>PVMK01120459.1_pt1 | contig 11454 bp, 12 predicted proteins | sample 1853481 | NCBI WGS metagenome assembly PVMK01 (sample SAMN08533507, study PRJNA380276) | Marine sediment metagenome, whole genome shotgun sequencing project. | reverse complement strand
TACGGCGTCCAATGGCCGCTTTCTCCAATGACGAATGTGGGCCGTCGATATGGCTGAAGGTCATGTTGATGCACAAAATGCCCCATCGCAACGTGCCGAATACTTCCCAATAGCGAATCCCTTCAGCGCTGGCATGTGGTCCACCGCCGGCTTCGTATCCAGCTTGCAGTTCGCAGATTTCTCCGAAACCACCGACCGGCTTTTTGTTGTGTCCATAGCGCCAGGAGCGCACGCAAATCCATCCGAGATCGTTGAGTGGATTGCCGATGTGGGCGATTTCCCAGTCCAGCACGCCGCGCAAACCGTCGGCGCCAACGACAATATTGCCGTTGCGAAAATCGCCATGGACCAGGGTGCGACGCTCACCGGCCAGTTCCACCCGCTCTTCCAGCCAGCGAAAGCCATATTCGAACCCAGGATAAGGATGATCGACCGCACTCATCAGGTCGTGGTGATAGGCGAGTTCCTCACGCACATTCATGGACTCGAGTGCCGGCAAGTCGGCGAGGGGAATGCCGTGCAGCCGGGCGGCGGCGTGACCGCACTGAAAGGCCAGCTTCGGCCGTGCTTGCGCATAGGCATCTTCCCTGAGGATGCGTCGCCCCAGGGCCTCACCTTCCAACCGTTGCATGACGAATCCGGCCGTCGTGCGTTCGTCTTCGGCCAGATAGAAGGGGACCTCAGGGACCGGGACGCCCGCTTCGCCGGCCAGCTCAATCAGCCTGCCTTCGGTAGCTCGCTGAACCCCGAGGCGGGACTCTTCGGTGGCAAAGGAGCCATCCGGCTGATAGATCACCGGATCGCGTTTGAGGATGAGCGGCACCGGGGTGCCGTCTAGGGTTATCGCATCGAATGACCAGGTTTCGCGGCTGGCGCCGCCAGACAGTCTGGTAAGGCCGTGCACCGTTGCGCCAGGACCGTAGATCTCCGCCACCTTGTCGCTGAGCACCTCATGCAGCTGGGCTGCGGCGTGATCCGGCGTGTTAGGCATAGCGGCGCAACAACTGCCGGGCCAGCGACGACATGTGGACCTGATCCGGGCCGTCGCCGACGCGAATGTAACGAGCAGCGACGTAGGCTTTGGCCAGGAAGGTATCTTCGGTAAAACCCTTGGCGCCATGCACTTGGATGGCGCGGTCAATCACCTTCGCCGCCATCTTGGGCACGACGATCTTGGCGGCGGCGATCAGGTCGCGGGCTTCCTTGTTCCCCTCACGGTCCATCTTGTCCGCTGCCTGCAGCGTCAGCAGCCGGGCTTGTTCGATTTCACAGAACGATTTGGCGATGTCCTCGCGCAGCGAGCCATGCTCGGACAGCTTGACGCCGAAGGCGCGACGGCTTTCCGCCCGCTGACACATCAGTTCGAGCGCCCGCTGAGCCGAGCCGATGAAGCGCATGCAGTGGTGGATACGGCCGGGCCCAAGGCGGCCCTGGGCAATTTCGAAGCCCCGGCCTTCACCCAGTAGCATGTTGCTGGCGGGTACGCGGACATTCTCGAAAAGGATCTCCGGGTGCCCACCGGGCATGCCCTGATAGCCAAAGGTCGTGAGATTGCGGACCAGCGTCATGCCCGGGGTGCCTTTCGGCACCAGGATCATCGACTGCTGCAGATAGCGATTTTCATTGTCGGGATCGCTCTTGCCCATGACGATGGCGAACTTGCACTGTTCGTTGGAGAAGCCGGACGAGAACCATTTGCGTCCATTGATGAGGTAGTCGTCGCCGTCACGCTCGATACGGCACTCGATATTGGTGGCATCGCTGGATGCAACCGCGGGTTCCGTCATCGAGAAACACGAGCGGATTTCTCCGTTCAACATCGGCGTCAGCCATTGTTCCTGCTGTTCTTGCGAGCCGTAACGGGCCAGCACTTCCATGTTGCCGGTATCGGGGGCGCTGCAGTTGAACACCTCCGAAGCCCAGGCGATCCGACCCATGATCTCGGCAAGCGGTGCGTATTCCAGATTGTTCAAACCGGCGCCATGTTCGTCGTCCGGCAGGAACAAGTTCCAGAGCCCTTCCGCCCGAGCCTTCGCCTTTAACTCGTCCATGACCGGCGGCGTGGTCCAGCCACCCGCCTTCTCGACATGCTCGGAATACTCCGGCTCCAGCGGATAGATATGTTCGTCCATGAACTGGGTGAGCCGATCCTGCAAGACGCGAACTTTGTTACTGAATTGAAAATCCATAGCGTAGTCGTCCGTTTACTCGATCTCGTCCATCATCGCAGACCAGTAGTCCGGGTTCAGTTCCCTGAATCTGCGCTTTGTTTCGTCATCCGCCAGATATCCGATAACCTCGGCATCGTTGTGCACCCGTCCCGTAAACGTATCGGTGGTCTGCGTGGCGAGTAAGACGGCCGCTTCAACGTAACTATCCGGTGGCGGCAACTCGGGTGCGTCACTGCCGAGCTCATCTCGCGGTACCTGAGCAAACAAATATCCTGGCGTTTCGATAACGCTCGCGGGTTTCAGCGCATTCACCACGATGCCCTGCTGTTTCAGCTCAGCAGCAAACCCCTCGGTCATTGCTTCGAGCGCCCGCTTGGTTCCGCCATACGGAGTTCCCCCCGACGAGGCACCGGATGAAATGTTTATGATGTTGCCACTGCGCTGTTCATCCATTGTCGGCAGCACAGCGCGAATGCAGTGAAAGGGTCCATGCACGTTGACCCGGTATTGCAGTTCCCAATGCTTGGGTATGATGCTGGAATTGACTCCCGGTGGCTGGATCGCTGCATTGTTCATCAGGATGTCGATCCGACCCCACTTATCGAGCACCTGCCGGATCATGTCCTGAATGGATGAGACATCGGCCACGTTACAGACGACCGGCAAGGCCTCTCCATCGGCCGCTTCGATGAGTTCGGCGGTATGATAAATGGTTCCGGGTAAGCGCGAATCTTTCTCTTCTTCGGTGCGCGCCGCAATCGCTACCCTTGCCCCCTCCCGGGCAAAACCCAACGCACAGTATTCCCCCAGTCCTCGACTGGCGCCTGTGACGATTGCGACTTGTCCCTCCAGCCTCCCGGTCATCTTTTGGAGACCGAGGGTTTAGAGCCCAAGGGCCTGCTTTGCCAACACATTTCTTTGTACCTCGCTGGTCCCGGAATAAATGGTTGCGCCCCGCTCATTGAGAGATGCGGACATAGCCGTAAATGCACGGACGGGGCCGATGATGGGCGCTGAGGCGAATGGGTTCAGCACTTCCGGTTGGAACGGAAAGCCATAGTATCCAACCGCCCGGGCAGTCAACTCGGTGATCTGTTGTTTTATTTCCGAGCCCAGGGTTTTCAGACAGCGCCTGACCCATGCCATCCTTTTCGATTTCGCCCACCCGGTTGCCAACGAGTATGCGCTCTTGGTATGGCCAGTATGCAATGCCGATGACGCCAACCGGAATCCAGCACTGGTAGGATTTCCACAAAATCTGACCCGACCAATATCCTACCAGTCGCCCAGGAACGACATAGCCAGTGAACCCATCGGGTCACGAACTCTCTGATTTGCGTGAGGAAAAATCGCTCCGCCTGCTGGGCTCGAACCAGCGACCCGCTGATTAACAGTCGGAGTTCTAACTCATTGAAACTCAACGAATTTCGGTGAAACTCAAGCAGACTCAACGATATAGCGAAGCCGTCGTTGAGGCAAGCTGAGTTGAGATGAGCCTGGTTGAGGATGGTGTGGTACCTGAATAGGTACCTTTGACTCGGGCTCTAGGGCCGGCGGGTGCGCCGGTGCCGGCTCAAGCCATCAAGCTTCGTAAGAAACTTCCCGACAGGTTGTCACTCAACACGACCATGTTCGCGTATTTGCCAACCTCCAATGAGCCGCGCGCAGTGCGGCGCCCGATCGCTGTTCGACGACCCCGTGCTCCCTACAGGGATGAAGATTGCGAATCCTATGCAGTGCCGCCCGGAGCAGGTCGTGAGGGCAATGGTCGTTTCGAACAACCGTTCGTGGCGCCCGATCACCAATGCGCCGCCTCGTCGGATGCGCGCGGCGATTCGGTGCATCGTCTCGATCTGCAGGCGTGTTTTCTAAACCCGGACCGACGCAAATGCAGGTGCGGCAGGGCCCACCGCGGGAAATCGATGCGTTCTTGGTTCTTCTTGCGACGCCCGTTGCTGACGTTCGATTACGTGGATCTACAGGATTGTGGTGGCGAGCGTGGCGCCGCATGCTCGCAAAAACCAATGTTACCGATTGTCCCTCATTTCCGACCGGATCCTTCGCCGGAAGACATCCAGCGAGTCGATCGACTCGCCGATGGTTTGCTGCGCGAGTATCCCACGTTGCAGCTCGAGCGAGACTTTCGCCGGCTGGTACCCGAGCGTATCGAACCGGGCGGCACGTTGCATGTCGATGATCTCACCGCGATCTCCTTTCTCGACGCTGGCCTCGACGTTCGTTTTTATCAGGAGCGAGCTAGGTTGCGGGCGGGCGACGGCGACCTTGTCGCCACCGCGCAGCCGGTCGCGGACGGCTACGAAAGCTACTGCCACGACTACTTAGGTCTTGGTGCGGTGCAATGGTTGCATCCGGCGCCGTCGCACACGCCCGGCCGGATTGCAGAAAGCTGTTGGGAGGATCCGGCGGTACGCAGGCACCTCGTGGAACGGATGAAGGCTGGTGAGCTGGCCTATGTGCATCCGCACATGGGCACGTTTGGTGTGTGGGAGGTGGCCGCCTTGTTGAGCGACGCGAGCGGCGTTGCGTTGAAAGTCGTCGCGCCGCCGCCTGGGGTGTCGACTTGGTTGAATGACAAGGTGGCTTTTGCCGAGCTGGTCTCGAGGCTCTTTGGCGAAACCTTCGTCCCGCGCACGATGTCTGCATCCAACTTTGCGGTGCTGGCCCAACACGTAAAGGACCTTTCCGCGGCGGGGTCGACGATCGGTATCAAGCTGCCAGATTCTGCGGGCGGTGATGGCACGTTGGTGCTAGACCCGGCGCCCTTCGTCGGGCAGCCGTTGCGGTCGATTCGCGAGACGCTCAAAGGTCTGCTGCCGACGTTGCGCTGGTCCGGCGAACGCGAGTTGTTGGTGGACGTGTGGGAGACCGAGATTCTGTGCTCGCCGTCGGCGCAGCTGTGGATTCCGCCGCGGGCGGAAGGCGAGCCGGTCGTGGAGGCGCTCTTCAGTCAGGTCTGCGCGGGCCGGACAGGCGTTTTCGTCGGCACGCGGCCGGCCGAACTGCCGGAGTTGGTCACGCGAGACATTTTGAACCGTTGTTGGCTGATCGCGCGGCTCTGCCAGCGCTTGGGTTATATCGGCCGCTGCTCGTTCGATCTCATCCTGATCGGGTCGAGCCCGGCGTCGAGCCGGCTCGAGTTCATCGAGTGCAACGGGCGTTGGGGTGGCGCGTCGGCTCCGATGACGCTGATGAATCGTCTGTTCGGCGACTGGGCGCACCGGCCGTACGTCAGTCATGTCTGCTGGTCGAGCGGCCTCGACCGCTGCACTTTCAGCGACGTCTTGGCGCTGGTGCGTGAGGACCTGTTTGACCGGCGTACGCAACGCGGGCGGCTGATCCTGACGATGCCTGGCCGGCTGGCTGCGCGGTCGGCGATCGACGTCATTGCGCTCGGCGACAGCGTCGAAGCGTCCGTGGAAGTGTTGCACGAATGTTTCGAAGTGCCGGTGCGCCGGGCGCTTGTCGAACGACCAGTGCCGTGAGTCGGGATGCCAGCCCCTCGACGCCGGCTAGCGCTGGCGATCTCGCCGCAAGCGGTGTGGTGAGGTGTCGCGTGCGTTGCGCCGGCGCAAGAAGCCGGGTTGTTTGGCGAGTAAAGAGAAAGTCTTCAAAATTTTCATGACTTCAGCGACCGCTGGCTGACGGTCCAGCGCCCGAGCGCTGTGAGTTACACTCGCGTTAAGCAGACACAGGGCAGCATCATGAAATTACTATTCCCAATTCCGCTGGCCATAATCCTCTTGTGCACAGGCTGCGGACCCATCGGTCCCACGCCGGGGTTGGCCCTTGGCGGCGAAGAACAGCCCGCACCTGACGACTTTGCGTTCGTCCAGGATCATGACCTGCTCATGGTCAGAACGTTGTTCGGTGGCTGGCTGCCACAGGTTCACTATATCTGGGGGGTTGGGGTCGACGATGCCGTCTATGCGATGGCGGTGCCTGATGCGAGCTGGCGTGCGCGGCTGGTTGACGATCCTAACGTCTTGCTGCGCGTTGGCGACAACTACTACAGCTTGACCGCCGCCGAGGTGACCGATGCGGAGGAAATCCAGACCGTGTTTGATGCCTACATGGACAAATACGGGCCGCAGCTCGAAGAGATACTAGGCCATCCCCCAACCATTGAAGATGTGAACGACCTCATTCGATTCACCGCGAGCTAGCCTCTAGGGAAAAGATGCTCATTCGCACATTGATTGGTTTGGTCGTTGTCGTATCGTTGGCATTCTGGGCTTTGTTCCTTTCACCAAGACCCCCTAACACCACCGACCCCGCAATCCTTGCGGGGGATGGCAGCACTGTCAATTATTGCGAGCTACCCGTGCTTGACGGCGGTGGAAAAATGGCTGCGGATATTCCTAAAGGCAACACCCCGGGTTGCAGCTACACGCATTTTCCCCTGCCCATATTGGCCCAATGTACGGAGCCCCTGGTTGAAGGGGCCGATGACATTAGAGGTCTGTGGCAAGAGGTGGACGGTGGCCACGTGGAACGTATTGAACAATGCGGCCGTCGAGTGGTTATAACCAGCAGCGGTGTTGTTCACGACTACGGGCCGAACAGCACTTTGGGAGAAAACACGAACGATACTGAGGGGGTGGTGTTCAGAGTTGGTGACCGGGCATTTTGCCCGAGAACGTCAGCCAGCATGATCTGGAACAAAAGCGTGTTGGATTTCCATGTCTTCGGATGGGGTCCGGTGGTAGTGAGACGTTATCTGGACACAGACCAGCTGGTATGGGAATACATCAATGGTAGCGTGACGACGATGAATCGCATTTGCAGGTTGCCGGCGGATGCAAAGTATCCGAAGCGGTGAGGCCGACGGATCAGCCGCAAAGCTGAACGGACAAGAGGGCTGACAGATGGACTTCGAGCTGAGTGAGGAGTGCCTGCTGTTCCGCGACACCGTGCGCAGGTGGGTGATCAATGAGTGCCCCAAAGATTGGTGTCGTGATCTGGAGCGCATGGAACACCAGTATCCCCAGGAACTGTGGGACAAGCTGACCAAGGAGGGGTTCAATGGCGTTGGCATCCCCGAAGCGTATGGTGGCATCGGTGGTGACATCGTTATCCAAGCCATCTTTGCCCGGGAATTTTCGCGTCACGCGGGGGGGCTTGCCTGGATCTGGGGAATCACCTCGTTTTCCGGCGCGCACGCAATTGCCGTTCACGGCTCCGAACAACAGAAACAACGGTTTCTGCCGCCAATGGCCGCCGGCGAACTGCGCGCCGCCATGAGTTTCAGCGAACCCGCTGGTGGCACCGACTTGTTGGGTGCGATGACGACCAGCGCGACCCAGGTCGATGGCGGTTGGATCATCAATGGCGAGAAAATCTGGAGCACCACGGCCGATACGGCCGACTATCTGTTATTGATCGCTCGTAGCAAGCAGGACGTTGATAAGCGAACTGACGGCATTTCGGTTTTCTTCGTGCCGCGTGACAGCGCCGGCATCACCGTAACCCCCCTGCCGAAGCTTGGCATGAGAGCGTTGAGCTCCTGCAGCGTAAGCCTGGTCGACGTGTTCGTGGCGGATGATCTGTTGCTCGGAGAGCCGCATAAGGCGTGGTATGAAACCACCAAGACCTTGAACAACGAACGCATTCTAAATACCGCAATGTGCCTGGGCATGATCGATGGCGTTTTGGAGGATGCCATCGAACACATGCAACAGCGTACTGCGTTCGGCAAAACCATCGGCCACTTCCAGGTGCTGCAACATTACGTTGCCGATATCGCCATGATGCAGAAACAGATCGAGCTGATGCTCTACAACGCGGCGTGGCTGCAAAGCGAGGGCAAGCCTTGTGCCCAGGAGTCGGCCATGAGCAAAACCCTGGCTTCGGAATACATCCGCAAGGCGGCCGACATGGGAATTTCGATTCTTGGCGGCATGGGTTACTCAGCAGAAACGGATATGCAACGTTACTGGCGCGATGCACGATTGTTGAGTATCGGCCCGATCAGCAACGAGATGGCGCGCAACATGATCGCCCAGGGGCTGGGGCTACCGCGTTCGTATTGACGCTGCGTGGCGGGGTCAGCAGCCGCCTGATAAGCTCGTTGACATGGAGCCCTTCGGCAGAGTAGGGAGCAGTTCAAGCCGATTGCCGATGAGTTCCTGGAGCGCTACGCCTTAGCGCACCAAAAACCGAGCACGTACCAAGGCACGAAACGCAACGTCGATCACTACCTGGTGCCCGTGTGGGGCCATCTTTCGATAGGCCAAATTACACGACGGCACATTCATCTCGTGCTGGATGAGTTGGTCGATGCCGGGAAGGGCACCACGGCGAATCGCGTGCTTGCCACCATCAGCAAGCTCTTCAATTGGTCGTTGGGGCGGGGCTACCTCGAGTCGTCGCCCGCGCTCGGTGTGAAACCTCCGGCGAAGGAGATAGCGCGCGATCGTGTCCTGACACTTGATGAGGTCCGGGCGATTTGGACGGCGGCAGGCACGCTAGGCTACCCGTTCGGTCGGTGGACACAGATGATGTTCGTCACGGGGGGGCAGCGTTCCGGCGATGTATCCCGGATGCTGTGGCGGGATATTCGTGGGACCTGGTGGGAGCTCCCGGGGCGGTTCACGACAGGCGGCTATGTGCCGAGGCCGTGTGAAGACGCACGGCGCAAAAACCAAACTTGCGTGAGAGTGCTCTGGTTTGTCGTTTTCCGGGCGATTGCTCCTAACAATTGAACTCTCGTGCGTATTCTTCCAGGTTGTCACTGACGAAAAATGGTTTTCACACACCCTCTGCCCGAAGCCGTCATTCGCTCCGCAGCGCTTTGGTGTAGCCTGACCAAAGTCTGACTTGGGGGAGAACACAGTGGGACGGTACCTGGCAGCGATTCTCGTGTTCGGGGTTGTCGGATGACGAGCACCGGATTCGAGGATGTCAAGACAGCCACGGTCAACGGAACGACCCTTGCCTACCGCGAACAAGGCGAGGGTCAGCCGGTGGTCTTCCTCCATGGCGGCATCATGGACCTGCGCATCTGGGACCAGCAATTGCCGGAGGTCGGGCGCTCGTACCGCGCCATCGCCTACAGCCGTCGCTTCGCCCGGCCCAACGAGCCCATCGACCCCGAAGCCAGAGATCCGACCCTCCCGCACGTCGAAGACCTCGTTGCCTTCCTGCACGAGATCGACGCCAAGCCCGCTCACCTGGTCGCGCACTCCTGGGGCGGCCTGGTCTGCTTGCTCACCGCTCTCCGGCATCCGGAAATCGTTCGCACCCTGGTGCTTGAGGAGCCAGCCGCCGTGACGCTTTTTGTGCCGAGCATACCTCCACGCCTGGCAGATCTGCTGCACCTCATCGCAACCCGGCCGCGAGCCGCAATCGCGCTCTTCAGGTTCATGCTCGGGGCGGTGATTCCCGCGCAGAAGGCCTTCAAACGAGGTGAGGAAGACGAAGGGCTGTGGATTCTTGTTCGAGGTCTCATGGGCAAGCGAGGCTTCGAGCAGATCCCCGAAGAGGTCAGGGAACAGTTGTACGAGAACCGGAACGAGGTGCGTGCGCGGATGCTTCACCCCGAACCGGCATCTCCTCCGCTTGGTGACGAGGCGGTCCGCGGCATCCGTGCGCCGGTCCTGCTCGTGACTGGAGAGCACAGTCCCTCGCTTCACCTTCGCGTGACCGACCGCCTCGAAGAGCTGCTGCCGAATGCAGAGCGTGTCGAAATCTCCGACGCCTCTCACTTGATGCACCAGGAGAATGCAGCAGCGGTCAACGAAGCGATCGTTGGATTTCTCGGACGACATCGCGAGATGCCACCACCATCGCCCTAATTGACAACCGGACCCGCCTAAATCTGTGGGAAGCCTCCGCACATCGCTCCGGGTATCTGCATGCGATGAACCAACTCGTCAACGCGTTCTAGTACACATCCTGCCATCTGGTCGGACGTCGCGGTGTCTGCTCCTGGCCGAGGCCGTGTGAAAACCCGTCATCCTGGCTTGGTAGTAGCGATGGTTTTGAAGGGTAGTTTCTTTTTGACGGATTAATCGCGCTGCGATCGGCAATTTATCGCAGGCGAACGAGCCTATTGGATCGCTTCGATGAGCTTTTTGGTCCCAACCAGATTAATAGCCCGTTTCAGGTTGTAGGCGAGGACGTGAAGACTCATCTCAGTACTCACTCGATCCAACGTTTTCGTTAAGAAGTGCGTCGACCCCATCCAGTATTTGAGGGTGCCAAACGGATGTTCCACCGTCGCCCGACGGATCTGCATGGCATCAGGTCGCTCAGCTAACCGATCCCGGGCGCGTTCGAGCACATCCTCGTGTACCCAGCGACTGATGCGACGTTCAGGTGCCGGGGTGCACTTCGCCTTGAGCGGGCAACGCGGACAGGCCGAACTCCAGTATCGACGTAGTTCCCGGCCCGGCTTCGGTGCGCGTAAACCGATAGACAAGTCGTTCACCCGCCGGACACGCATACTCATCATCCTCAGCGAGGTAGATAAACTCGGAACGATCAAACTGGCCTTTAGCTTTGTTGTTGGACGTCGCTGAGTTGGGGACGTAGGTGACGATCTCGTTTTGTTCGCAGGCCCTCATTTCGTGACTGTTGTAATAGCCTCGATCAGCGAACACAGTGAGAGTCTCGACCTGAAGTTCAGCTTTGGCTTTGCTCGCCATCCTGGTGAGCGCGCGACGATCACTGCCGGTGTTGGTGACTTCATGGGCAACGATCAGATGGTGCTGGGTATCCACCGCGGTCTGTACGTTATAGCCCACGATCCCTTTGCCGCGGCTCTTCATGGATCTGGGCATCAGGGTCTGTCAGCGAGAGTTGCTGGTCCGGTGCCTCAAGCATCCGGACTTCGAACTTTTTTAGTCGATCCATCTCATCCTTCAATGCCGCGACCTTCTCGTCCATGGACCGAGTATCTTCTGGGGGTGCGGATTCATCTGCGCGATCGAGCTCACCCATATATCGCTCAATGCTCGCTTCGACTTCGGCCAGGCGGCGTTTCATCTTCGCCCACCGGTCAGCCACATCAGCTCAACATTACGTTGTGCTGTCGCGCTCCAGCCGATGCGATGAATGAACCTGATTGAGATAACCCGTACACGTAGATCTTCAACATCGTTCGTGGGTGATATCCCGGTCGACCTGTATCGGCAGGTTCTGCCTTGAACCCTAATCCTGAGATGTCCAGACCGCCGATGAAGAAATCGATGACACGAGGCGGACTGTCTTCGGCGACGTAATCAGCTATGCGTTCGGGGAATAACGTGGACTGCGAGCGACT
>PVMK01128491.1_pt1 | contig 11455 bp, 9 predicted proteins | sample 1853481 | NCBI WGS metagenome assembly PVMK01 (sample SAMN08533507, study PRJNA380276) | Marine sediment metagenome, whole genome shotgun sequencing project. | reverse complement strand
TCATTTGTACGGGTCAGGAGGTCAGGCGGTCAGGCGGTCACAGCGCGTTTCACGCGCTGCCCAGCCTCCACACCTTCTCCTGCGGGGGTGTCGTCACTTCGGGTCCTTGCTGGGAGAAAAACACGTTAATCTCACTGCGGACCCCAAATTCCCCCTCCAGATAGATTCCGGGCTCGAGGGTACAGGCGATACCGGGAATGACGAGACGGGTGTCATGGGTCTCCAGGTTGTCAAAGTGGACGCCGTTCCCGTGAACCTCCTGGCCCAGGTTGTGACCGGTCCGATGGACGAAGAATTCTTCGTAGCCGGCCTGCCGGATACTGTCTCGAACCACGTCATCCACCTCCCAACCCTGGGGAAGGTTGTTTCCCTCAAAACGCTCGCGCAAAAAGTCCACTCCCTGATCACGAGCCTGGCGCACGACTTGAAAAACTTCGCTGTGCCGTTCGGGCACCTGTTCACTCATAAAGCCTGTCCAGGTGATATCGGCATACACACTGTTCTCTTTTTTCGCTTTGGCCCATAAGTCGATGAGCAGGAAATCATCAGAACGGATCTTTGAGGATCCCGCTTCGGTGGGCTGATAGTGGGGGTTGGCACTGTTTTCATTCACCGCCACAATAGGGAAATGCTCGGTGAGTAAATCTTCTTTCTCGAAGCGGTCCAGAATGAAGCGTTGAATGCTCAACTCGTCGGTCTTGCCCGAGAAGAGATTTCAGTCGCAGCCTGCTCGAATGCGGCCTGGACAATAGAGGTCAGGGCAAGGCCGTAGCACGATGCCGCTCCACCTGGTGGGGGCTCCAGACCGCCTCGAATCGCTGGATGAGATCTCCCGAGGAAACGACCTGGGTGCCACAGCCACGAACCAGGTCGATGGTGCCCGCATCCACAAGCGAGATGTAGGGTATGGAGTTGTTCTCGGAATATTGCATGGCCACCGTTGAAACACCCTCCAGGAGCTGATTGACCTTTTTCTGCAGTTGCTCCCATTCCAGGTAGATTTCCTTATTGCCGGGAAGGTGATCCAAAATGGACGATTCGATCCTGTGGACCAGTTTGCTGGGTTCACCCTCTTCGGGAATGAGGTAAAACCAGCGTCGAGTGGCCAACCGGTGAGGCTCGAACCGGAGGATGCGAGTAGCGATGGGAACGAGATCCTGAAAGCCGTACATGAGCCAGGCGGGAAGGTCGAAGTCCCTGAGTGCCTGCTGGATCCTGCCGATGAAATCATCCATTCAGGACACCTGTTGGTAACTCTCCCGGATCTTCGCTCGGACGGTGTCCGCTAGAGCTTGCGGATCCAGGTGCTTGTACTCCTCAAACTCAATGGGAGAATGGATGATCATCTGCATGGTCCCCGGACAGAGCAGTACCGAACCCCTCAACAATCGGCGATGGGCTCCGATAAAGGTCACGGGAACGATAGGAGCATTGGCGTAGCTGGCCAACAGCAGGCTGCCCCGCTTGAAGGGAGCCACCTCCTCACCCCAGGTCCGCATCCCTTCCGGATAGATGACATAGGACATGCCCGTCTGGATTCTTTCTGCAGCCCTGCGAAAAACCCGTAAGGTCTGTCTGGGGTTGTCACGGCTGACGGCGATATTGCCCGAGCGGCGTAGATGCCAGCCCAAAAAGGGCAACTGAAACAAAGACGCCTTGGCCACGAAACCAAACTGAAAGGGCAGATGGACCAGGAAGGCCCAGTGGTCAAACATGCTGAGGTGATTGGCGGCAAAGAGGTATCCTCGGTTACGATCCAACCTCTCCAGTCCCCGAGTCTCGACCTTCACTCGGGACACAAAGAAGATGAAGCGACTCCAGGTTCGGGCACACCAGTGCTGTCGGCTTCCTGTCCCATCCACCAAAGACAGGCCCACACTGATCGTGGCTATCACTGCGGTCCACAGCAGAATCAGGGGAACCCTCCAGAGGGCATTGATTTTAACCAGAGAAGAGTTGTTGGACACTTTGCCAATGCTAAAGCAGCGCCGGGAAGAGGGTCAAGGGGCAGGAGCGCGCTTCGCGCGCGTTCCAGGTTCCAAGTTCCAGGTTCCAGGTTTCAGGTTAAGTCTTCTGTCAGTTGTCAGCTGTCAGCTGGTCTGTTGTCTGCACTCAGTCCTCAGTCCCCAGCACTCAGTCCTCTCTTCCTGCGGCGCGCGTTTCGCGCGCGTTCCTGCTACCATACCCCCGTGGCAGCCAAACTTTACCTCGTAGACGGAATGTCCCACATTTACCGTGCCTACCATGCCATCTCGGGGCTCACCAATGCAGAGGGCCTCCCCACCAATGCAGTCTATGGCTTTACCAACATGCTGCGAAAACTGATCAAGGAGGACAAGCCCGATTACTTGGGGGTTGCTATGGATCTGCCCGGCCCGACGGTACGCCACGAACAGTACCCGGACTACAAGGCAACTCGTGCTCCTATGCCTGAGGATCTGGTCAAGCAGTTACCCTATATTCTGCGTGTCTGTGAGGTACTCGGTATTCCCATACTTTCCTATGAAAAATATGAAGCGGACGATGTGATCGGAACATTGACTCGCAAGGCGGAGAAGGAGGGGCTGGAGGTGGTCATTGTCAGTATCGACAAGGACTTGTTTCAGCTGGTCAATGAACACGTCGCCATTCTCGATACACGGAACGGAAATCGCTTTGATCCGGAAAAAGTCGAGGAGAAGTTTGGAGTCCCTCCAGACAGAATCGTGGATGTTTTGAGTCTTGTTGGGGATTCTTCGGATAATATCCCGGGAGCTCCCGGGATCGGGGAGAAGGGCGCCCGGGGACTCATCAAGCAATACGGGAGCCTCGATCAACTGATCGCTCGTCGTGATGAGGTTTCACGCAAGTCCTACCGCGAGAGTCTGCAGCAAAATGAAGCCGTTATTCGGCAGAGTCTGGAACTTGTGACCCTTCATAACGACTTGCCCATGGATCTCTGTTTGCAGGAGATGGAGATCTCCCAACCCGATCGTCAGGCAGCCCGAGAGCTCTTCGTTGAACTGGAATTTCTGAATCTTCTGGAGGAACTCATTCCTCCTCAGGAAGCAGCTTCGGTCGACTACCAGAGAGTCGAGAGTCGGGAAGATCTGAAAGCCTTGGGTGATCGCATCAAGGGGAGCAGGGCCGCTCTGGCCTTGTTGTATTCGGAAGATAATGATCTGGAAGGGGTTCTGCAGGCGGTTTCGGTGACCGATCAGGCCCACCGGGCCTGGTGCCTCAGCCAAGAGCTGTTGGATGCGGAATCGGATCAGGTAGGCCAATTACTGGGGAAGCCGAAGCAGTGGGTGATTCACAATCTCAAGCCACTGTATCTTCTTGCCAAACGGCGGGGGTGGAAACTCAAAGAGATTTTTCACGACACCATGCTTATGGCCTACCTTGTGAAACCGAATCAGAATAATTTCACCCTGGACCAGCTGGGCCTGGAGTATCTCCAGCACAAGCTCCAAAAAGGTGAGGGCAACGACTCCGGACTCTTTGGTGAGCAGTCGGCGGAGATCTTGTGCGAGCAGGCCGACCTCACCCTTCAACTCTACGATGTCTTGCTTCCGCAGCTTGAGGAAAAGAAGCTGGGGAAACTACTGGAAGAAATCGAGGTGCCGCTGATTCAAGTGCTCGCTCGTATGGAGGAGCATGGGGTCAAGGTGGACTGTCACTTGCTTCAGGAGATGTCCCAGGAGGTGGAAGGAGAAATTACTCGACTGACCCAGGAAATTTTTGAGATTGCCGGAGAGGAGTTCAATCTGAACTCGCCCCGCCAACTTTCCGCTGTCTTGTTCGAAAAGCTCAATCTACCGGTGAAGAGGAAAACGCGGAAAGCGGGACATTATGCCACCGGCGTGGAGGTTCTGGAGGAGTTGGCCGAAACCTACGAGATCGCGCGCCTGATTCTCGATTACCGAGAGCTGAGCAAGTTGAAGAATACCTATTTGGATGCTTTGCCCAGATTCGTGAATCCTCGCACGGGGCGTATTCACACTTCCTACGATCAGATGGTGGCAGCCACGGGACGGCTCTCATCCAGCAATCCGAATCTCCAAAATATACCCATCAAGAGCGAGCGGGGAAGAAAGATCCGTCTGGCTTTCATTGCCGAACAGGAATACCAGATTTTATCCGCGGATTATTCTCAAATCGAGCTCCGTGTCATGGCTCACCTTTCCCAGGACCCTGTTCTGGTGGAGGCTTTTCTCAAAGGAGAAGATATCCATGCAAGGACCGCCCAGGAAGTCTTCGGGATGAATGCCATGATGAATCCCCAGGAGTTTCGCCGCCATGCCAAGGTGATCAATTTTGGAATCATGTATGGCCTGAGTGCATTTGGCCTGGCCCAAAGTCTGAAAATCACCCGCAACGAGGCCCAACAGTTTATCGATAACTATTTCAAAAAGTACCAGGGAGTAAAAAACTGGATCGATCAAACTCTGGCCGAGGTTCATGAAACAGGATATGTCAGGACTCTTTTCGGACGAATTCGACCCATCCCGGAGATTCGTAGCAAGAACCATCATTCTAGAACCTTCGCTGAACGAACAGCCATCAACGCTCCCATTCAAGGAACGGCGGCCGACCTGATTAAAAAGGCCATGGTTTCTATCGACGGAGAAATCTACCGGCAGAACCTCAAAAGTAAACTCATCTCTCAAGTCCATGATGAGCTTGTTTTCGAAGTGGAGAACTCGGAAGTCGAGAAGCTCAAGAAGCTGGTTAAAGAGCAGATGGAAGAGGTGGCTGAATTGAGGGTCCCGCTTCAGGTCGATCTTGCGGTGGGCAATTCCTGGTTCGAGGCGAAATAGTGGAATTTCAGGAACGAACACTCGAACTTTTCGTCAAAAAGAGAGAGAATTGAGTGTCGGTGGTTTCCTGAAGTCGAGGACCCTGATATGATTCATCCATACATCGCTGACCTAACGACAGCATGACTGAGATAGCCATTTCACAGACCCAATCGGGAATCGCGGATAATGCCTTGATTTCCGCCTATCTGCAAGGTGACGAGTATGCCTTTGAGGTGCTGGTCACTCGCTATCAAAATAAACTGGTCAATTATTTGAACCGGCTCATTCATGACTATGAAATGGCCGTGGATTTGGCGCAAGAAGCCTTTATCCGGGTTTATCGAAACGCCAACCGCTATAAAGGGGAGTATCAGTTTTCCACCTGGCTGTACCGGATTGCCACCAATCTGGCTATCGACGAAATGAGACGGCGGGAGCGCAAAGGCCGCTTCTTTTTTTACAACGTCAAGGAACGCTTTCAACAAGACGATGGTACCCAGTGTTTGCCCGATCTTCGCCACTCTCCGGAGAAAAGCCTGGATCGAACCGAGAAGTTGGAAAGGCTGCAAGCAGCCATCGATTCACTTCCGGAGAAATACCGCTTCGCCTTTATCCTGAAAGAGGTCCAGGAACTTTCCTACCAAGAGATCAGCAAGGTTCTCAGGATCTCCCTGGGCACGGTCAAGTCGCGAGTACATCGCGCCAAGATATTGCTCCGGGGGAAATTAACGGGGGTCCTATGACCTGCAAACAGGTTGAAAGAATACTGACGGAGAACAGCAGCGTGGTCGAGGAGGCCGGTGTGCAAGCTCACATCCGGAACTGCCGCCGCTGTGACCAGCTTTGCCAGGAGCTTCAGTCGATGGAAAAGCTCAGCCGTCTGCTGGGAGAGACGGTCGAATCCCCCAGCGATTTCTCGTCACGGGTTCATCGCAGGCTGTCGGAGGATCCGGTCTCCTGGTGGCAGGCCAACTGGAGGCCCGCTGTCGTTTGCGCTCTGGTGACCTTGTTTTCGGTAGGCTTTCTATGGGTGAGGGAATCTCAGGTGACCCAGGAGGTGATGGTAGCTTCCCCTTCTGTTGTCCAGGAGGAGTCCCTATCCGGCGATGATCTCCAACGGTTGGATGCCCGTGAGGTTCCTGCTCCTTATGTGGATGTGATTTTGAGCGGTCCCTCTGAGTCAGAGTATATCTTGCGGTTGCCCTCTCGAATCAGCATCCAGACAACCCATTTGAATCACGATTTTTACCTGGAACATGCGAGCTACTAAGGAGCGTGCTGTGCAGGCAGAAAATAGAAAAAAGAAAATAGAAAAAAGAGAGAAGAGGGATCTGTCTTTTCTTTTGTTCTCTTGTTCCTTTGCCCTTTTGTTCTTCTGCTCTCTTGTTTCTCTTCAGGCCCAGAAGGATTTTAAACATTCACTGGTCAGGGTCTATCTCGATCGGGAGTTCTCAGGAGTGGTTCATGAAAGCCGCTATCATCCTCAGATCCACGTTCAGGAAAAGGCGGAGCTACAGGGTGCGATCATCGATGCTCAAGGGCACATCGTATCCTATGTGGGGAGTTACTGGCCGGAGTTAAGTATGCCGGGAGCCCAGGTCTCGGTGACCACCTTTGACGGCAAGAAACATTCGGCCCAACTGGTTGGGGTGGATGAGCGGATTGCACTGGTGGTTCTGGAGTCTCGAGGCATTGAGGGACACGCCCTGAAGTTCAGTCCCTCTTTCCAGGAGAAGGGACTTCAATTTGTTTCCTGGACCGGAGCAGACTGGGCGATCACTTCTCCGAGTGTGGTCAAGTTGAGTGGGGAGGCATCACTTCCTGAGCGAGAACTGCAAATCGTGCCCACGGGCGGAGTGAAGCCGGCCCGCTACACCGTGGCGGGTGGCCTTGTACTGGACGAAGAGGGCCAGTTGGTGGCCATTGTGAAGCGAAGTCACCCCCATCTTTTCAGCAAAACGATTCGGGTTTGGAAAGTACTACCCTCTCAGGTGGTGGCCACCTCGGTCCGGCGTATTTTAACAGACAGGAGAAACATTAGGGCTGGATGGTTGGGTATCATGCCTGATCCTGATGTTGGGGAGTTGCGGGTCGACAAAGTCATCCCGGAAAGTCCCGCAGAGAGGGCCGGGTTGAAAAGCGGTGATGTGATCGTGGGGATTGATGACAAGCTGGTCCAAAGTCGTCGTGATCTGGCTCAGGCGATTCGCTGGAGAGGGGCAGGGAGTGCTCTGAGTCTGTCGGTTCTTCGCGAAGGGAATCTCCATAAATTGTCTGCTGTCTTGACCGAACGCCAGGACAAACGTCCGGTGGTTTCCTGGCGTTTGGAGGTTCCTTCACTGTGGAACCAGAATGAAAGACCGGAACAGCAGGTCAAGATCCATCGGATCGTATTGCCCCCCCATCTGGATCTGGGACTGGTGGTTGATCCACTCACACCGCAGTTGGCGAAATATTTTAAATGCCCCAGCGGGCACGGTCTTCTTGTTCGAACGGTATTACCCAACAGTCCCGCCAGCAAGGTGGGATTTCAAGCAGGGGATGTTCTGACCCAGGTCAACGGCCGGGACGTTTCCTCCCATTTGGACATTCGAGAGAGCCTGGAATCGGTCACGGATGCAGTGCTGGAAATCCAGTTTGTCCGAGAAGGCCGTCTTCTCAGCCGAAAACTCGCCCTCCAGTAAGGGGGAGCTCTCAGGGCCTATCCCTAATTACCCCTCTTGACCTCAACTCTCAACTCCTCGACAATAAATGGTTGACCCATGAAGCAGATCACTATTCGGGGCGCCCGCGAGAATAATCTCAAAAACATCGATCTGGAGATTCCACGAAATCAGTTGACCGTCGTGACCGGCTTGAGTGGCTCGGGAAAATCAAGCCTGGCCTTTGACACCCTCTACGCCGAGGGGCAGAGGCGTTACATTGAGTCGCTGTCCACCTACGCACGCCAGTTTTTGGAGCAGATGGCGAAACCGGATGTGGATTCCATTGAAGGGCTTTCTCCAGCCCTTTCTATCGACCAGAAAACCACCGTCAAGAGCGTTCGCTCCACGGTGGGTACGATCACGGAAATTTACGACTATCTACGGCTGTTGTTCTCCAGTGTGGGTACGCCGCACTGCCCCAATTGCCACCAGTCCATCACCCGGCAATCCGTCGATCAGATGGTGAAGCGTATTTTCGAACTGCCGAAAAGCAGTCGGATCATGATCTTGGCTCCGGTGGTTCGGGAGCGCAAAGGAGAGTTCAAGAAATTATTCGAAAAGTACTATAGAGAAGGATTTGTCAGGGTCCGTGTGGATGGCTCTGTGGTCACGCTGGAGAACCCTCCTGACTTGGATAAGAGGAAGAATCACAGCGTCGACATCGTCGTCGACCGGCTTCTCATCGATGAAGAGTTCCGTGACAGAATGGAAAACTCGGTGCGCCATGCTATCCGCATGGCCCAGGGACTGGTCACCGTGTCTATGATCAATGGCCCTGAGATTCTCTTTTCGGAAACCATGGCCTGCATCGATTGTGGAATTAATATTCCTACCCTGGAGCCTCGAAGTTTCTCCTTTAACAGTCGATTCGGAGCTTGTCCTCGCTGTGAAGGACTCGGTTCCCAGCTTCACGTGAACCTGGAAAGGCTGATCGAAAACCCCGACAAGCCTTTGAAGGACCTCAAGATTGTTCTGTCCGATAAAGAATTCAGCCACTTCTTCCAGGAGTCGATGAGAATCCTGCTGGAGAGATTTAAGGTCAAGTCGGCCACCCCCCTTTCAAAGTACCCCCAAGAAGTACTCAAGGCCCTCCAAGAGGGCATTGAGGAACCTATCCAATTCCGTTTTGCGGGCAATATCTATCGGTCGCGCTTTCAGGGGCTGGATCACTGGTTTAAAAGGAGAGTTCACGCTACGGGTAGTGACAGGCGCCGCCAGCACTTGTTGAGTTTTATGAGGGAAGGCCCCTGCCACTCCTGCCGTGGCACTCGTTTGCGACCCGAAAGCGAGGCCGTTCAAGTGAACGGTCTGGGCATTTCTGACTATTGTCACCTCACCTTGGATGACTGCTTGAAAGCTGTCCAGAAGATTTCCCTTTCCTCGCGGCAGGAATCGATTGCCGGACAAATTCTGGAAGAGATTCGCCATCGGTTAGACTTCGTACTGAACCTGGGGCTTTCCTATCTGACTCTGGATCGAAAGGCGGTTTCACTCTCTAGCGGCGAGGCTCAGCGAATTCGCCTTGCCACTCAAATTGGGTCCCGCCTGCGAGGTGTCCTGTACGTTTTGGATGAACCTTCCATTGGACTCCACTCGCGAGACAACCAAAGGCTCCTGGATTCGCTCAAAGAGCTGCGTGATCTGGGCAATACGGTCATCGTCGTGGAACATGATGAGGATACGATTCGAAGCGCCGATTATTTGGTGGATTTGGGACCGGGTGCCGGTAGCGCCGGAGGTCACGTCGTAGCACGGGGCAGCTTGTCTGAGGTCCTGAGGCAGCCGGAGTCGCTGACGGCCCAATATCTCACTGGAAGTCGCGAGATATCTGTGCCGGAAAAGCGCCGCGGAGGCAATGGAGAGAACATCGAGATTTTAGGAGCTCGTCATCACAATCTTCACAACATCGATGTCGTCTTTCCACTGGGTCTGTTGATTGCTGTAACGGGAGTTTCAGGTTCTGGAAAGTCGTCACTGGTCGATGATGTGCTTTATCGTGCCCTCTCCCGTCAGCTCTATCGTTCTCTACTGGAACCCGGGCTGCATCGTGCCATCCGTGGAGTGGATAGGATCGACAAGGTGATTGAGATTGACCAGTCCCCCATTGGGCGGACCCCGCGCTCCAATCCTGCCACCTATACGGGGCTTTTTACTCCGATCCGAGAGCTTTTTGCTCTACTGCCGGAATCTCGCGTCCGAGGATATAAACCGGGACGCTTCAGCTTCAATGTCAAAGGAGGACGTTGTGAGGTGTGCCGGGGAGATGGGCTGCGCAGGATTGAAATGAACTTTCTCCCCGATGTCTACGTGACCTGTGAGGCTTGCCAGAGAGCCCGCTACAATCGGGAGACACTGTCTATCAAGTTCAAGGGATATTCGATAGCGGATGTTCTCGAGATGAGCATTGAGCAAAGCCTATCCTATCTTCGAGAACCTTCCCCGCCTCCAGACCAAGCTGCGAACCCTTTTGGACGTTGGTCTGGGCTACGTTAGACTGGGACAATCGGCCACCACGCTATCGGGCGGGGAAGCCCAACGGGTTAAGTTAGCGCGTGAGCTCAGCAAACGTTCAACCGGCAAGACGCTGTATATCCTCGATGAACCGACCACGGGACTCCATTTCGAGGACGTCAAAAAGCTTCTTGACATCCTCAATCGGCTGGTTGATCGTGGGAACACCGTGATCGTGATCGAACATAATCTGGAAGTCATCAAATGTGCGGATTGGATCATTGATCTGGGTCCGGAGGGAGGAAAAGGGGGAGGTCGAGTTGTTGCCGTGGGTCCTCCGGAGAAGGTCGTAAAATCAAGAAAATCACACACAGGACGAGCCCTGGCCGGGATGATGCATCATCCCGCCTAGTTTCCCGACATGTCCAAGCATAAAGAGTTCAAGGCCCGGAAAATCAAGGATTATCCGCTGGATTCCCGTCCCAGTAAGGTCAATGTGGATCACTTTGCCCGGCCCTTAGGCGAAGATTCGATCTCGGCCTTCACCGAGTCGCTGCCCAAGCTTCTTGCCGCCAATGATTTGCGGACTCTGGTGGAAAAGATACGAGAAGCACGGAAAAAAGGGCGGGCCATTATCTGGGGGTTTGGTGGCCATGTGGTTAAAGTGGGATTGGCGCCGGTGCTCATTGACCTCATGGAGCGAGGGTTCGTGACCGCACTTGCCACCAACGGAAGCGGGATGATCCATGACTTCGAGATCGCATTGAGCGGTTCTACCTCAGAGGAGGTAGAGTCGCAGCTGAGTAGCGGAGCTTTTGGAATGGCTCGAGAAACGGGAGAGTTCTTGAATCAGGCCATCAACAAGGGGGCCAGCCAGGGACAGGGCATCGGGGAGTCGGTGGGCGAGTTCCTGCAGCACTACGACACCCGATATCCTGATTTGTCCCTGATGTTGAAGGCACACCAAAAAGACATCCCCTTGGCCGTTCTGATCGCCATGGGTACCGATATTATTCACAACCATCCCAAGGCTTCCGGAGAAGCCATGGGAAAGGGTTCACAAATCGATTTCCGAATCTTCACCCAGCAGGTATCGCTTCTAGATGGGGGCGGAGTTTACTTGAATCTGGGATCGGCAGTAATCCTGCCGGAGGTTTTCTTGAAAGCGGTGTCCCTGGTGAGAAACTCGGGACAGCCATTGCAGGATTTCACCACCGCCAATCTCGACTTCATCCAGCACTACCGACCGACCAAAAATGTCGTGGAACGTCCCGTTTCGGGAACAGGAACGGGAATTGCCTTAACCGGTCATCACGAGATCATGGTTCCCCTCCTGGCAGCGATGCTGGTCAACGGATAAGCGCGCTCACGCGCGTTCCAGGTTTCAAGTTCCAAGTTCCAGTTTTTCGAAGTTTGGATTTGGAATTTCAGCCGGTCTGCCGGCTGTGGTCAGGGGGGTCAGGAGGTCAGGCGGTCAGTTTCCCTCCCAGGTTCACCATTTCCGTGTAGATCGGTTAA
>PVMK01114314.1_pt1 | contig 11455 bp, 13 predicted proteins | sample 1853481 | NCBI WGS metagenome assembly PVMK01 (sample SAMN08533507, study PRJNA380276) | Marine sediment metagenome, whole genome shotgun sequencing project. | reverse complement strand
TGAACGAATCAAACACAATGGGACTGAACATTGCCCCAGATGTCAAAGCATTAAAGTATCACCGGATGCAACATATTGCGATAAATGTGGGGGAAAACTTATATTTCAATGCTTTGACATCTGGGGCAATGTTCAGTCCCATTGTGTTTGAATTCGTTCATGACACCTCTATTTTTTTGGGCTTCTTTACCGACTTATACAACTTCTTGAGACAAGCTTTATCCTTACGGACAATAGCACAGACATTTCGGTTATGAAGCTCTCTACAATTATCATGATTAAATAAAGGACATTCTGAGTATTGCTTTGACATGTTTATTCCTTGTCTTTCTTTTCGTACTTATTGAGGGCAACCTTCTAAGGAGTTAGACTTCAAAAGGATGTGTTAGATATCAGGTATGATTCTCTCCAACCATTTATCCATTTCTCATCCCTCATAATCTACCCGTTCCTTCAACTTTCTCCCAACCTTGAAAAACGGCAGCTTCTTAGATTTAACCCGGGTCTGTTCACCCGTCTTTGGGTTCCTCCCTGTATGTGCCTTGTAATGCTTGACATAAAAGCTGCAAAATCCCCTGATTTCAACCCTGTCACCATTAGCAAGGGCATTTGACATTTCATCAAAAAATAGGTTAACCACATTTCTTGCTTTACTTGTAGTGAGTTCAGCTTTCTTTTTCAGTTCCTCCATAAGTCCCAGCTTGTTCATGGAATCCTCCTGATGCCTTCTTGAAACGTCATACATATCAAGAACATATACATCACAGAAATAATGTCAACATATGCAAATCGATTCATCTGAGCTAAAATGCCAAGAAGTTGGATTCAGTAATGGCATCATGTGCACATAGCCATGTGCAGGTGTGCACAGAAAAATGTGCAAGCCAGTTCTGATCTAACCCTCCAATAAACCCATGGCATCTACCTCTAACTCAATGGTAATAGCTCTTTACGACAATTCTCAGTCTGCCATAAAACATTCTGGCATGGATCTTGGAATATATAGATGTAAAACTTTATAGGTGGGGGATATAATCATGCCAGCACAAAGCTTGATGATGCTTGAGATGGGGTTTGATCAGGGAATAAGATGTAGGTTTGTCAGCGAATGGTTTAAGGTGGATTCTTATGTGCCCAGCAAGGAAAAGCTCTTCTCAGAAATTGATAAGATCAAGCCCGATGTTATTATGATGGATCTGGATCTGTATGAAAGGATGGATGGGATCGAAACCTCATGTAATCGTTTTAACGTTCCTGTTGTGTATGTATGAGGTGTGATTCTGATACTTTGATATCACAACTTCTGAACCACTAATTTAGATAAGATTAATCTATGAATTCGGAAATAGCGCTGTGCTTTTTTTTGAGCTTTTGAATGAGCGAATCGTAATGACGCATCTTCCGAAATGACCGAACCACGAGAAACAATCCTAAAATGATTAAAACGGCATTCAGTACCATCAAAGGGATAAACATGCTCATGACATGGAAGATATCGTAATATTTTGACGTGGCAATTAGCACGCTTAGAACCGACAGAGGTAAAACGAGTACTGCAATACCTGTTCGCATGACCGAAAGAGATGTTCTTTTTTCAGCTAAGAGTAGTTGCACTTCATTTATAACGATAGCGTCTATCAAAATTAGCAGAGGACCACGGGCGTGAGCCCGTGGGTGAATGTCAAAGCTAAAATTGGATAATTCATTTTGAAAGTGCCACGGGCGTAAGCCCGTGGGTATCTACGTTTTTCTTGTCGTTTTTCATAAGATGACTATTTTCTTTTTCGATCTTCCATTATGCAAGATCGGTACGTTTTAAGCGTAACCCACCACATCATTCAACAATCTCAAGCATATGCCTTTTTCCAGTCTTTCCAGAAGCTGCATTTAATAAAGTCCGGATAGCATTGGCCATTCTGCCCTGTTTCCCAATGATCTTCCCCATATCCTCCTTAGCCACTCTGAGTTCTAATACAGTTGTTTGGCGACCTTCAATTGCATTAACCTGTACCTCTTCCGGGTTGTCGACCAGTGCTTGTATGATTTGGATTAGAAAATCTTTCATGTGAGCACCCCTTACACCTCATATCTGTCCTGCCGGTACTGTGGAATCCACCTGCTGGCCTAACCTAAAGAATTCCAAGCCTGAAGATATTCCTCACCTTCGTGAACTATCTTTTTACGAGAAACAACCGTCCTTGTTTTGTACTTCTTTTTGAACTTCTTAATTTCTCTGGCTGGAACAACCCAAACAGAGGGAGGCTCATTAGGTTCTGCAATCTTTGCATTAAAGCACACCAGAATAATATAGTGGCCTCTCTTGCCATCGACCTTCAGGTTATCGGCAGGCCAGTCATACTTCTTAGCAAGTCCTTTAACATCGATGGTTAAAGTCTTCCCATTTGGTTTGAAGATGAATATATCCACGGCCTTTTTGTTTCCAAGTGTGAGTGTGGCCTCAAGTCCAAGCCGGTGCAAAATCGAAAGGACATGGAACTCTGCTGCAAGATTGGTATTGTATTTTGTGGTGTGTGCTTTATCCATGATTTATTTCATCCACTATTTTTTGAAAGTTATCAAAATACTCCTTAACCCTCAACATCATTCAACAATCTCAACCATGTATCTTTTTCCAGCCTTTCCAGAAGCTGCATTTAATAAAACCCGGATAGCATTGGCCATTCTGCCCTGTTTCCCAATGATCCTTCCTATATCCTCCTTAGCTACTCTGAGTTCTAATACAGTTGTCTGGCTACCTTCAATTTCATTAATCTGTACCTGTTTCGGGTTGTCGACCACTGCTTGTACGATTTTGGTTAATAAGTCTTTCATGGGTTTGGTTTCCTATGTGGGCAGTGTCAAGTCAACGTTTGTTTGGAGCAGTTGAAACTTCTGGCTCAAATAAAGAACCTTACATTAATAGCTTTCTCTGAGTTTGAATCGATGCTGGTAATATTTCAATCACTTTTAAAATTTCATAGTAAGTATGAATCACCTCATTATTATAACCGTAGGACACTTCTTCTTTTACAATTGCACGAATCGAATCACCCGGCATAACTGACACCTTTTTTAACTGGAATGCTTTTAGCCAGTCTTGATCTAATATTTTTACATCGATGGATTTTCCCTGATATCTAAATGACCACATCGAAAAGCCTAAATAGTCCGGCTTTTTAACTTTTAGGATTTTTTCATTCTCACTTATAAGTTTTTCCCGAGTCATTATCTCCTTGATAATAGCTTCTGAAATTTCCATTTGCTTATTGAATTTTGATATGCCTTCTTCACTTTCATATCGTGCATAATCGTCCGCTTCTAAATTTTGCAAGGCGTTTTTGATGCTATTTATATCTATTAATAGAGAGCCGGTATCAGGTTCAGCATAGGCTGGAATTTGCTTTATGTCTGTTTCTTGGGCCAATTCCTTTAAGTCGGATTTAAGTAGTTTTATATCATCCTTTTCTATGATTTTATCTCTGTCTGAACACCAATCTATTACTCTATGCTTTGCTTTGACTAAGAAGTGTCCAAGAAATGGTTTTATCTCGCCCTGTTTCAACGCTTCATCTGGGAGGTCTTCAATAATATTTTTGAGCTTTGCTTTTAAGGAATCTGCTTGAATATCTTGAAGGATGAGAGTGGTTTTTACAGATGGGCCTATTGAGTAGGAAAGATGTTGGTCTAAAGACTGAAAAGATTCTATAAGCCCTGTCATTGTTTTAAAAACACGTGAAGGATCTCCTGATTCCCTCTTGAACTCAACTACAAGTTCAAAAAAACCATAATCTTGTTCATCACTCATAATATTCACCAATAAGTTATTCAAGCAATTCTTATTAACAAAACCCTACACAGCATAATGTGGAACAGCAGACTCAAGGTCATAAACGTTCTTGTAAACAAGTTCGCATTTCTTTTTTATTTATCCATCACTCACCAATCCCAATCAACCAAATCGAACAATCAAGCCCGATGGTTGTCAACGTATTTCTGGCGATATCAAACATAATGTTCTTTAAATTAAGAGTATAATTCCAATACCCTTAAGACCATGTCATTTATTTTATCCTTATGCTCCTTAAAATCCTTCCTTTGTAGCATTACCGCTAATAAATTCTTCTTCCTAATATTGAATGGTATACCAGCTTCTTCCAGTAAGTTTTTTGCATAGTCCAAGTTTTCTTGCCCCACTTTAATATTGAAATGAACGTAACCCTCCTTCTTTCGTGGATGAAACCACATGAAATTCCTCTTCTTGGTTCCCAAGGCGACATGGTGTTTGTTGTATGTAACCTTTCCTTCGTCATACGAATTTATTATAATTTTAATAATATCGTCCATTGTTGCTATTGATTTTGGATTTGAGCGGTTCTCCCAATAGGATCTGTCTACAGGCTCTGTATCAATATCCTCTTCATCCTCTGGTGGTTCATAGATATCCAGAACTTTAGTGAAATTTAATACTACGTTTGCTTCAACCTTTAATGCATTTAGTTGTATAGCAATCATTGGAATTGAACGGTTAAACAGAGATATAACATTAAAAAATCTATTCGTAATTTCTTCAGCAATTATAACTGCTTTATGATCTTTAGAAGGATATCGCCTTCTTTCTATATCCCAATATTCAATTGTACGAATTATATGGCTTTCATCCGTAGATCCCAACATAATCTCTGTTTCGTACATTGTTTGAGTCTCAGGATCTAAAAAAAGAAAATCTAACCTTCCGCCACTTGATTGTTTTCTTTCTCTTTCAATAATAGTTAGATCCCCTAAGTTCAATATGGTTGGATCTTCTTCAATCCTGTCTTGCAACCATTTCTCATTATAATAATCTCTGAGGTTTATTTTTTCGCCTTTGCAATATACTAAATCCATTATTCAACTCCTAAAATATTTTAATAATTGAAAGATCTCATGCGATTCCATAAAAAAACCCCACCTCTCTGAAGAGAAATGGGGTCTCTAAATCATCACATATGCTCTCCCTTTGTTAAGGTCGAATCGTTTAGAGCAAAAGCCACTGGATGCTGGCTTATAGATCACTATGGGCTGGCATTTGGTGTTCTCAATGTTTGATATCACAACTTTTGAGTTGACTTTAGGATTCGGGATAAACTGCATTTAAATGAGATTGGCCTTAAGTCCAGATATCTTGGAGATATCACAAAATTTTGAAGCCCCGAAAAGCCTGCGATCAATTGCAGATATTCAAAGTACGGATAACGCCGCGGCTCACAGGCCGTGAGGTTACGATCGGTCCTGGTGAAGCCGTTTGTTCGGCGCAGCGAGTTTAAAATCGCTATTCTTTTCACGTATTGCCTTTACTATATTGGGGATATCATTAAAGTCATTAGCCCAAATCGTATTTATTCCAAACGATAGGTCATCCCGAATTTCAAACTTTTCAATAACTCTGACAAGAGAATTTATCGTTTCTCCAAGTTTTAGCCTTGAGCGTGCTTTTTCATCCAATAGCTCAGGATCAATTTCCAATACTTTTTCAAGTTGTTCTTGAAGCGATTTCCCATCATATCGTTTTCTTATGGCATAATGCTGTGCTTTTTTAGTTCCCCTTTGTTTATTTGCAATATCTAAAAGACGCCTAAGATTCGGGTCAGTCAATGAAAGGCCAATAAAGAGGCAAACACAATCTCTAAATTTGTTTATTTGGACAATATTGTTCCAACTGTAAATGTCAGTATACTGCTGATGGTATACATCCTCGCTTAATGTAACTAACGTTGTAGGTGTCACTTTACCTTTTCTGGGGAGGTATCCATGGACATGATAAATTGGCAGCTGACCAGATTTCGGCCTTTCACCTATAGTTGAAATTGTTTTATAGGGTATATCAATATCAAGACTATTAAGATGATTTTCAAGAATATCATCATAGTTGTAGGTTATGATGCTATTTAAGTTGGGGTTTTTACCTGGGGAGACACAGAGCTGAACGATCTCAGAAAAAAGGGCTGACTGAAAATCAAGCTCAATTTGTTCGTATAATACCTTTCTAACTGCCTTTTCAAACGCTTTTTCATCGCCTTTTGATGCTGTTCTGTAATGTTCGCGCAAATATCTTGCAGCAATTAAGGGATTAGGAGAAAAGAGCTTAGTGAATAGTTTAGCAAGGACTAAAGACTTTTCAGTATCAGATGATGTTTCTTTCTGAAAACTTGAAAGAAGAAGTTTTTGGAGAAGCGTTTCCCAGTCTGGCAAGCCATACTCAACAGAAACCCCAGCACCTATAACTAAAACAAGAGATTCAGTTTTAAAAGCAGAAATCAAATCTTTTAGCTGAGTTTTAAACCTTGGTTTCTTTAGAGATAAAACTTCCTCTAAATCTGTATCGAGCTTTTTAAAAAAACCAGGATCAAATCCCTCTGACCACTTTTTTATAAAGCTTCTCGTCAATTTTTCCGTTGGATGAAACAGAACTGGTTCCAGGATCATATTATTTTCCTTTTATGCCGAACATTATATATTATATAGAATCGTCTTTTGATATTTCTGATTTTTAATGAGACATTTTTAATCCAGCGAAAGGAATTTTAGATAGCTAAGACTTTAATTCCTTACAGACACCTTGCCAGCATATGGCCACAACCTTTTTTGTGATATCTAATCGGTATCAACCAAACGACAAAACCCCACCTCTCTATTCTGAGAAATGGGGTTCAAAATATTAACATATACACTCCCTTTGTATCAGGGTTGTGAAAAGGATCTAATTGTCAAAGTACCAAGGCAAGCCAGAATTGAATTAACAGCAGGTAAAGGCAAGTGAGATATCAGGAAAGAGACCAGAATGGGGCTTATAAGTTAACCTGTTGATAATAGATATCTTTCTCGATCCTTTCTTTCTCATAATCTTCCCAAAATGTCAAGTGGCTACTAAAGATACTACATAGTGGCAGTCAAAGCCTTTGCATTTGACATCCCTGCTGGTAATGCTGAGATAGATGACGTATAATTCCAACCTATTTATACATGAGGAGCGCCATGGCACTCACAAAGATTCAGATCGTAGAATCGATCCAGAACCAACTCGGTTTGCCCAAGAACAAATCCACAGACATTGTCGAGACCCTCTTAGAGATCATCAAGGGACACTGGCATCCGGTGAGGATGTGTATGATCAGTCCAGTCGGCAGGTTCTGTGTAAAGGAAAAGCAGAACGGAAAGGCAGGAATCCTGCAAGCGTGATGACTCTGATGCTCAGAACCAGAAAGGTTGTTACGTTCAGGTGTTCCGGACGTTGAGGATAGGGTTAACTCCAAATAAGACGAAAGGTTAATCGAATGCTGTCGCAAAATCAACAATGAGGTTCTATCACATGGCCTGAAGCAGTTCTCCCACAGAATCTGAACAAGAAATGGCTGAAGATACTTGAGGAGATGGCAGAAGACTTCATAGGTTCCAACTATGATCTTGAAGAATGTAAAAAGCCAGAGGATGTTGCCGATCCAATTCTATCAGTCTGTGTGTCAGAACTATTAATGATCCCAACATAACGACCAAACCGATATGCCCATTAAGGAAATGTTAGAAAAGATCACGATCTATTCCATATCGTGATCATTGAGGCCGTTGATAGAGAGTCCAATATTGGTATAGAGAAGCCCACACTTGAAGATATTCTATCACTGGGACAGAATTATTAGAATGAGGAAGACGAATCCTGAATTTGTTGAAGCTCTTGAGAAAGCATGTATCTTGCGTATTCCGGAACAAACCTTTTTTAAGAATAAATCTTAAACACCTTTAAGATTGTTAGGCAAAAAGTAAAATGCATGTTGTCATTCCTTGATAAGATACCATATTCGATCCTCATTGTGTTTTCGATTATTATGCTTCTTATTCCATTTAGACCCATGCCCCATTTTGTGGAAAAACTCATCATGTTAAAAAACGGAACCCTGAATAGACCATCCGACATTTTCGATTTGTTTTATCATTCAGCCCCGTTGATTCTTTTGATTATTAAACTTATCAGAGATTACACAAACAGATGAAATATCAAAAAGGCAACATGTTCAAAAAAATGAATAAAAATATTTTCGCATTAATTTTAGTAGCCCTGATCTTCATTAGTTGCAGCAAGGAAAATAATTACAACTATCTTCCCCAATTATTAGGGGGGTTGAGCCTTGGTAAAGTTATTCAGAACAAAAAAGCCACTGTTATCATAAATAAAATGCACGGCAAAAGGCTCGATGGTTGTAAAAACTTTATTGCCATTTATGGAGACGATCATTCAAAAAACATTCTATACGTAAGTGTCTATGAAAATGCGAAAAGGCTGAAACGAACTTAAAGAACATGGCCATGAAAATGGCAAATGGATCATCTGTTTTCTCACCGTTAGCACACAGTAAAATGGGAGATAAAGTTCATTTTGAGACAGAAGGAATGGGGTTTAAGCATTATTTTTATCGTGTTGATAATATCTTAATTTGGTGGCAGGCTGAGCCTGATAAAGCAGAAACGACATTTAGCGACTTGCTCAAATTTGACTTTGCGATTCTGAATGATAAGGTAGCTCAGCAATAAAAAGGGCAGAGCCGTTTATGCTCTGCCCGTATAAGCCCGATAGACTCTTTTAAACCACATCAGAGACTACCAAGCATCATATCCTTTTGGCTTCCCTAAATGCCGTTGTACGATGCAGTGTTGCACCGAGATGCACGGCATCCGAGAAGCTCTATAAATGCCATTTCAAGCCTCTCTTTGTACAGTGTAACCTTCGTGATATTGAGTCTTCACATGGTTAAATATATGGTGTTGAAGCTGAGTGACATTCAGTTTAATCTATCTTTAATCATTTAATAGAATTTGTCCATAAGGGTAGAGGTTCATTTTGATAGGGGGAAATCCTATCCCTATAGGGTTTGTTCCCAGCAATCACCCATAAAGTATTGATATGAAGATATTTATCACTCTTATTGGGAGGGTATGCAGAAATAGAAATGCATTGACTTCAGAGTTTATTATGATATAGTTTGATTTATAAATAATTATGAAGAGTGAGGATAGAGATCTGGCTCAGAGACACTCACGGCAACCTTTCTTCCAAAAGGTGCTAAAGCCAGCCCAAATGGGAACCATGAGGTTAAAATGGCAAACGGAATCATCAGACCTCACCATTGCGTGAGGTTTTTTAGTTTAAGGTCAAGGTCACCTCCAAGACCTAAATAAAAATTCAGAAACGAATATATCAGGTGGGTAGATTTGAGGCTATTGCATCCCACCTTAAAAATAATGTTGCTAAAACGCCAGCAGAGACCCTGTTGCTGAACATTGGCAACGGGGTTTTTTATTTGGCGGAAATGGAGAATAAATCATGGAAAAATTAGATCAGAGTTGAAAGACAAAATTCGAGGATGTCTATGGATCTCGTTCATTTCCACTTCCTTAACAAAGTTGAATTATTATCGGTAGCGGAATTTATGGCCATTGGCCGAGTTGTCTGGCCAGAGGATGAAGAAGTATTGTCTGGTTATTGACCCTACAGTTAAACAGGAGTTTCAGAGATAACCGCTCTTAACCGCCATAACATTCCAAAATTGCTACGTTTATCGAGATTTTAGTTGTAAGACCCCTCAGGTTATGTTTAATTTATTCCGCTCATTCCCTATTTTTATTGCGTTTAGGGCGATTTTGTGCTTGACATGTAAGACCCTACTATATATAGTGTCAACATGGCTCATTTCCATGTTAAAAAGAAAAAAGGAAGACCCTACCTTTACGTTCGCGAGATTGCCCGCGTTGACGGCAAACCAAAAGTTGTTTCACAGATATACATCGGATCTCCAGCGCGTGTTGCTGCTTTAGCCTCCGGCACAGAAAAAGGACCTGTGAAGATAAAAGTTGAAGAGTTCGGCGCCCTATGGTTGGCACAGCAAATGGATCAAGATATCGAACTGGCAACTATTATCGACAACATCGTGCCGAGGGCTGCCCAGGGAGACCGGCCCCACCATTGGGGAGTATTTTCTTTATTGCATATGGAACCGAATGGTTGAAGCGGTCAGTAAAAATCGGTTGTCGCGATGGTATAGTAGAACAGCGGTTCAGCAAATTCGCCCTGTCGATATCGGCGAGCTGACGAGCGAGCGTTACTGGGAGAAGTGGGATCGTGTTAGTGAGAAAGCTCTGCAAACGATGGCACAAACATTTTTTAAACGCATTTGGCAACTTGAGTCTCCAAATGCAGACTGCCTTCTTTTTGACACGACCAACTACTATACCTTTTTGGCCAGCGATACAGAATCCGATCTTGCCCGTCGGGGAAAAAGTAAAGACGGTCGGCATCATTTACGACAAATTGGTCTGGGTCTTTTGGTGGCCCGTGATTCAAGACTGCCGCTGTATTACAGCGTATATCCCGGCAACGTGCACGACAGCAAACAATTTGAAGCGATCATGGACGAGATGTTCGGGATCTTATGTGGGCTTCACAAGACCAAAGAACGCTTGACAGTAGTAATCGACAAAGGGATGAACTCCGAGGGTAATTTTGCATGGATAGACGACCATGCACGGATTCATTTTGTGACCACCTATTCGACCTATTTTTCTCAGGAACTTGCCACAACAACACTTGACCGTTTTGAACCAGTAGACACTGCAAAGAACATACAGCTGATAGAAGATGAAAATCCTGAAGATCAGTTACTTGCCTATCGGACCAAGGGTGAGTACTGGGGCAAACAACGAACTGTTGTGGTGACATATACTCCTGCTACGGCACGTAAGCAAAACTATACATTCCAAAGCAAACTGGATACGATTCGTCAGCAGTTGCTGATAATGCGAAACAAAGTGCGCGAGAAGGCCCCACACTGGAAAAAACATGAAGCAATCCGGGAACGGTATGTGCGGTTATGTGAGCGTCTACATGTGTCATCGGATTTTTACACGCTCAGCTTTGAGCATGCCAAAGACGGTCTGTCGATGAGCTTTCGTAAAGATGTCTACAAAATTAGCAGAAAACAGGCCATGTTTGGGAAAAATATAATTATCACTGACAACACGGACTGGACAACGCGCGAAATTGTAGAGGCCAGTCTTGACAGGTGGCAGGTGGAAGACCGGTTTCGTCTCAGCAAAAACGAAGGCTTGGTTGGCACTCGCCCTATTAGACACTGGACCGACAGTAAAATTCGCTGTCACTTGTTTACTTGTGTTGCGGCAATGACCTGCTTGCGCAGGTTAGAACTCAAACTGGCTTCAGCAGGGATAAACCGTACAGCAGAAGATGTGATGGATGATATGCAGCACCTGCACTCGGTGCTAACTTTAAACAAGGGATCCAGAAAACCGATCAGGCGATTAGAAACCCCAACGAAGACCCAATCCGAAGTCCTATCGGCGCTGGGACATCGGATTGACGGCAGTGGGGTCTTACACTCTACAGATAGCTAAACCCACGCCGGTTAAGGGC
>PVMK01123725.1_pt1 | contig 11460 bp, 13 predicted proteins | sample 1853481 | NCBI WGS metagenome assembly PVMK01 (sample SAMN08533507, study PRJNA380276) | Marine sediment metagenome, whole genome shotgun sequencing project. | reverse complement strand
TGGTCCGGCGACCGTAAGCCTGGACAGGATGGAAAATTACCAGCTGTTGGCAATACCGTGGATGCCAAGACAGCAAACTTTACAAATACAATTGGTGCATCTGAGCTCGGCACAGTCTGGACAGATCCGGATTTTGATTCTAAACAAAAGGCGTTTTATTACGCCCGTGTGATTGAAATTCCAACACCGCGATGGTCTACTATCGACGCATTTCGATTTGGTATAGATATTCCGGAAGGTGCGCCTGTGTCAACGCAGGAGCGTGCTTATACATCGCCGATATGGTACACGCCGTGAGGTCGAGAGTGGTCAGTTACCAGTAGCCAGAGGCCAGTAGCCGACGCGCCGGGGCGGCGAGGGATCAGAAAAATTGGGCGAAGGAGACAGCCTCATGAGCGATGACCATCGAAAGCTGCCGCCGGATCGGCTGTGGCAACCCACGACCGCGAAGTGGTTTGCCGTGATCTTCGGGGCCTCGCTCGCCTACGCGGTCATCCGTTATCACCTGGCCGGCGATGTCGAGTGGCGGCACTTTCCGCTCTTTATCCTCAACAAGGCGACGTCACTGGCGGCCGTCTTCTTTGTGGCGAGCTCGTATCTAATCGGCAAGATCATCCACTGGCACGACCACGACCCGGCACTGCGGCTGGTGGTGATCAAGTTCTGCGGTTTGATGGGGTTCTTTCTGGCGGCGGTGCACGCCTTTTTCTCGCTCTGCCTGCTGTCCCCGGCTTATTACGGCAAGTACTTCGACGACGTCGGTCGGCTCAATCTCCAGGGCGAGATCGCCATGACGGTCGGTGTTGTGGCCCTGTTCTTCCTGTTGGCGCCGGCGGTGACGACGTTGCCGGGGATGCCCAAGGCGATTGGCGGCTGGCGATGGAAGCGCAACCAGCGAGCCGGCTACATTGCGCTGGCCCTCGTGGTCGTCCACCTCGTGACCCTCGGCCTCAAGGGCTGGTTGGCGCCGCAGGGATGGCACGGCGGAATACCGCCCGTGAGCCTGGTGGCAGTCGTGGCGGCGCTGGTGCCGCTGCTGGTCAGGCGCAAGCTGAAGCACGACAGGAAGGCGCGGGCCAGAGAAAAAGCGGGAGACAACGAATGAGCGCGCCGATATCTCACCGTTCCGGCACACGCCGTGAGCTGAACGAAGACGCCCTTCGCCGCCGCCGGGGGCGGCGGTGGGGGCGCTGACAGATTGGAGGGGAGCCATGGCAGAACCGTTATCGACGGCCGGCCACAAACTGACATGGCGTGACGTCGCAGAGATCGTCATCGGAAGCTGCGTGTTGGCGTTCCCGGTGTCGGTCACGGAAGAGGTATGGAATCTCAGCAAAACCCTCCCCATTGGGAGAGTGCTCTACATGGCGATCTGGTCAATCATCTTCATCGCCTTGTTCACCTACCATCGATACTTTCGCGGTCAGCTGCGAGGCAACGTCGGCCGTTTCGTGCTTCGTGTGGGTGCCGTCTACTTCCTGACGGTCGCTTCCGCCGCGACGATCCTGCTGGCGCTCAATCAACTGACGACGGTAGAGACCGTTGTCGCAATCAAGCGCGTGGTGATCGTGTCCTTTCCTGCAAGCTTTGCCGCGACGATCGTGGACGGCATGTCGAAGGATGAGGCGCCGAATGGAGTGGACCAATGAGAATCGGATCGTACGAGGTTAGAGGGAGTGGAGAATGAAACAGATCATTACCACCGTGTCCGTCGTTGCGCTGCTACTCGTCACTTCAGGCGCCCTGGCGCAGGACCCCGGCTCCCTCGGAACCCAGCCGGGGCACGGCCAACCCAACATCGTCCTCGTCTTTATGGACAACTTCGGCTGGGGTGAGCCCGGCTTCAACGGTGGCGGCATCATCCGGGGTGCGCCGACGCCCCGGCTCGACACGTTGGCTTCCGAAGGTCTCCGGCTGACGAACTTCAACGTCGAGGCGCAATGCACACCGTCACGCTCGGCGATCATGACCGGCCGCTATGCGATCCGCAGCGGCAACGCGACCGTCCCCGCCGGGGGAGGTGTGTATGGCCTCGTCAAGTGGGAGGTCACCATGGCCGAGATGTTGGCCGATGCAGGATACGCCACCGGCATGTTCGGCAAGTGGCACCTCGGTCGCACCCCGGGCCGCTTCCCAACCGACCAGGGATTCGACGAGTGGTACGGCATTCCCAACTCGACCGACGAGGCGCCCTATTCTCAGCTCCAGGGGTTCGCGGAGAGCGGAGTCGAAGAGACCTTCGTCATGGAAGGCGGAAGGGCCAGGAACCGAGGAAGCTGCGACCCTACAGGTTGGACTACCGTCCTCTCATCGATGGCGACCTCACCGACAAAGCGATCGATTTCATGAGGCGCCAGGTCAAGGCGAAGAAGCCGTTCTTTCTCTTTCTTCCCTACACGGCGACCCACTACCCGACTCTTCCGCATCCGGATTTTTCGGGCAAGACCGGGAACGGGGCCTGGGCGGACCTCCTGCTCCAGATCGACAGCTACACCGGGAGTCTCCTGGACGCGATCGATGAGCTGGGTATCCGCGACAACACCATCTTCATCTTCACCGCCGACAACGGTCCGGAGGCGGCGCACGGCAACAACACCCTGACGCTCGAGACCAGCACCCAGGGATCCGCCGGACCGTGGCGGGGCACCCTGTTCACCGGTTTCGAGGGCAGCCTGCGGGTGCCTTTCGCGATTCGGTGGCCGGGGAGGATCCCCGCCGGTTGGTCCAGCGATGAGATCGTCCATGAGATGGATCTCTTCCCCTCCCTGGCGGCTTTTGCAGGAGGGAAGGTGCCCGACGACCGAGTCATCGATGGGATCGACATGTCCGATTTCTTCCTCGGCAAGCAGCAGAAGTCCGGCCGCGAGGGCGTCATCGTCTACATGGGCAGTGACATTTTCGGAGTCAAGTGGCGTAACTGGAAGCTGAACTTCAAGGAGCAGGACACGATCTTCTCAGAGACGCGAGAGTACGGTATGCCGCGCCTCTACAACCTCTACTCCGATCCACAGGAGCGCGAGAATGTGCTCTTCCCCCACACGTGGGTTCCGAAAGCGGCGTTGGGTCAGTTGGGGGAGCATATGGCGTCGCTGAAGGCGAACCCGCCGATCAAACCGGGGGCCAAGGATCCGTATGTGCCGCCGCAGTGATCGAGTTTCTGGAGTCGCCCGGATGACGAGTCCGAGACGCCGTTGTCGCGTTGCTCGGCACGATCCTCGCTTCGAGATCGGTCACCGCTGGAGCTTATAGGAGAAAAGACATGGTCATCATCGCCGTTCTCTACTGTCTGGCCGTCTACCTGGTCTTCGGCAAGTTTCACCTCTTGCCATGGAACAAGACCACCAAGGTGATCTCCCTGGTTCTCGGAGTGATCATCTTGAGCGTGTTCCTGGTCGGTCTTCAGGGTCTGACCCCGGCCAGCCAGCAGGCGTTCATCAGCGGTCCGATTACCGAAATCGCCCCGCAGGTGCGAGGCCGCGTGATCGACGTTCCGATCTCACCGAACCAGACGATCGAACCGGGAGAGGTGATCTTCGAGATCGATCCGCGCCCCTACCAGTACAAAGTCGACCAGCTCACGGCGCTGCTTGCCGACACCGAGTCTGGAGTCGCGCAACTCAAGGAGGCCTTTGACGCCGCTCGAGCTCAGGTCACCGGGACGGTGTCGCAGCTCGAGCTCACGCGTCTCCGTTTGGGCCAGCAGCGCCAGCTTGTCGCCGCAGGTGCGGGGTCGCGATTCGAGCTCGAGCAGTACGAAACCCAGGAGGACCAACTGGAGGCGCAGCTGGCGGCGGCCCAGGCCAACGAAAGTGCCGCCTTCTTGAACCTCACGTCATCGGTCGGCGATGAGCAGTCGAGGGTCGCGCAGGTTCTGGCGCAGCTGGAGTCCGCCCAGTACGACCTTGCGAACACGACGGTTCGCGCACCGGGCCCCGGTGTCGTGACCGCGCTCGTCCTCCGTCCCGGGATGCAGGTGTCGCCGGTACGCTCGGTCGTCATCTTTGTTTACACCGATCAGCTCTCCATTGTCGCGCTCTTTCAGCAGAAGGCCCTGCAGAGCTTGAAGATTGGCGACCTCGCGAAGGTTAACTTTCCGGCGATGCCGGGCCGAGTGTTCGACGGGGAGGTCCTCGGCATTCCGGAAGCGATCGGCGAGGGGCAGTTCTTTGCCTCGGGCCAGCTGCCCCAGGTCTCGGGCCAGCGCATGACCAGGCTCTACCCGGTCCAGATCTCGATTCCGGAGGAGTTCCCGGCAGAGCTGCGCAAGGTGGGTGTCGCCGCGAGCGTGCGGATCCACACCGAGAAAGCGGGGATCGTCGGCATTGTCGCCATCGCCCTGCAATGGGTCCAGACCTCCATGGATCTCGTGAGATGAGGAGTGAATCATGACCGGCTTCATCATTCTGGTTCTGTTATTCCTATTGGCGATCTGGATCTACGTCGAGATGGCGAAGTTCCCGGGCCAGAAGGCACGCGAGCGAGGCCATCCACAGGCCGATGCCATCAACGTCTTGTCATGGGTCGGTCTATTGTCCGGAGCCGTACCCTGGGTGGTGGCTTTGGTATGGGCCCACATGCGGCCCGTCGGGGCGCCGGTTGAGCCAACGGCATCAGCTCCGGCACGAGACGACCACGACGGGAGTGAGCCATGATGAGGATCGATCGCCGGCTTGCCAGTTTGTTCGTGGTTATTGCCGCGACCATGGTTGCAGGCTGTGCCGTCACGAAGCCTCCGGACACGCCGGTTATCGTCAAGGAGTCACTCCCCGAAACGACCGAGATCCCCGACGAGTTTGCTGGGGACGAGGTGGTCGACAGCGGTGAGGTCGACGACGGGTGGGTCCGCACTTTCGGCGATCCCCAGCTCGTTGCATTGGTCGACGAGGCGATCCGGAACAACCGCGACCTGGAGCTTGCTGCCTCGCAGGTCGATGCCGCCGCGGCGCAACTCCGTGCTGCGGGCGCCGCGCTGAAACCGACGATCGGCTATGGCCTCCAGACCACCGGCCAGCAGATTCCGGGCAAACCCGACGAGATCTCGGGGGTCGGGGTCGGGGTCAGTTGGGAGGCGGACATCTGGGGTCGCCTTCGCACCCAGCAGGCAGCCGCCGAGGAGGCGCTGTCGGCGACCCAGGCCGACTACGAGTTCGCCCGCCAGGCCATCGCGGCTGCGACGGCGAAGGGTTGGTTCGCGGCGACCCAGGCTCGGATGCTCCTCGACCTCTCAGACGATCTGGTCCGGATCTACGGCGAGACCGTCGAAGTTGTCAACGTCAAATACAGAGTCGGGCGGGTCACCCGACAAGATGTGAGCCTGGCCGAGGCCGACCTGAGGATGGCCGAGGAGTCACGGCTGCAGGCCGAGATCGCCTACAAAGAAGTACAGAGAGCGCTCGAGACGCTGCTCGGCCGCTATCCGGCGGCAGAGCTGGATGGGCGGGACGGTTTCGTGGCGGTGCCTCCGCCGATTCCGGTCGGTCTGCCGTCCGACCTGCTGGAACGGCGACCCGACCTCATCGCGTCCGAACGGCGGGTCGCAGCGGCATTCAACCTGGTCGAGTCGGCGAAGGCGGCAAAGCTGCCGCGCTTTTCGATCTCAGCCGGCGTCGGAGGCCTCGCCGATGCCGGCAGCGCGGTCTACCAGCTCGGTGCCGGCCTCTTCGGACCGCTCTACGCCGGGGGCGCCCTCGAGGCTCAGGTCGAATCGGCCGACGCCAATCAACGCGCCGCCATGGCCGCCTATGGCAAGGCGGTCCTCAACGCCTTCCGGGAGGTCGAGAACGCCATTGCGAGCGAGCCTCGGCTGGAGCGCCGAGAGGCGTTGCTGGAGCAGGTTTACGAGAGGAACGCGGAGGCTCTCGAGCTCGCGAAGGTCCAGTACAACGTCGGCAGGGTTGACCTCTTGAGCGTGCTGCAGATGCAGGCGCGGACGGATGCCGCGCGCCTGTCGCTGATCAGTATCCGCGCCGAGAGACTGTTCAACCGCGTCAACCTGCACCAGAGCCTCGGGGGTAGCTTCGAAGGCGTCGATCCGAACCTCGTCGCGTCGACTGATGAGATTTGAGGGAGGCTGCCATGAAGTTACAGTTCATCTGTGCCGCCGCAGTCGTCATTGCGGCCTCTGTTTTCGGCCCGAGCCCGGTCCATGCCCAGTTCAACGGTCACAACACCAAGGGCGACTTCGGCCTCCTGTCCGGCAGTCAGGCGCCGCCCGGTTTCTACTTGGCGGCGCCCATCTACGTTCGCTACGATGCGGACACCCTCCGCAACAGTGAGGGCTACCGGGTGAGTCTGGATCCCGATCGGCGAGGCTCGTTGACGGTCAACGCGTACGTCGTCGGCCTCATCTGGGTGAGCGAGTACAAGATCTTCGGTGGAAACTACAGCATCCAGGCCTACCCGGCGTTCACCGACAACGCGCTCGAGGTCCCGATTCTCGGAGTAGGGGAGGGTGTCAGCACGGGTTTCACGGACCTCTATTTCCAGCCCATCAACCTGGGGTGGCACACCTCAAGGGCCGATTTCGTCGCCGGCCTCGGGATCTACGCCCCCACGGGGAAGTACGAGCCCGGAGGTGACGAAAACCTGGGCCTGGGCATGTGGAGCTTCGAGGTGTTTGGCGGGACGACCCTCTACCTCGACAAGGCCAAGAGTTGGCACTTCGCAGCAACCGCCTTCTACGAGACCCATACCGACAAGAAGGACACGAATGTCCGGGTTGGTGACCTCGTGACGGTCGAGGGAGGTGTGGGCTGGTCATTCCTGCAAGGCGCGGCCAACGTCGGTGTCGCCTATTACGCGCAGTGGAAGGTGACCGACGACGACCTCGGCATCGACCTCGAGCTGCCGATCGACCTGCCGATCGGCAAGCATCGGGTTTACGGAATCGGACCCGAGCTGACCATTCCGATCGCCACCAAGAAGAAGCTCATCGGTTTCCTCAACGCTCGCTATCTGTGGGAAACTGGGGCGAGGACCACACTTGAGGGCAACACCTTCGTGTTCACCGCCACCTTCCCGATCCCGAGTATTCCGCTGCAGTAAAGGGCACAATATGACGGGCGTACTATTCGTCCTGCTATGAGAGGCGCAGCTCGCCCGACCCGAGCGCTGTTGGCCGTGCCGCTGCTGCTGGCGGTCGCGATCCCCGCGCTCGGCCAAGACGACGGCGCCTCGACGCAGCTGTGGCTGTCCTACCAGCACCAGCACAAGATCGGAGAAAAGACCCGTGTCTTCAGCTCGCTGGGTTACGACGAGTTGCTTTCCAAGGAGAAATTCTTCGGGGAATGGAACAAGCTCTACGTCAAGGGCGGCGGGTCCTACGATCTTGGCGAACGGTTTCGAGTCGCCGTCGGCACCGGTTTGTACTACACCTACCAGCCGGAGGTGGCCGATCTTTTCGAGTTCCGGCTCTGGCAGGAGGGGACCGCCTTTTGGCCCGACAGCGCCGGCGTGGTGCGGCGCTGGGTGCTCACCCATCGGCTGCGGCTCGAGGAGCGGTTCACTGAGTCGGATGGCTGGGCCTTCGCGATGCGGCTTCGCTACCGCCTCGACACCCAGATCCCCCTCAACAACTACGCCCTCGAACCCGGTGCCTTCTACGTGGCGCTGGGGTTCGAGGTTTTTGCGGACATCATCGACGATGCTCCCGAGTTCTTCGCCAAGAGAAACAGAGCGCCGATCGGTCTCGGCTACGTCATCAACATGAAGTGGACCGTCGATCTGCGCTACCATCGACAGCGTTCGCGCTCGACCATCGAGGAAGAATTCAAGACCTCCACCAACGTGATCGACTTCAGCGTCAGGAGCTCGTTTCGAATCCGCGATCTGGTCAAGGGTCGGTGAGGAGGTGGCACACGTCGCATTCCGGAGTCAGCGGCAACAGATCCCAAGAGATGGGGTTCAGGGGGTCCGGAGTTCAAATCTCCGCGTCCCGACCAACTTCACTCCAAACGCCGCTGATCGCGGCGTTTTTCGTTTCGTTGGTCGGGCCGCTCCGATTTGCAGCACGCCCGCCGGCGAGTGGTCGATGATCGTCTGCTTCACATATGGCTCTGTGGAATGGGCCACAGACCCCGAGGGCTTCAGGCAGCGTCTCTTTTATGGAGGACGAGGAACCAGCCAGACCATTTGCCGCAATCTCTTGAGCACTGGTGAACCCGCTTGAAATAAGGCTCCCAGCGACGGCGAGCGCGATGAGTCGGATATGAGGCATGATTTATCCCCTCAAGTTTTGAGGTCTGTTCAACGAAGGGACAAGGCACATGCATCAAGAATCACATCGAGATTAGAGAAGGTGGACTGATGTTCCCTACACCTTGGACCATTTCGGGAGGAGGTAGCCGAGGGGAAATGGGTTGAAGCGGATAGCGCGGTGCGCTCTCCTTCATGATCAATAAACAGCATCTCAGCCAGGCGTTCGCAGTCGCGGGCGGGTTGGTCGCGGTCGGGATCGTTGCCGTGCGCAACTGTCAAAAAGCCGCTCCATCCCAACCCATAGGTTGAGAATATGAACACATTCAATTTTAGTTGTTGCCATATTCCAGATGGGCCTTATCTTCCTTGGTTAGAGACAACGGAGAACCTATTGAGGATGGCGGGTTTCCCGCTGTATGGGCGTCACGCGAGACAAGAGAAAAAGAGATGAAGTTGTTGTAAATTTTTACCGGTGCGGGTGCGCCAAAACAAAGGAGACAAAATGAATACATCTATCAAATTATTCAATTGGTTGCCGCGGATTTTCTGTATTCTCGCAATTCTCTTTATCAGCATGTTCGCGCTGGATTCTTTTTCGCCTGGGCATACCATCTGGCAGCAACTTGGTACTTTCTTTATCCATCTCATTCCAACCTATGTTTTAACAGCCCTCCTTATCGTCGCTTGGAAATGGGAGAAAATTGGCGGCATCATATTTATTGTGATTGGCCTTGCCCTTAGCCCGTTTGTATTTATGTTGAATTATAATAGGACCCATTCCGTTTGGATTAGCCTCTTCATAATCGCGATGATTACTTTCCCATTCGTTGTCGTGGGGATTCTTTTTAACATAAGTCATAACATGAAGAAGAAAAGTCTTCAGGTAACTGTAAATCCTTAATATTGTTTACAAAAGGGTCTTCCAATGAGAAAGCATGGATTAATCTCGGTTTTTATCCTCCTTATCTTGACCGCGTGCGACTACGACGCGCCACTTGTCGGAGAAGCATCCCTGCCAATTGATCAGGCTCTGCTGGGCACCTGGGAAGCCATCCCCTATGACCGGGCTGGACAGGAATCACCTGAACGTATCGTGATACGTCAGGGGAGCGCCAATCTGTATGTAATTGAACACGTCGATGGTGAGTCGATCATTTATTTCAAAGGCTGGCTGGCCGAACTTGAAGGAAGCCGCTTCATGCAGGTGGAAGTCACCGGGGATGACAAAGGCCCTGCTGGCGCCGAAGACACCAATCTATTCATTGTTGTTTCCTACGCTTTGGACAATGGCCAGCTCGTGGTCCGATCACTCAACACCGACCTGGTCAATACAGACCTTGCAGACACCGCTGCCTTACAGGCGGCTTTTGCAGCCAACAGGAACGATCCCAGTTTGTTCCACGAACCTGCACAATTCAGGAAACTCTCAGAGGGGTCGGACAACTTTCCTAGGAAATGGTAATAACGGCAGGGAGACAAATCATAACATAACGTAACATAACGGTGCCAGGTTCCAAGATGAGTTGTGCTACTCGTTGATGCGGACGCAGTCTCTCACTTCACTCGGCCCTGGAGGCCCCTGTGACGATCACAGAGCCGATGACCCTCGCGACGGATTACCTCATTGTTGCCGTCGCCCTATCCCTATCGTGGAAATTGTTCAAATCCTGGAGGGAAGATCGAATTGAAGGCAAGCGCCTCTGGGCACTAGCCTTGCTATTCACCGGTTGCGGAGCGTTCTTCGGGGGAACTTATCACGGATTCAAAGAAGTTCTAGGTGAGACCCTCTCAGACATTCTCTGGCGACTGGCGCTTCTGTCAACGGGTCTAGTCAGCCTCTATATGGCCTTAGGAAGCATCCACACGATGACAGGTAGCAAGTACCTTAAAGTGGCTCGCATCGTCACAGGCATCAAATTCGCCGCCTATGCGACCACTACGATCTTCTTTACAAAATTTCTGCTCGTCATCATCGATTACGGGTCGGTGATGCTCTTCATGTTTGGGCTATCCGCCTACACCGCACTGAAGCATAAATCACAATCAGCCAAATGGGCTGTCTTGGCCGTAATCACTTCTTTCATTGCGGCTGCAATCCAACAGTTGGGACCGGATCTTCACCAACACTTCAATCACAATGACCTGTACCATATCGTTCAGACTGGTGGTGTCTACCTATTTTACTTGAGCGCCAAACATGCCGAATACGACAAATCGGTGCCAGGTCCGCAGTTCCGTAGTTAGGGAATCTCGGTGTGGGCCGAGGTGGGGCCGAAGTGGGTTCACTCCGTTCACCTTTTTCTAACAGGTGAACCCTACCGAAATCGCTGACGGTGTCATGGATCTCTCGGGATATCAGGGCGGAAAGAAAAACACGGCGATAGCCCGGGAAACGCTGAGAGATGGGTGATGTCATCACCGCATTCGTGCCGAAACCCCCAAACTGAACCCAATAATCTGATATCAGCCAGTTTTCATGAAGCTGGCATTGACCCAAACCCGAAAACCTGCACCACTTCCTAGCCCTCGTGGTGTCGCGTGATGAGGGCGAGCGAGGATTGAGCCAGAGGCCTACTCCTCCACAGCGGTCCGTTGACGTACAGTGATCAGAATTCTCGGGCTAATCATTGTGAATATCGACAGCGACTTTCCAGGTTCCATTTGTCGTCTTCTTCCAAACCACTACATATTTTCCGCCGAGAGGCACGGTGTTCCCCTCCTCGTCCTTGACCTCTGTGCTCCACTTACCGAGAGAATAGGCAAGGTCACCCGATTGGGATACCTCGATCTTGGTTGGCTCCCAAGCTAATGCGTAATCAGGCCCGGCAAAGTCTTTTTCCCAAAACTCACGGATGGCGTCCTTTCCTGTCATTGAAGGAACATTAGGGACAAGCCAGACGGGATCGTCTGCGTAATATTCGAGAACTCGTTCGATGCTCCGGTCGGATACGCTTTTGAGAAAATCGATATCGGCTTGACGTACCGCCTCGATTTCGGCCTGGACTCTGACAGATCCTTCCATCGGCTCTTGAACTTGTTTCTGACAGCCAAGAGCGAAAGCCGCCAGGATGACCAAGGGAAGGAACACGAGTGACCTGTTCATTCTTACCTCCTCCGGTTTAGACGTGGCATCAGCACAGCAGGACGCCGAGCAGTGATCACGCCGGTTCGCATTCATGTTGAGTTGTATTCCACCTCACACGAATGTGGGTCTTTGACGAGATCCCGGTTGGCACCCTCCCGTCAAAGACCCACATTCGTGTG
>PVMK01122138.1_pt1 | contig 11460 bp, 13 predicted proteins | sample 1853481 | NCBI WGS metagenome assembly PVMK01 (sample SAMN08533507, study PRJNA380276) | Marine sediment metagenome, whole genome shotgun sequencing project. | reverse complement strand
CATGGGGATCAAGACAAGCTCGTCCCAATGGACAAATAAGACCGCAGCACCTATTTTGCCTGCTACATAGACCGGGGATTTGGATTTGGATTCGCTCCCCCTGATGCACACATCCGGGATGTACCCTTCCCTGACGCCTGAGTTGTCGGAAGTTTTTGCCCAGCGATCTATGTCGGTGACGGGAAAATAAGCAACAACCGCCTTAACTTTATCAGTAAGCGCGGCAGCGAGAAGTGCCACTTGCCCACCTTGAGAAAACCCCACCAAACCTATTTTACCGGGATTGACACCTGGCTGCCGTGCCAGCCAGTTAATTGCAGCAACGACATCAAAAGGTTGTTTTCCGCCACAGTCGTCTTCACCTCCTGTATCCGGCCATCCGCGCAATGAAAGAGCAAGTGCAACATAACCTTCCCTGGAAAAAAGCCAGGCCGGAATTGCAACCGTCTCAGCACCATTCGTGTCATATTGGCTCCATCCATGTAGTACAATGATGCCCGGGGCACTTCCTGTCGATTTATCGGGTCGATAGAGGATCCCGGCAAGATCAATACCATCGCCGGGGATAGTTACGCGTTCACCTTCCTTTAGAACAGGCCCTCTACTGACGCATGACCAGCAAATCACAAGAAGCAACAATGCAATAAGAGACCAAAGCAAAGATATTTGGAATTTGGAATTTGGAATTCGGAGTGAGAGAACCAATCCGTTGTTCCCCGATTTTTTTATTGACACGTCTTCTTGGCGATTTCTTTGACTTCTTCTTTGAGAGAATCTTTTATTTCGCCCCAGCTCTTATCCCATATCATAGATACATCTCCCTCCAAATCGGCTTCCTCAAAATCTACCAGTCCTTTGAGAAAAAGAAGTTTGCTATACCGAATTCCCTGATCTTCTTCCGTAGCCATCTCGATTAATGATTCCAGTGGAATTACCTCTCTCGTGAGGCAATACAGATCGACAAAATCCTTTTTGCTGCCTCTGCTCCCTATTGCCATAATCTTCATTCGTCCGATGTCCTTTGCATCGGCCATTTTGAGATTTGCAGTCTCGGGGTGTATGGCCTTCAAAGTGAATTTCAGAGGCATGCGGGATTGAATTAGATCAACCTTATTGGATTGAATCATGAGTTGTGTATGATTGGATGTCTGATTAATGACAAGCGTATCGAGGCCGGACCTCTGGAGGCTCCTCATAAAAGCAAGTTCGTCAAATTCATCGATCAGGAAAAAGTCAAGGTCTTCCGATTTCCTATGGCCCAATTGCATAGAAAGAGCAGTACCGCCTCCGAGATAGGTAAATTTCATTTCCGGGAAGGCACTCAGCCTCTTGAGTAATCCCCATAAGCGGTCGGATATCGCTTCGGTGTACATAACGCGTCTTCCATGTCAAAGAATATCTTCCAGAATTGCCTTGACCTTCTTGAGAGTGATCTGCTGTTCTTAATTGCGTGGATCATTTGTTCTTCGCTGAAGGTTCTGAAAAGAAATCTTACTGATGGCACATCCCCGCGGTCCAAAAGTCGGCTGATAATGAAATAAGATTCCTCATCGATAGAGAGACTTTGGAAATCAACATCCCAAAAAAATGGTTGCAATTGCGGGGGCAACCCTTGTCCATTGCATTCAGTACCTTTTCGATTCTCGGCCATATCAAATCTTGATGGTCTCGTAAAAAGTCAAAAAGAGCCTTTTTCTTTAGAACCCCGGTATCTTTTCCGTAGGATTCACATTAACCGAAGAGGTCCGCATGACTACCGGTACGAATTAAACAAAGTTCACTCCCCTCTATCCGGTAGATAAGCAACCAATCCGGTTCGATATGGCACTCACGGCAATCCTTCAGGGTACCCTTAAGGGGATGATCCTTATTCTCGGGTGGCAGTTTTTGCGAGCGTACAAGAGTCCAAATAATGGTTTTTAGCTTTTCAATATCTTTGCCGCGCTTTCTTGCCAGCTTTACATCTCTCCTGAATTGTGTGTCACGTCTTATGTCTCTCATTTCATCATATTCCGAGATCATCAAACAATTCCTGGGCCGATGAAAACCTCTGTCCCTTTCCCTCCCTGGAATTCTCAATGGCCTTCATGGTCTTTTCATTTGGAATATGAAGTTCAAAGGGCAATCCACGCTGAGCAATAACCTGCCGGTAGAAAAGCTCAAATGATTTTGAGACTGACAACCCTAACCTCTTCAAAATCTCTTCAGCCTCTTCTTTCACCTTTGGATCGAGTAAAGCCCTGGCCGTAGCTGTCTTTGTTGTACCCATTTTGAAACCTCCACCAGCGTTTAGTAGCATATTATATGCCATCGTTGCCAAGCAGTCAATGCATAAATTGAGACCTTTGAAAAACACCCCCTTTCAAAGTCTGCGCTTATCTGCCCAATCTCTGCGTTGCGTTCATCCCGCCGCGGCGGGACTCGAAATACTTCAATATATTCCTGTGGTTAAAATCTTCACGCGCCTTGATCTTGAACGAAATTGAGCATTTTTCAAAGGTCTCAAATTGAGTCAAATGAATCGGGTGCAGTTACTCTCATCTCCCGAAGAAACGGTAAGAACTTCAGACAGGATAACCCCGCGTTCCGCGGGGCAGGCATGGATTGACTTGATGATTATGACTGTTCAGTAGGAAAACAGTCACGAAGCGTTGCCCTCAAATGCTCCCTCATATCCGGCGTTATCTCTTCCTCTGCCGCTTTTTTACATAGATCAATCGACTTTCGTAACGAATCAACACATTCTCTACATTCAGGGCAGTGGCGGAGATGGTTTTCGATCTCGCGGCAAATATCATCATTCAATTCACCATCCAAATATTCTGACATCCTTTCAAAATCTTTTTTACACCCCTCCTTCATTGGGCTCTTCCTTCCATATCAGACCTCGTTGAGTAGTTGAGTGGTCAAATGGTTGAGTAGAAAAATATATTCTATTATTTCAGGATGTGATAGCTTTTCAAACACAGAATGTCCAAATTTCAAGCAGATTATGGATATGATCTATTATAACAACAACTTAACGACTCAACTACTTAACCACTTAACGAGGTCTGCATATATTGTTTTGATATTTCTTCCCTCAAAAAGAGACGTGCCCTGTGTAGTCTTGTTTTGACCGATTGCGTTGATATACCAAGAATTTCCGCTGTTTCTTTTGTGGTGAATCCTCCAATGTCCCTGAGGTTGAACACCAGCCTGTACTTGTGGGGAAGTGTCTGCACAGCCGCATCAATGATTTTCTTCAACTCGGCCCGCATGACATTATCAGATGGATTATCAGACCAATCCGGAATTTCATATTTGCCATCAGATCCATCCTCATGAATAAACGAATCAAGGGATATTTCATGATCCGGTTCGCATTTCTTCTTTCGCCGCTTCCTGATACACGCCCTGGCCGCGATCATGAAAAGCCAGTTCTTCAATTTGGTCTCTCCACGAAAGTCTTTGAGATATCGGAAGGCATTCAAAAAGGTCTCCTGTGCGATATCCTCTGCATCCTGAAGATGGCCGCACATCTTCAGGCCAAAGGTAAATATCCGGTCCTCATACCGCCCCACAATCTTTTCCATGGCCTCCATGGAGCCGGACTTAAATTCGGCGATCAGATCATGGTCGGTCAAATTAGTGGCTATCTGGTTCATGTAAGTCCTTTGTTTCAAGCTATTTTTTAGGGAAGTACTTCACTCCGGTCATATTCATAAAATCTGAATCTTGAGTCCAGAGTATCGCATCATATGCCTTCGCTGTTGTGAGAATAATACTGTCCGCCATGGGAAGGCCATTTCCCAAACTTAATTTTGAGGCAGCGATAGCCAACTGAACCGTAAGATCCACAACGGTTCCTTTTTGCATGGCCGCGGCCGCCTGAAGTGCTTCATTCTCGCTTGATTCTCGGAGAACAACCTTGAACACCTCATATATCGTTATCGTTGGAACAACGAGAGAATCTGTATCTCTTAAAGGATTCACGAAATACTTTGCATTCGGCTCGTCCGCGAAGTATGAAAGCCAGCCGGAAGAATCGACGATATTCATAATCTATCTTCCTCACGTTGAAAGTCGGTATTTATGCCTTTGAGGAATCCCCGAAGCTCTGTGATATCTGTCTCAGGTATAAGTTCTATTCGGCCCTCATATTCTATAACCTGCAATTTTTGACCGGGCCGAAGTTGCAATCCCTGCCTTACCGCCTTTGGAATTACGACTTGATATTTTGGTGATACAGTAACCGTTTGCATTTCAATCCCTCCATCGATAATGATACGTCATACGATATCGTAATCGATACAGTTTTGTCAACCTTTTTAGGTGGTCTTGGGCACGCTGGCAAGAAGGTAAGCGGATTTGGGCCACGCTAACTATTTTAATCTTATGCCTAAAAATTCCATCCGTCAGTTCTGGCCTGAGTCCCAATACGAAGGATGTGATATGGGAAGGAGAGGAAGGAGATGATTATTTCCACTTTGACTTGATCAATTTCAGCGCCGGTTCCGACGAAATAATATAATAGACGCTCCCCTCACCTAACCGGGCGCTGTCTCCCATTATCTTTATACTGCTGTTAAGCTTTACCGTGGCCAAGATATTGAGTTTTCCACCAGCTTTTTTGGCCTTCTTATACTGCTCTCTCGTGAGCTTCCCTTCGGGGCCGAAGACCCAGTATATGATCGTGTCGTGGGCCATTACTGTCGGGTCACCAAAATCAAGGTATAAGGCACCCACTAACGCTCGAACCTTCTTTATGGTGGTCGCCTCATATCGCTCGTAAAGAATTACAACCCTGTCCGTAACCTTGTCCGCAACCACGGAGAGGTCACCGTCTTTAAATTTGAAGGTCCAGGGGTTTGCGGCTTCTACGGGATGTTTCAAGGCAGTTGCCTTTTGCTTGTCTGTAAGCCCCTTTCCAAGGGTATAACCTCCTCGAGATATATTCAGCCTTTCCACCTGCCCCAGAAGATTTGAAAGGTTATCGGAGGAACACGCGGATAAAAATGGCAAGAGGAGCAATATCAAAATTGCAATTCTTAAAGACTTGAGGTTCACCTTTAACCTGCGGGTTGCAAAAAGCCGCCCCAATCATCCGGCTGTGCAGGTTGATTGGGGCGGTGGGTTAAAAAGAATGCGTCACAGACTACTGTTTATAACGCATCCTCTGTTCTTCTTCAATGAGTTTAATGGTTTCGGCGCTGCCGCCTGTTTTGGTCCAGATGTGTTCGGGTTTGGCCAAAAGCTCCGAAATGACCTTGCGGTATTTCTCTCCCTGACCGGCGTGGTCTGCTAATTCCTGAACTTCAGGCAGGAACTCATGGTAGAAATTCCTGGCAATCTCATACATGCCGTGCCAATGCACATAGTCCGGGGCCTGCATGGCCGCAGCCATTCTTGCCCTGCGCCCTTCATGATGCCAGATTTCAAACCATGTATAACCCAGCTTGGTCTGGAAACCGCTTCCCTTCCAAATGCCATCCTTCTTCAACATTCCAACCAGTTTCTTTCCCGGCTTGGCAAACTTATCGTTATAGAGATTGACCAGATCATCTAATTGAGCATAAAAATCCCGAATCTGGTTAATACCGTGACAGGACTTGCACATCGACTGCATTAAGGCGCGTCTCTCCTGCCATGATACCACTGATTTTATGGTCTTCTCGGCGATAATCTTTTCCAGCTTGTCTCCCTCCCTGACATAGGTCTTGCTCTTTTCCTTCTGCCCGGGCCGGGGAGCAATATCACCCGTGATATCGGCTATGGTACCGTCTGTAAATGTTACCCTGTTCAGTTTGGACGAGATAGGCGCCCGCAGATTCCAGGATAGCCGATCTCCCACATTATGTGTACTTGGAGCAACCGAACCGTTCAGTTTTACAAAAGCGCCCATGTGGCAGGTAGAACATGTGGGAGCGGTAAAGTAGTCGTCTCCGAGCACCCACTTTCCGTCCTTCATGATATTCATGCTGTCGGCCCCACCCATTTTCATGGCTGAGTAAAAGGCGATGCCATGTTTGCTTTCCTCATAGATTTCCTTTTGCGGATGATCAGGCCCTAAATGACATTTGCCACAGTTTTCAGGCTGTCTCGCCACGCTGGCCTTGAAAGAGTGCTTGGAGTGGCATGCAATACAGACCCCTTTGCTGCCATCGGGATTGATCCTGCCGATGCCGGTGTTGGGCCAGGTGTTGTGGTCCATCTGCGGGGCGTCTGTCTTGGAACGGAGCGGTTTCCCGTCTTTATCCCGTTTCAGCGCAACCACAGAGCCGTGACACTGCCAGCACCCGCTGGCCATGTTGGCCTTGTTGTCCGGCATGCCGCCCACGATCTCGGCGAGCATGTTGTCCAAGGATGCCATGATCTCACCGGCAGTGGCATGATGAGATGGAGCCATCTGTTTGGCCTGGGGTTCGTGGCATTTAGCGCAGTCATGTGGCGTCAAGATGGCCTTGATAAAAGCCCCCTCATGCATATAGCCCATCTCATCACCCTTGTCTGCCGCATGGCAGGTGAAGCAAGCCACCTGGCCTTCCTTAGCCGCCGCATGGGGCGAAGTTTCCCACTGTAGCACTAAGGACTTGTTTTCTTTTAGGTGACACATAATGCACTTTTTGTTGATTTCCTGCATCTTGGGATTTTTCACATCAAAGGACTCCTCTGTCAACGCGAATGCAGTCCCCGCTGCAAAAACTCCCAAAACAAGCACAATAAGCGCCCATTTAATTTTACACATCTCTTTACCTCCTTGTTTACATTGTGACGCGGCAAAATCGCTCAGGCCTTGAGTCCATCTCCTGTCAACAAAGCCCCTCACTTACGAATCCGGTCAGACCATCTCTTTCCGCCACCCCCTTTCCCAAATGGATTCATGAAAAGACTATTTTCTTGCTCATAATCTTAATCGTAATCTTCAGACCTCGTTAAGAAGACGCTTCTTCACCCTCCAACCATAGGGGGAAAATCTTACTCATAATATAAAGGACAATAAAGGGTAAAGTCATCAGGACAACAACCGTCAGAATGCCCTCCTTGTCGAACCATTCCGGATGAAACTGGGTGTAGCCACGGGTGCTTTTTGACATCAACTGCCCGCCGATAACCACATTCCACCTCATTAACAGAACCTGCAAAAGGAGAATAAAGGAAACAGCGGCCGCAAAAAACTTAAAAACTGAATCCCTCAGCTTAAACAAACACAGCCAGCCTAAGAGCAGTACCGGCAGAACAGAACAGATTACAACCTGCCATACCCAGAATGAGTAAAAAAGTGGCCCGTTCAGCAACCCTTCCACTGCATGATGGTACCACGTCCTAAGATAGGAGTGGGAAAACACCTCTAACATCTCAAAGGAGAAGGCGAGAATGAAAAATCCGGCAAGGACATTGATGCAGGTCCGGACACAGCCCACATCTACCGGCTGATTCGTAATCTTCTTGATCACGATATAGGCTAAAACAAGGGCAGAGATCCCCGATACACACGCGGAGAACAGAAAAATAACCGGCATAAGGGGCGTTGACCAGCTTGGATTCGCCTTTACACCTCCAAACAGAAACCCCACGTATCCGTGAAGCACTGTGGCTACAGGGATACCGATGGCCACAAGAAATTTGATAATCTTTCGATCCAGTTCAAGGGACTCGGGTGAAAGATTTGTGCTGTCCATGGTGAGCACGCGGTAAAGAATTTTCATAATCCCTTTTGTTTTCAATCTGAGTTTTACGAGAGTCGGTCTGTAAACAAGGAGGACGATCAGCCCTATCAGAACGATGGCAACCGTGAATATAAATCCTGCTCCTGACATGGCCGAGGTGGGGCTCGGCGTGAGCATCATATTGAAATTCCTTTCCGGACGGCCAAGATGCATCAATAATGGAAACATGGCGCAGGATAGAAAGGCAATGGCAAAGACAAGGGCAAAGCGGGCAATCGGTTTTAGGGATTTAACCCCGAAAACATAATAAAGGGCGGCTACGATGAAAGATCCGTCCACTAACCCGGTAAGATAGGGGTATAGTACGATCATCATACTCCAGTGAACGTGAAGGTCGTTGGGGAAAACAAAGTTCAGGGCATCCATTAAACCACCTCCCGCCTGAGGCCCTTGTAGTAAAGCGCGGGATAGGTTCCCATGTCTTTCTTAAGGACCGTGAGGACTTCGTGTTCGTGCAGGAGTTTATAAACCTCCGAGTTTTTGTCGTTCAGGTCGCCAAACTTACGCGCCGCGGTAGGACAAACATTCACACAGATCGGCAATAACCCCTTACGCACCCTGTGATAGCACCATGTGCACTTCTCCGCTGTCCTTGTGACCGGATCGAGATAACGAGACGAATAGGGGCAGGCCTGAATACAATAAGCGCAGCCCACGCAACGCTCACGATCCACTAAGACAAAACCGTCAGGTGTTTTGAAGGTGGCCCCAACAGGGCACACCTGCACGCATGGGGGTTCCTTACACATATTACAAAGCTTAGGCACAAAAAAAGTGTCTCGAACCTCCACGTCTATATCTGTTCGTGGAGACTGGTAGCCGTCAAACCCGCCGTTGGGGGAATCCACATAGACCTGATCGTTGAAATCCTTGAGATACCTCTCTACCCAGGTCCTGTAATAACCCTCCGGAACATTGAATTCCCGTCTATCGGCCACGCAACAGGAACCGCACCCTATACAGCGGGTAATATCAACAATGAAGGCAAAGCGCTGATGGAACATGTCCCATTTCTTGCCCCGGATTCCGGGGATCTGCTCCGGGACTTCCGGAGTAGCAGCCCCCATGGGCATGGGAATCACTAAGAGGAGAGAACCCGCAATGGTGCCGTTAAGAACCTTCTTGATAAAAGCCCGGCGCTCCTTATCGAGCTTGGCATCCGGCTCGCCCATCAACTTTTCTCCTTTATGCCGACGATTTTTTTTGCCCGGTTAATATGTTTGAGGGGGGCATGCACATGATGGCACTGATCACAGGTATGGGAAACCTTGACCTTCTGCTTCTCTAAATGCTCAGGCATGATAACCGTCTTGATAACCTCTCCCGGTCTGGCCTGGATCGCTTTGTTATGGCACCGCAGGCACAGGACCTTGATTTCTTCCCTCTTTTTAACAGGAAGCTTCCCATACACCTTACCCGCCTTGACGTGGTCGGCATAAGGACCGTGGCAGAATTCGCATGAGATGGTCTTGTGAAGGCCTGTTAAATGGATATTTGCTTCATAGGGGTGACAGGAGAGGCAGGAAGCGTTCGTCATGTGACGGATCTCCTGGTTGGCCTCTTCATCAATGGCATCGGCACGATAGGGGCCATATTTTCCGAATGATTTCGGAGTTAGAACAATCTTACCGACAAATCCAAGGACAGCAAAAACCACAAGGCCCAGAACGATACGCTTGATGTGGGAATTATAACTTGATTTCACTTTCCGTCTCCATGATGCCCGGGGTTCGGCAGAGGGCCCGGATGAGTGATTATGAATCGATTACTCTTTTATGGCAAGGATTAAATCTATAAACCCAGCGCCTTCTATCAGGTCTCATGCGTCAAATGCTTCATTGACAGTTTCGCAAAAAGTCAAAAAATGCACAACTTGGCGTAATGCCTTTATGGTTAAGTGTCGATAATAATTCGCAATTCCTGAATCCCTAAATCCCTCAATCGATGTAAAAAGAACTTTTTACATGGCTTTCTTATTTATTGGAAATTTGGATAGAATCGTCAAGTAACAATAATGTAAAAGGTGTAACAACCCTTTCGGGATTTCAGCAGTTAGTCCTGAGAATGGGCAGGATAACACCGCCCGAAGGTATAATATGAACGTCGGGCCGGGGACAAATCCCTGCGCCTATTTCAAAGGCCTCTTGCATGTCCCCCGCAAATATGAAACCCATCTTTTCCGCCTTTTCCTTGGGGATATCTTCAGAGACTAAAATAGTCCTGAACCGGTGTTGAATGGCCAAGGTCATGCCCAATGCCATATTGAAATCGATGGCGCCCCCTTTCATGATCAGGCGGTTATGGCTGAAATGATCGAGGACACCTCCTAAGAGATCATCCCCATACTTCCTGTGAAACCTGTGAAAGCTCTCAGCAAAGGCATCAGGAAGGTCTCCTGTGAGGTCTGCGCATAGAATGATACAGCCTCCCTCCTTTGTCACCATAGAGGCCGGTGCAAGGGGTTTTACTATCTGGGGGCCTTCTGTATAGGGGAAGGATGTAATTATGGTCAGGTCCGCCTTTCGGCCGAATTCCTGAGAGATAATTCCTTTCGACTTTTCAATCCCCGCCAGATGCGCATTTACAGGATCTCCTGCAATCAGATCATTCACCCGATCGTTCTGATCCAGGATGCTGTTAATTATGAAGTCGAGCCGGGCGGAACGGGCAATATCACATATCTGCTCATAAAAAAGATTCCCCTCACTCTTTCCGAGACCTGTCCCCTCATGAAAGGTATATTTAAAATGATGATCGAGAATCGAATCGAAGTCTGCAACGCCCGGGAAAAGGATCTTCCCTCCTCCCCCGAATCCGTTCATGGGATGTGGAAAGACAGAGCCTATGCCGATCCTGAAATGGGCCTCGTGGACCTTTCTATTGATTTTCACGGTCCTCCCTGTCCGGAGTTGGCCGACAGGGATAAGATCCGGAGCATGACAGTCGTGATTGATAAATCGATACCGCGCTGGGAGATCTGTGCCGAACGCCGCCTCCAATTCCTCTGATGTCAGTCCCCGGTGGGTGCCCAAGGCAATGACAATAGTGATATTGCCGTCGGGAATACCGGCCTTCTCCAATTCTCCAAGGACCGCTCTCAGGATGATCCCTTTTGGGGAAGCCCGGGTCAGATCCTCGATCAGGATGGCAATTGTGTCTGAGGGTGAGAGAAGTTCGGCTAAGCGGGAGGATTCAATCGGATTTCTCAAGGCCTTTTTAGTTAGTTCGCTGACGTCATTAGTTGCAGGCTGATCTTCAAGAATGGCAAATGTCAGAAGATTCCACTCGGGAGGGATATTAAAGAACTCTTTTTGACCTCTTTTAATGATAAAGGCTTTATGCATCTTTTCGTAAGCGTTCAAAGGTTCCGGGTTCAGAGGTTCAGAGGTTCAAAGGTTAAAGTCTGCTGATGTATTCAGTTTTATCCATGGCACTTGAAGCATGATTCAGATTAGCCTCTTTCACCCACCTGCCCGCTATACCTGTTTTTGGCAGGCGGGTTAGGTGAAACATAACATTTGTACTTATCAACGTGTTTTCCTTTTGTTGACAGCCAATTGGGGTATTTCAACCCAGAACCTTGAACCCTGAACCACTGAACCTATGTTACACCAACAGATATTTCTTCCTGACTTCCTCATTCTCTTTTAAATCTTCAATGGTCCCATGATAACGTATGACACCGTTATCAATGACGTATCCCTCATCGCTGAGTCTCATGGCAACCTTTTGGTTCTGCTCGGCCAGCAGG
>PVMK01125701.1_pt1 | contig 11464 bp, 8 predicted proteins | sample 1853481 | NCBI WGS metagenome assembly PVMK01 (sample SAMN08533507, study PRJNA380276) | Marine sediment metagenome, whole genome shotgun sequencing project. | reverse complement strand
GGGTGCGCGTCCGGCGAGCGATCGATCACGATGCCGGCGTGGCTCTTGCCGTCCACCACCAGATCGCAGGTGAGCCGATGCCTGCTGCGCTTTTGCCGCCGCTTCTCCTCGCCCTCGATCTCGGCACATCCGAGGGTGGCCTTGAACCGGTTCCGCCCCGCCCCATCAGGAGCACGCAACGAACTCGCAACGGATCCGCAGAAGGACGCGTGCCGGGAGGAATTGGCGGAGAGGGTGGGATTCGAACCCACGAGGGCTCTCGCCCTGGCGGTTTTCAAGACCGCTGCCTTCAACCGCTCGGCCACCTCTCCGCGAAGAAAATCGGGCAGCTAGAGCGTATCTCGGGGCGGGCTTATCCAGCAACTCCGCTGTTTATCCAGCAAACACGGCGAACCGACCCGAAACACTGAAGGACCTCTGGCGCCCGAATTCTCGGCAGCGCGGAGATGTCCGTTCAGATGTCTGAAGTTAGGTACAAGGAATACAGAAAGAAGCAACCGGGGGAACGTTACGTCTGGGGCGTGCTCCGGATGGATGGAAGGAAGCAGAGCTTCCGCACCGTGGGCGAGGGAGCTCGACAGAGTCTCCGGGCTAGTGTTCGAAGCTCGCGAGCGCCGCGAGCGCCTCGTCGATGTCCGTCCGCGTGTGGTCGGCGGAGATCTGGAAGCGGACTTCCTCGTCTCCGCGTGGCACGATCGGATAGGCGAGCCCGGTGGCGAGGATGCCTTGCGCGCGCAGGTGCTCGACCAAGGCGGTGGTCTGCTGGCTGTCGCGCACCAGCAGGGGAACGACCGGGTGCGGGCCCGGGATCGTCTCGTAGCCGAGTTCGATGATTCCCCGTTCGAAGCGCGACGTCATCTCGCGCAGGTGGCCGAGCAGCGCGCGGCCGCGCGGGCCGTCGACGAGCTCGAGAGCCTTCGACGCGGACGCGGCTTCACCGGGCGTAATGGGGTTCGAGTACACGTAGAAGGGCGCGACCTCGCGCAGGTACTCGACCAGCACCGCACTGCCTACCGCGTAGCCTCCGTTCACACCGAGCGCCTTCCCGAGCGTCGCGACCAGAACGTCGGCTCTCGCACCGCTCAACTCCTCGACGCCGCGGCCAGTCCCGCCCAGGGTGCCAACACCGTGCGAGTCGTCCACGATGACGACTGCGTTCTCCGGAAAGTGTTCGTCGAAGCGGCGCGCGAGGGCCATGATCTCTTGCAGCGGTGCGTGATCGCCCCGCATGCTGAAGACGCCGTCGGTCACCACGAGCGCCCGCCGGCACTTCCCGGCCGCGCTCTCGAGCGCTCTCTCGAGCCCGGCGAGGTCGAGATGCGGGTACACGTACTTCTCGGTCGGGCCGGCCAGTCGGATCGCATTGATGATGCAGTTGTGATTGAGCTCATCGCTGACCACGGCCGTCTCGTTCGTGATGAGCGATGGAAGAATCCCCATGACCGTCGCGTAGGCCGAGCTGAAGGCCATCGCGGCCTCGCGGCCATGAAAGGACGCGAGCCTGCGCTCGAGCTCGACGTGCGGGGCGAAGGTGCCGCTGATGAAGCGGACCGCTTGCGGACCCACCCCGAACTTCCGCACAGCGTCTTCCTCTGCGGCGATCACCTCCGTTCGAAGCGCCATTCCGAGGTAGCCGTTCGAGTTCATTCGCAGGAAGGATCGATCGCCTTCGCCGTCGATCAGGATCCGAGGCCCGCGTTCGCCTTCGGCCGGCAGGATCGCCGTCGTGACGGTTTCCGCGCCCTTGCGTCGCCCTTCGCGGTCGAGCACCAGAAGTTGATGGGCCAGCGCCTTCTGCATTCGGTCGATGGGCATGGTCCCCCCGCCGCGCGCGTCGTCAGCTCGCCGGGCCCAGGCGCAGCCGGAGGTTGTCCAGCATGTCTCGCGTCATGGAAGCGAGATCCCACTCGGGCTGCCAGCCCCACTCGTCGCGGGCGGCGCGATCGTCGACGGAATCGGGCCAGGAATCGGCGATCCTCTGCCGCACCGGGTCCACGTCATAGTCCATGGCGAAGTCCTTTATGTGCAGGCGGATCTCGTCGGCGAGCTGCGCCGGCGTGAAGTTCGCGGCGCTCACATTGAAGGCGTTTCGATGGAGAAGACGCGATGCGTCGGTCTCCATCAGCTCGATCATCGCGCGGATCGCGTCGGGCATGTACATCATCTCGAGACACGTATCCGCGCGTAGAAAGCACGTGTAATGGCGGTAGCGCAGCGCGTGGTCAAAGATCTGCACGGCGTAGTCGGTGGTGCCTCCACCGGGCGGCGCAACATGCGAGATGAGCCCCGGCAGCCTCAAGCCACGGGTGTCGAGGCCGAAACGCTGCGCGTAGTAGTCGCACAGAAGCTCCGCACTCACCTTGGTGATGCCATAGATCGTGGTGGGTCGTTGGATCGTATCCTGGGGCGTTCGGTCGCGCGGCGTCGAGGGCCCGAACGCTCCGATCGAGCTCGGAAAGAACACCGCACAGCCATACTCTCGTGCCACCTCGAGCACTCGGTAGAGGCCGCCCATGTTTACATCCCAGGCTTCCCGCGGCTTCTCCTCGGCCACGGCGGAGAGGAGCGCCGCGAGGTGGTAGATCGTGCCCACGTCGTGACGCTGCACCACGTCGGCGATCTGGCGGATGTGTACGCAGTCGACGTACGCCGACGGCCCGTCGCTTTCTCCCGCCGACGCGTGCATTCGCACGTCCGAAGCGACCACGCGATCGGCGCCATAGCGATCGCGGAGCGCGGGGAGGAGCTCAGAGCCAATCTGTCCCAATGCGCCCGTGACGAGGATCCTGCGCCCCATGCTCTTCCGGTCGGCCCCCCTATTCACTCCAGCACGTGTATGTTCCGCCGGCGACACATATCCTTGAGGATCTCGGGCCACACGCTCACACTGACTTCTCCGATGTGCGCCTTCCCGAGCAGCAGCATGTAGGTACGCGATTGCCCGATGCCGCCGCCGATGCTCGGGGGCAGATCGCCCTTCAGGATGGCTTGGTGGTAGTCGTGACGCAGCAGGTCCAGTTGCTCCGACATCTCGAGCTGCTTCCGCAGCGACGCGGCGTCGACCCGGATCCCCATGGAGGACAGCTCATGGCGGCGCCCGGTCACAGGGTTCAGCACGAGGATATCTCCGTTCAGTCCATGCGTGAGACGGCCGTCCGGCGAGCGTACCTCGCTCGCCCAGTCGTCGTAGTCCGCCGCGCGCAGCTCGTGCGGAAGCCCGTCGGCGAGCGGCCATCCGATGCCGTAGATGAAGAGCGCCGGGTGTTCCTGCAGTGCGGCCGTCTCGCGGTCCTTCCGCGACAGGTCGGGGTAGCGCTCGAGGAGCTCCTCGGCGTGGATGAAGGTGATCTTCTCCGGAAGCTCGGGGTGGCGGCTGGTCTCTAGTGCGGGGAAGAGCTCGCGTACGCGCTGCTCTGCGCGTTTCAAGACGCGCCAGATCCGCTGGACGACGGCGGTCAGATACTCGAGGTTGCGGTCTTCGGCACGGATGACGCTCTCCCAATCCCACTGGTCGACGAAGGCGCTGTGATCGTGGTCGAGGAAGTAGTCCTTCCGGATTGCGTGCATGTCCGTGTAGAGCCCCTCGCCGGACTGCATTTCGAACTGCGAGAGCGCCATTCGCTTCCACTTGGTCGCGGCTTGGACCACCTCTGCGTCGATGGGGTTCGCATCGCCGTCGTTCGAAATGTGGAAGCGAACTGGCGTTCGCGAGCCGTCGCGGTCGAGGTAGTCGTTCACGCCACTCGCCGCATCCACGATCAGCGGTACCTGTACCCGGATCAGTCCGAGCTCGCGGCAGAGGCCCTCTTCGATGGTCCGCTTCAGCTCGGCGATGGCGATCTGTGTATCCTTCGGCCCGAGGCAGGTCTCGTAGCCGCGAGGCAGCTCCTTCTCGAGCTCGGCGTAGTCGCCGGGACCGGGGCCTGCCAGCTCCCTTCGCGCATCCTTCATGCTTCTCGCTTTCGTGTCACCGACTCGCGGGGAAGCGGGTCCGACGAATGTGATCGCGTTCAGTCGCTCTGGTCGTCTTTCGCACGCACCGCGAGCTCGGACATCAGCATGCGCAGCTCATCCAGCACGCGGCCCGCCTCCTCGAAACGGGCCTCGCCCTGGAGCCGCGCATAGGTGTCGAAGAGGTCGTTGGCGCGGCCCGCCAGATCGGCCACCGAGCTGGTGGCGTTGTACGGGCCGACAGCGGAGGGAAGGTCCTCCTCCGCGTCGAAGAGTCCCCGAAGTGCATCCTCGAAATTCTCCGCGTAGGACATGTTGTCTCCGTGCATGACGACGACGAGTCGCAGCTCGGGGTAGGCGGCCGTGTCCGCCTGTAGATAGATGGGCTCGACGTAGAGGAGTGTGTCCTCGATGGGGATCGCGAGCACGTTGCCGCGGATCACCTTCGAGCCTCGCTGATCCCACAGAGTAAGCTGGCCCGAGAGAAAGCGGTCCTGGTCGATCTTTGTCTCGACTTGCTGGGGCCCCAGCACCCGTCTCTCCTTGGGAAACTTGTAGGCCAGGAAGCGGCCATAGTTGTCACCGTCGCACAGACCCGCAATCCAGCCGATGAGCACCTGCCTGTTCTTTGGGGTGAAGGGAAGAATCAGCACGAACTCGGCCCGGCTCGAGCCCGGGAGAGCCCACATGACGTAGTAGGGCTCGACGGGCTGCACCTGGTCGTAGTACTTCTCGGTGGCTCGCACCCATAGATCCTCCTGGTTGTAGAAGACCTCCGGGTCGCTCATGTGGTACTTGGCGTAGACGAGACCCTGTGCGAGCAGGAAGCCTGCCGGATAGCGGACGTGGGCGCGAAGCGCCTCTGGCATGTCGGCGCGATCGTGGAAGAGATCGGGGTAGATCCGGCGCCAGACCCGAACGATCGGGTCGCTCGGGTCGAACACGTACAAGCGAACCGTTCCGTCGAAGGCATCGACCACGGCCTTCACCGAATTGCGCGCATAGTTGACGCCATCCAGACCGGGTACGACGGTGCCCGAGAGGCGGGAACGCGCTGCCGCGTCGCCGTACTCGATCACCTCCCGCGACGAGAAGGGCTCGCTGTAGGGGTAGTAGCGGGAGGTCGTATAGGCATCGAGGATCCAGTACAGGCGGCCGTCCACGAGCACGATGTAGGGGTCCGGATCCAACGTGAGGAAAGGCGCGATCGTTGCGACCCGGTCCTCTATCTGGCGGTGGAAGAGAAAGCGCGTCTCGGGCGTCGGATAGACGGACAAGAGAAAGGAGGTGCCATCGAACATCCAGCCAAAAACGAACTTGCGCCAGAGGTTTCGCAGGGGCACCCCGCCCGAGCCCGAGTAGCGGATGGTGACGTTCTCGTCACCGCTCGGATGATCGAACTCTGCTTCGCGGCTGTTTGCCACCACCGGGTCACCGGTGAGCTCGCCGTAGTAGATCTGCGGCCGCACGACGGCGAGCGACTCCGCTTCGGCGCGTGGCGGGATGTCCTTGACGAGCAGGTGGGGGAGGCCGTCGGGCGTGAAGTCGCGGACAGCCGCCAAGGTGAGGCCGTAGCCGTGTGTGTACTTGAAGCGGAGGTTCACGAAGGTCTGGCTCTGGGCCGGCAGATTCTCCTGGGCGAGCTCCCGGGCAGACACCATCACCTGCCGGTAGCGGTCACCAATCCAGTACCGGTCCACATCGACGTCGTGGAAGGCGTAGTAGAGGCGCATCTCCTGGAACTGCCGGTAGACGGCATCGAGAGCGCGCATGTCCCAAAGACGGGCCTCGGAGAGCACGTGTTCGCTGTCGGCCACCATCTTCGCCGTCAGTCGCTCGGAGGCGGGGAACTGCCTCTCCTCGACCTCATGCGAGGCGGAAGCCGTGCCGCGTGAAGCGAATGTTGTGCTGCGATGTATTCGCGCTCGAAGGTAATCTCGTTGGGCTCGACGACCATCCACTGCACCAGGAGTGGGACGAAGCCGAGCAGCAGGAGCCACGAGAGGGGTGCCAGGGCCCAGAGCACAGCGGCCCCGGCGAGATCGCGCGCACAGCGGGTTGTCCCACGAGGCGCGCCGACAGACGTCTACGCACGCCGGCGTGAAGGGGCAGCAGGCCGAACGAGACGGTCGCGAGAGCGGCCAAGCCGTAGCCGGGCAGTCGAACGTGGATATCCGTCCAGCCGGCCCCCGCCACGACACCCCACTGCGAGAAGAGCAGGTGCCAGGCGTTGAGGATCTTTCCCGAGGCCAGGACGAGGAGGAAGAAGGCCATTGCGACCAGCGCGCCTCGCACCGCGCGCGGGTCGGCGCCGCGCCGGTTGGGCAGGACCACCACGCTGCCCGAATCTTTCGAAGAGCGATTGAGCGACGAGAAGGTTCAGCCCTGCGACGAGGATTGCGAGCAGCGCGACACCGGTCATCAGCCAGTAGACGGCATCCAGGAGCGGGAGAGTGAAGAGATAGAAGCTCGTGTCTCGGCCGAGGACGGGCTCGACGAGCCCGCTCGGGACCTGGTAGAGGAAGAGCAGCCCCCGCTCCCAGAAGCTCAACCCCCAGACGATGCCCAGGGCGACCGCCACCACTGCGGGCCAGCGCCGGAGCAGGCTCGGGCGCACACCCAGCGGCCGCAGCAGGAGTGCCAAGAGGAATGCCGCGACCGAGGCCGCCGCCGCGCCCACGACGAGGCGCGCGAGCACCGCGGTCCAGAAGCGGCGCGTGTGGCCCACTGCCTCGAACCAGAACATCTCGCCCCAGAAGTCCAGTAGCGCGAAGAAGCCGGCCACAGCGACACAGACGAGGATCCCCGTCCAGAGCACTCCCCGTCGTCGCTGCCGGAGACCCAGCACCGCCACGAAGGCCCCACCAGCTAGCAGACCGGCGAGTAGCAGCAGGTACATCTGGCCCCCTCCAAACCGGAGTTCGGTCCAATCCCCCTGCGTACGGCATGCAGACGGGTCAGGTCCCCGCCCGCTATGATCTCGCCGAGAGCGGGAGATTCCATGCGATGATAGCGACGCCGGAATCAGTCCACGAGGCGCTCTACTGGGAGCGCGACCGGGATGAGCGGGTGCGTTGTGTGCTTTGTCCGCACGACTGCCGAATTCCCGACGGCGCGAAGGGCGCCTGCGGTGTTCGGATCAACCGCCACGGGACTCTGTATACGCTCGCGTACGACCGCGTGGTTGCGCGCCATGTCGAGCCGATCGAGAAGAAGCCGCTGTTTCACTTTCTTCCGGGCTCGACCGCGTACTCGATCGGCACGGTGGGGTGCAATCTGCGCTGCGCATTCTGTCAGAACTGGGACATCTCGCAGTGGCCCAAGCGCGAGCTCCCGCGCCACCTCGAATGGGCGACCGACGACGACCCGCGCGTCGGCTGCCCGGAGCTGGCCGCGCTCGGCGAATCGATCCCGGGTGAGGCGGTCTCGCCCGAAGAGATCGTTCGCGGTGCCGTGCGAGTCGGGGCCCAGACCATCGCCTACACGTATACCGAGCCGACGATCTTCATCGAGCTCGCGCTCGAGACGGCCAGCTTGGCACGCGAGCGTGGGCTCCGGAACATCTTCGTCTCGAACGGGTTCATCAGCGAGGCCCCGCTGCGGCAGCTCGCCGGGGTACTCGACGCCGTCAATGTCGATCTCAAGTCCTTCCGCGACGAAACCTACCGACGCTCCTCTCGCGCGCGCCTTGCGCCGATCCTCGATGCCATCCGCCTCTATTACGAGCTCGGGGTCTGGACCGAGGTGACGACGCTGGTGATCCCCGGCCTCAACGACTCGGACGAAGAGCTTCGGGAGATCGCCGAGTTCATCGCCTCCGTCGATCGTGCGATCCCCTGGCACGTGTCCCAGTTCTTTCCCGCGTGGGAGATGATGGATACGCCCGTCACGCCGGTCGCAACTCTGCACCGCGCACGCGAGATCGGCGTGCGGGCGGGGCTGCGATTCGTGTACGAGGGCAACGCTCCCGGCTCCGGCGGTGAGAGCACGTACTGCCCCGCCTGTGGCGAGGTGCTGGTCGAGCGCTACGGGCTCACGATGCTCTCCAACCGGATCGAAAAGGGCGCGTGCCCGGACTGCGGTGAGCACATCGAGGGGATCTGGTCGAACGACACGATCTGATGGGTGGGTACGCTGATTGGACGCGCTAACGACGCATCAGCTTGCGAAGGCGCGAAAGACCGAGAGTGTTGACGACATCACGCTTCTCGATCCACCCGCGCCGCGCCTGCGCGACGCCGAAGCGCATGAAGTCGAGCTGCTCGCGCGAGTGGGCATCGCTCGCGATGGAGATCCGCACTCCGGCGTCGCGCGCGGCCCGCACCCAGACGTCGGAGAGATCGAGGCGCAGCGGCTGTGCGTTGAGCTCGAGCCAGCAGCCGCGTTCGGCCGCGCCCTCGATGATGCGCTCGAGCTCGAGCCCGTATGTGTCACGACTCCCGATCAGCCTGCCCGTCGGATGGGCGAGCACCTGCAGCCGCGGGTGATCCATCGCGCGCAGAATGCGCTCGGTCTGCTTGCGCGCCGACAGGCCGAGGTGCGAGTGGACCGCACCCACGCAGATATCGAGCTCGGCCAACAGATCGTCGGCGAGATCGAGGGAGCCATCTTCGAGGATGTCCACCTCGGCCGACTTCAGCAGAGTGATGTCGCCCTGCCGCTCATTGATGCGATCGATCGCGTGCAGCTGCTCGCGCAGGCGTTTGCCGTCGAGACCGTGGGCAATGCGCAGTGCCTGCGTGTGGTCTGTAATCGCAACATACTCATAGCCCCGGGCTCGCGCCTCGCCGACCATCGTCTCGAGCGTTCCGCGCCCGTCGCTCGCCCGGGTGTGGACGTGGAGATCTCCGCGAATGTCACCTGGCTCGAGCAGCCGAGGCAGCTCGCCCTCTCTTGCGGCCTCGATCTCGCCACGGTCTTCCCTCAGCTCGGGCTCGACGTACGACAGACCGATCTTTGTGAAGACGTCCTTCTCCCGCTCGCCCGCGATCCGCTCGTCGTGTCGAAAGACCCCGTACTCGTTGACCTTGAGCCCCTGCTCCACCGCCAGCCGACGGACCGCGACGACATGGGCCTTCGATCCTGTGAAATAGTGCAGCGCAGCGCCGAAGCTCTCCCTGGGGACGGCCCGCAGATCCACCTCGAGGCCAGCGCGGAGCACGACACTCGCGCGCGTGGATCCGAGGGACACCACCTGGGACACGTCCTCGTGCGCTGCGAACCGTTCGAGGATGGGTTTGCCGTCGGCACATGAGATCACCAGATCGAGATCGCCGACGGTTTCGCGCCGGCGTCGATAGCTACCCGCGACCACGACGCGCTCGACCCCGGGCAGCTCGCGCAGGAACTCGACGAGGGATTCGGCGATGGGCTCGGCCTCGGCCCACGGAAGACGACCCCTGCCCAGGAGCGCCACGCGCGACCGCAGCCAGGATCGCGCTCTCCGTCTTGGGGCCCAAGCCCGGGCAGCTTCGAGACGAGACCTCCTCTCGGCCGCCTTGGCGAGTTCGTCGAGCGAGCTCACGCCCAGAAGCTCGTGGAGCACTCGGACGCGTTTTGGGCCGAGTCCCGGAATCCGGAGCAGGTCCACGAGCCCCGGCCCCTCCCTACGCTCCAGACTTTCGAGCGCGCGCAGGTGGCCCGTCTTCACCACCTCGACGATCTTCGCCGCGATGGTCTTCCCGATTCCGTGAAGCTGTGAGAGGTCCTCTCCGGAGTCAACCATCTCCGCAAGCCGTCGGGGGGCCGAGCGGATCGTCATCGCTGCGTTTCGATAGGCCCGCACGCGAAACGGGTTGGCGCCTTGGATCGCGAGGAGATCCGCGAATCGCTCCAATCGCTCGGCAATCTCGGCGTTCTGGACCGGAATGGCTCATTCCCCCTCTCCAGCCCTCAGGACGAATCGGACGCGCGCCGTACAGGGGCGTTCGATCCGCCGGACTTCCGGGATGCGGACTAATATAATTCATCGACACGCTGAGGAGGCGACGGTGGAGCTTTTAGTGACCCCGCTCGAAGATCATCCCATCGATGACGGGCCCGTCGAGATCGTCGAGCGCAAGGGCCTCGGCCACCCCGACACGATCTGCGACGCGCTGGCGGAGGAGTTCACGCGCTCCCTCTCGCGCTTTTATCTCGATCGCTGCGGGCTCATTGTCCATCACAATGTCGACAAGATCCTGCTTCGTGGAGGCAGCTCGCAGGCCGAGTTCGGGGGAGGCTCGGTGATCGAGCCCATCGAGCTCTACCTCGCCGGCCGCGCCGTGATGCGGCTCGAGGGCGAGGTGGTGCCCGTCGAGGAGCTCGCGGTGGAGGGAAGCCGACGCTGGCTTCGCGACCATCTCCACGCCCTCGACCCGGAGCGCCACGTGCGCATCCAATCGCTGGTCCGGCCGGGTTCCGCGGATCTCGTGGAGCTCTACACGCGTCAACGCGATGAGGGCCGATGGCTCGCCAACGACACTTCGTGCGGCGTGGGGTACGCGCCACTCAGCGACCTCGAACGGGTCGTGCACGCCGTCGAGCACCGGCGGAGCAAGCTGGGGCGCCGCGAGCAGCGCCCGGAGGTGGGCGAGGACGTCAAGGTCATGGGTGTGCGGAGCGGGGATCGGATTCGGCTGACGATCAGCTGCGCGATGATCGGCCGCCACCTCTCGCATATCGACGACTACCTGGAGGCCAGGGCCTCGCTCGCCACGCTTGCGGCCGAGACCGCGAGTGAGGTCAGTGATCGCAAGGTGGAGGTGGCGGTCAATGCGGCGGATGACCCCTCGAGCGGGAGCGTCTTCCTAACGGTGACGGGCACCTCGGCCGAGGCGGGAGACGACGGCGAGGCCGGCCGCGGCAACCGCGCGAATGGCCTCATCACGCCTTATCGGCCGATGACGCTCGAGTCGGTCGCGGGCAAGAACCCCGTCACCCATGTCGGCAAGCTCTACAACATCGCCGCCGGTCTGATCGCTGAAGCAATCGTCGAGGAGCTCCCCGAGATCACCGAGGCTCAGTGCATGCTGGTGAGCCGGATCGGCCAGCTGATTGCGGACCCCCAGGTCGCGCACATTCGAGTCCGCTCGAGGCAGCCGAGCTCGCAAGATCCTGGGCGCGTGGACGCGATCGTGCGCCAGCATCTCGATGCCCTGCCGAGACTGTACCGCGAGCTGATCGACGGCACGTTGGCGGTCGACCGCTGGCCCTTTCGGAAGTCTGCGATCGAATCCGGTTAGCAGACCGCTGCTCTCGTTCCAGCGGCCTTCTTCGTTCAGAGCGTCTGGGTCAACGCTTCCAATGTACGCGCAGGACGTCACCCTCACCGGGATAGCGGTAGTCGAGCTCGCCCTGATAGGCGTGATGAATCGCGTTGCCCAAGCAGCGCGCGAGTTCGGAGTGCGCGGTCTTGATCTGCACCTCGTCGCCCTGTTCGCTGAGCTCGATGATGCGTTTCAGCGGATGGTACTTCAGCTCTCGCTCCTCGATGTTGCGTATGAGCCCCAGAACTTCCGCGCGGTGCGCGACA
>PVMK01131864.1_pt1 | contig 11466 bp, 10 predicted proteins | sample 1853481 | NCBI WGS metagenome assembly PVMK01 (sample SAMN08533507, study PRJNA380276) | Marine sediment metagenome, whole genome shotgun sequencing project. | reverse complement strand
CATCCGTGATGTCGATGTTGAGAATACAAACAGACTAAAAGAGATGCAAGGGATCACTGTATTGGAAAATCCGCAAGAAATCAAAAGGGTTGTCGCCAGATATCATTGATATCATGTAAAAAAAGCAGAATAATGGAGCGATAAGCTATAGACGGTCATTAAAATAATTTCAATTTTTGCGGGACTTTTTGTCGTTTTTATGCGATATATTTTCAGATTACTATATTAACCCTAATTTTGGAGTCTGAGAATATGAAAATTACCTTTAATAATAGAACAATAAAGCGTCTGGAAGAAACAACTAACACAGCATTAAAGCTTAATAATTTTAGGCTATTCAAAATAGCGAAATCTCTTTTAATGGTCGCAACAGACATACGTATAAGCGATATTGCAAAATTTTTTAAAGTGTCTGAACGGACCATTTATAATTGGTTTTTGAGATTCCTATATGAAAGATTTTCATGGCTTAATGGTCTTCATTATAAAGGACGCGGCGCTAAATCAAAATTAACAAATCAACAAAAAGATAAATTGTATGAAATAGTTGTTGGTGGACAGGAAAAAGATGGTTTCGATTGTGGGGTTTGGAATTCACCGATGATTGCTGAAGTTATTTGGCGTGAATTTCAAGTACGCTACAATCCGAGATATCTGTGTCGACTCTTAAAGAAAATCGGCCTTTCATTTCAGAAAGCTGCTTTCGAAGCAGACCGAACTGAAGATAATGAAAAGAAACGCAAAGAATGGTTAGATAATACATGGCCCGAAATCCTCAAGAAGGCTAAAGAAATAAATGCGGTAATTCTTTTTGGAGACGAAGTCTCATTTGCCCAATGGGGGTCGCTGTCAAGGACTTGGGCGCCTATTGGAAAACAACCCAAAATTAAGACTAAAGGGAAACGAAAAGGATTAAAAATGTTAGGAGTGATAGAGTTTTTTGAAGGCACTTTTCAGTATATGGAGACAGAAGAAAAATTCAACGGAGAGTCTTACAAAAAATTTTTACAGCAAATTATTTCGCATTATACCTGTCCTGTTATACTTGTTGAAGACGGTGCTCCTTATCACGGCGCGGCCGTTGTAAAAGACTTTATAAAAAACAAAACGCAAAATCGCTTATTTATTTATCGGTTACCCTCATATTCTCCGGACTTCAATCCGATTGAAAAGCTCTGGAAAAACACAAAGAGAGATTCCACTCATTGCAAATTCTTTCCAACATTTGAGGATTTAAGAACTTCAGTTGTGAAGGCGTTTGAAAAATATCTGAAAGATGCCACTAAAGTTATTTGTGTAATGAAAAAGCTTAGAGACAGTGCGGGAATAGCATAATATAGTGCTTTTGAAGCTATGAAATTATTTATGTGAAGTACTATATCTGTATGTACAAATCTGTTTTTTATTGATATTTATGGCAGACTAAATCTCAGAATACACAGGAAAAAGGTTTTCAAATCAGTATTCCAGCCGACTGGCAGATTAAATGATTGTCAAATGCAAATAAAAGTCAAAACGATTTCCAGATTACATTTTGGTGTTATAGATTATATCGAATCCACAGATAGCTTTAAAGGAAGCTTAGGGGTTGCATTGGAGTGGCCCAATACCGTTTTAACAGTTAATAAAAATAGTGATCTTCTCATTAAAAGCGGGAACCGAAAAAAAATTCTTGAGTTGATGAAGAAATTCTCAAAACGGTATCAAATTGAGCCCAATGTAATCTTAAAAGTGGAGGAAAGTATACCAGAGCACTCCGGCCTTGGGTCTGGAACACAACTGGCATTGGCAATTTCCAATGCGCTGGCAATGATTTATGATATAGATGCAGACGTAAGAGAGCTTTCCAGCATTATGGGAAGGGGCAAAAGATCACAGTTAGGGAATGCATGCTTTGATACTGGAGGTTTTATCATTGATTCATGTCCAGAAAAATTATTGACGGATGAGGTTGGAAAGCCACAGCCAGCTATTTTTAGGCGCGAATTCCCCGTTAATTGGTGTTTTGTCATAGTGATTCCCGACACAAAAATAGGTCTTTCAGGAGCGGCAGAAAAAGAAGCATTTCGACGTGTAAAGGCCTCAAAGAAGATTTCCGAAGAGATATACAGACTGATTCAGATAAAGCTTTTGCCATCTCTTAGTGTAGAGGATATAGAAGGATTTGGCAGCGCGCTCACTGAGATAGATAAAAAAACAGGTATGTATTTCGAGAAGGCTCAGGGAGGTGTGTACAGGGATAAGATGGCCCCAGAAATTATTGAATGCATGCTACAGTCCGGGGCCTATGGTTCAGGGCAAAGCTCATGGGGTCCGGCATTATACGGATTAGTAAAGGAAAAAGAAGCTATGACAGTCGCAGACCACATGAGAAGTTTTCTCACCGAAAATGAGATAAAGGGTGTTGTATTTGTTTCCCATTGTAACAATAAAGGCGCGAGCGTAAAAACTAAAGAGGGGTATTTAATTTAATTCGTATATAAAGTTTCATTTGATGAGTGATATCCTATGGGTCTAAACGTTTGTAAGTGTTCTATCTAATGCCGCCATGGGAAAATATTCCTGTAAAGAAGCCGGCGAAAAAGCGGAAAAGGGTGCCGACCTCACACGAGCTATTCCCGGAACAAAACAGAAGGCCCAGGAAGTGGCGGAAATGGCGGTGCGGATAATGAAGGACCTCGCAGATTAGCACCTTTTTGGTCCTTGCAAAACAGCCACCATGTACCGCTGGTTGGATCAGTAAGAACAAAAATTGATATACTGAACTAGCATATGGACGTCTTAGATATTATAATGGTAATCGATTACTTAGGCGGCTTTAGTTGTGTTCGCCTCTGGTGTAACCGCAAAAACAATTGGAGGTGACAGTCCTCGTAAAGGAGATCCAAAACAATGAAGGACGCGTTGTTTCTGTGAAGGCGAATTATGAGGACCTCAAAATGGCTGTCACTCAGTTTCAGCAAGTTGGTTTGGATATCTCTTTCGCCGCTTTAAAGGGTCTGGTGGAGCAGACAGTGCTCGGACGGGAGGATCTATCTCTGGGCGGGATCAAGGCTAAAAACTCGGGAGAAAAATAAAATGAAGAAAATTTTACTTCAACTGGACAGCGATAAGTTTGCCAGCGTCTTTGATGCCATTACGGCCTATGATGCCGGCGTAGATCGCATTCTGCAGTATACGCAAGTCACGCCAGAGGACGTGCGTAACTTGGTTTATGGAGCGATGTTTACCCGGGGAGGAGGGGATCTAAAGAACTCCGCTGTTTTCATTGGTGGCTCTGAAGTTTCCGCGGGCGAGGCGATGCTCAAAGCTGCACAAGCTGCCTTTTTCGGTCCGGTAAGGGTGTCTTTGATGCTCGACGCCAATGGCTGCAACACCACGGCTGCAGCAGCCGTAGCGAAAATCCTCTCAAAGGGCGATGTGGCCGGGAAGAAAGTCGCCGTACTTGCCGGTACGGGCCCCGTTGGACTGCGGGCTGCGGCGCTGTTGGCACGGGAGGGTGCTCTAGTAACCCTGTCCTCTCGAAGCTTGGAGCGGGCCGAGGCGGCGTGCACCTCGATCAAGAAGCGCTTCGGTGCGGAGGTCAATGCTGCTGATGCTGCCGATGCCACGGCAACTGGCCGAGTCCTGGAAGAAGCCTATGCAGCGCTTTGTTCCGGTGCGGCCGGGATTATGCTGATTCCGAAGTCGGTTTGGGCTGAACTTCCCAACTTACGTGTCCTTGCAGATATCAATGCCGTGCCGCCCCTTGGTATCGAGGGAATCGAAGCCACATGGGATGGCCAGGAAGAGCATGGAAAGGTCATTTTTGGCGCCCTCGGTATTGGCGCTTTGAAGATGAAAATTCATCGTGCCAGCGTGGCCCGCCTCTTCGAGCGAAACGACCTGGTACTTGATGCCGAAGAGATATACGAGATTGCCAAGACAATCGATAACAAATGATCCCTTTAATCCTGGGGCTGAGCACCCGTGCCATAGCCGAATCAGCGGTGCGCGGCGGCCATAGCGTTTTCACCCTCGATTACTTCGGTGACCGGGATCAGAGGGCTCTGGTAAAAAACCATTCCCTTTCCAGGGACTATCGGCTCCCGTTTAGCGCCGAAAGTCTGCTCAAGGCCAGTAGCGACCTGGAATTCAATGCGGTACTTTATACATCCAATCTGGAAAACCACCCTGAAGTGGTGGGGGAACTCGCCGATCGTGCAGACGTGTTAGGTAATGGACCCGAGGTCCTCCGCCAGGTTCGTGATTGGGCCGTGCTCAGAGAATTTTGCCGTCAAAGATCGATTCCACACCCGCCGACATTGTTGCCCGGAGAGGAAAAACTGGCGACTTCGGAATTCAATTGGCTTTGCAAACCCGCTTGCGGAGGGGGAGGGTCCGGCATAGGACCCTGGAACGGGCATCGGTTGAATCGCAGCTTTGTCCTACAGGCCTATGTGGACGGTTTGCCCGCTTCAGCAGCCTTCGTGGCTGATGGAAAAAAAGGGGTGGTCATCAGCTTAACCCGCCAGCTTATCGGGCTTCATGAATTCGGCGCTGCCGGTTATTGCTGGTGCGGCAACATTCTGCCGTTGCCCATGGAAAACGACAAAAGCCGATGCGTCCTTGACGGTGTGGAAAAGATGGTTAGCCTTTTAACTCAGCATTTCGGATTAAAAGGCGTTGGTGGGATCGATATTATCATATCCGATGGGCCGGACGGTCGGCCGCGCCCTTTTTTGGTGGAGATTAATCCGCGTTATACAGCCTCGATGGAATTAATTGAGTGGGGTTACGGACTCAATATCTATTCCTTACACATAGATGCCTTTAACGGATACCTGCCGGAATTCTCTTTGACCGGACACTTGAATGGACCTTTTTTCGGAAAAGCAATCGTGTTTGCCTGCAACTCCATCATAATCCCTGATACCGGAGGATGGTCGCAGCGGGGGTGGCGAGATATCCCTTTCCCCGGTGATGAGATCAAAAAAGGCCGACCTGTCTGTACGGTATTTGCCGAAGGCTATACGTACAATGAATGTTTGACGAATCTGCTCATAAACGATGCGAACGTAAGACGGGAAACCGGCGACACAAAAGAGGGGATGTGATGGAAGATTTTTTTACTTTAATCACGGGGCGTACCAAGGGCCAGGCCCATGGCCTGCACACAGGCGCCGGTTCGCCGGCCCACTTAGAAGCTACATCATTTATCGAAATCTGCCCGGAGGACATGACCCCGTTTGGGGATAAAAGATGGACAGATGGTCCGCCTTCGTTCAGATGCAGGACGGGTGGAAGCACCGGCCCGCAGCGGAACGCTTCCCTCCGGCCTTGTGTTCATTCCGATGGGGCCGACCGCAAATGCGCTTGTGGGAGCAGATACATTCGGCAGCGGAATGCCTCTCTTTAAGGGCCAACGTGTAAAATTGGAACGGATATGAGCGCATTAATTGAAAACGTCACTTGCAAGTTTTGCGGTTGTCTGTGTGACGATATTACCGTCGAGGTAGAGGGTGATCGTATTCTCAAGGCCAAAAGGGCTTGCCCCAATGGCCGCAGCATGTTTTTGAATTATGATCCCACCTCTCGAAAACCCTTGGTTGATGGACAAATTGTGGGATGGGATGAGGCTGTCTCAGCGACGGTCGACATTCTCAACGAGGCGGACAGCCCCCTCATATATGGTTTGAGTTCAACCAGCACCGAGGCCCAACGAAAAGCGGTGGAATTGGCTGACCGACTGGGAGCGATCATCGATTCTACCTCCTCTGTATGCCATTTCCCCACGAGTTTGGCAGTTCAAACGGTGGGAGAGGCCACCTGCACATTAGGTGAGGTCAGGGATAGAGCTGATCTGTTGATCTTCTGGGGCTGCAATCCGCTGGTCTCGCATATCCGTCATTTCAGCCGTTACTCGGCCAACGCCAAGGGTCTGCTCACCCCCAACGGCCGAAAAGATAGAACCATGGTGGTGGTCGATGTCCGTCCAACTCCGACCGCCAAGGCAGCCGATCGTTTTCTACAGATAGAGCCCGGATCCGATTATGAAGTATTGACCTCGCTGCGGGTCCTGATTCAAGGCAAAAACATAGAACACGGCGTGGGCGGTTTATCTTCGGAGCAGCTTCAGGAATTGGCCCATATGATGAAAACGTGCCGTTACGGGGTTGCCTTTTTCGGAATGGGCCTGACCATGACGCCGGGGCGCAGTTACAATGTGGCCGAGCTTTTTACATTAGTTGCTGAGCTGAACCGCTACAACCGGTTTTCGGTCATTCCGATGAGAGGACACGGCAATGTGGCCGGAGCGGATCAAGTGCTCACATGGTTGAGCGGCTACCCGACCGCGGTCAGCTTCGCTCGCGGATATCCTCAGTTCGGGCCGGGTGAATTTACGACCGTGGATATCCTGTCCAGAGGTGAAGCGGACGCAGCCCTCATCGTGGCATCGGATCCAATAGCTCACCTGCCCTGGATGGCAGCGAAAAACTTGGAGCGCATACCCACAATTCTGATGACACCGACGACCAATTGCTCGTCCAAAGTGGCCAAAGTGATCCTGCCCACCGCGTGCTACGGTATAGACGCACCGGGCACATCATATCGTATGGATAATGTACCCCTCAGACTTCGGGCGGTTTTTCCGAATACAAGGCCCACAGATGAAGAGATATTTTCTCGGATAATAAAGGCGGTGAAACAGTGTTAGGGATAACAGGCGGCACGGTCTTCGATCCGATTAACGGGATTGAGGGTCGGCTTATGGATATTTGGATAAAAAATGGAAAAATAGCTTCGCCGGAAGAAGTTGAACCCAGTGAAGCGCGGATCATCGACGCTTCAGGACTGGTAGTTATGCCCGGCGGCGTGGATATCCACAGTCATATCGCCGGTGCAAAAGCCAACGCCGGGCGCAAACTGTGTCCCGAGGACAGTCGCAGGCTTTTGCGGCCACGGGCCGAGAATACCCGATCCGGGTCCGGTTATACCGTGCCATCGACCCACCTGACGGGCTATCTATACACAGAGATGGGCTATACCACCGTAATGGAGGCTGCTGCTGCACCCTTGATGGCTAGGCATACCCATGAAGAACTGGAGGATATTCCGATCATCGACAAAGGTGCGTTTCTTACAATGGGAAACAACCACTTTATCATGAAATGCATCCGGGACGGCGAAAGGGAGAAGGCCCGTGATTACGTGGGCTGGCTGCTGGGGGCAGCTAAGGGTTTTGCCATTAAAATCGTCAATCCAGGTGGAGTGGAGAACTGGAAATACGGCAAAAACGTCCATAATCTTGACGATGAGGTGATCGGGTTCGGTGTGACGCCCCGCCAGATTCTAACCACCCTGATCTGGATAAGTGAGGAACTCAAACTACCGCATCCGCCGCATATCCACGGACTGAGGCTCGGTCAGCCGGGCAATGCGGATATCACGGTAGAGACAATGGAGTTGATGAACGGTCTCGATGCGCATTTTTGCCACATCCATTTCATGAGCTACAGCGGAAAACGGGGCGGATTTCCCAGATCGGCCGCCGCCCAAGTGGCGCAGGTGGTCAATGAAAACCCCAATATCAGCATTGATGTGGGCCAGGTTATTTTTGGTCCGGCCACCACAATGACATCCGACGGACCGTCCCAATTCAGCCTGAGCCAGCGAATCGGAGGAAAATGGATGAATGATGATCTGGAAAGTGAGTCAGGCGGCGGTTTGGTGCCATTGGTCTATAAACGTAACAATCCTCTGCATTGCACCATGTGGTTGACAGGATTAGAGTTATTCCTGCTAACCGATGACCCTTGGCGCGTTTTTCTAACCACCGATCATCCCAATGCAGGCCCTTTTTGCGGTTATCCCGGCGTGATAAGATTGTTGATGGACCGTGACTTTCGTGCCCGGGAATTTGAAAAAATGCCTAAAAAGGCTAAGAAAAATTCCATTCTCCGCGAACTGGACCGAGAGTATACACTCAATGAGGTCGCCATTATTACCCGGGCAGGCCCGGCCAGGAGACTGGGATTGAAAAACAAAGGCCACCTCGGGAGCGGAGCTGATGCCGACATAACCATCTACGCAAACCAGGACGATAAGGAGAAGATGTTCGCCCGGCCCCGATACGTCATCAAAGATGGTGTGGAGGTGGCAAGGGACGGTCGGATCGTGTGTGAGCGCCCGGGGCGTATCTTATATGTCGCCCCGCCTTACGATTCTAAAATCGAGCAGGTTATCCGGCAGCACTTCCGGGAGGCATATACCGTGTCTTTTGACAATTACCCAATTTTAGCGGATCATCTCCCTCTTGGCGAGATGATTCCTTGCGGATAGGAAATCATGTCCTTACTTCATCAGGTTTATCTGAGCTTTGGCGCCAACCTTGGGAATCGACAGGCCAACATCCTTCAGGCCCTGCAGTACGTTCAGACCCGCACATCCATTAAAAAGCTTTCCTCCTTTTACGAAACCGAGCCGGTAGGGTACGCGAATCAGCCCAAATTCCTCAATATCACATGTCAGCTGGAGACTGAGCTTTTACCAGCTGATTTGCTCCACTTTTTGAAATGGATTGAGAAGCGCATGGGCAGGCAGGCGGCCTTTCGTAATGCGCCGCGGCCAATTGACATCGACATACTTTTTTACGATGAGCTGATCCTCGAAAACCCGGATTTACAGCTTCCCCATCCTCGCCTGCCTGAACGGGCCTTCGTTTTGGTTCCATTGGCGGAGATTGCACCCGATTTGGTGCACCCGGGGCTGCATACAACGGTGAGAGAGATGCTAAATAAGGTAGATCCGACGGGAATTGACCGGGTGGATCGGAGCCTTAAGCTGCGAACTGAGCACGACATTCAGCAATCCAGGCCAACCGTACCTGTCAGCCTGAGCCGGGCGGGTGTCACCAATCTGCGGAGAATCATCCAGATAGCCGATGGGGGGCGGGGCGTTTTGTTTTATGCCGAACTGGACCTTTTCGCTGACCTGAATCCCGAACAGTCCGGTGTTCACATGTCCCGATTCAGCGATGTATTGGAGACCCTCGTGGAGGAAATCTCCCTGGAACCCTCACGTGACATCGAGTCGCTTGCAGAACGACTGGCCCGACAAGTGGTGCGAACCCAGGGTGCTATTTCCTCTGAAGTACACATCCGGGCCCAATCTCCGATGATGAAGGTTACTCCGATTACGGGCAAACCGTCGGAAGAGTTGTACACTCTGATCGGCATTGCCGCCAGCACCCAGGATCACACCCGCCGCCTGGTGGGGATTGAGACGGAAGGGATGACTGTTTGCCCCTGCGCTCAGGACCTGGTCCGGAACTACTCTAAAGGCTTGTTGATGGAAGAGGGGTTTTCAAAAGAAGATTCCGAGCGTATTGTCAGCATTATCCCCATGGCTTCTCATAACCAGCGGGGTAGAGGCACATTGCTGATCGGATCCGAGCATCCGGTACGGGCCGAGAATCTGGTCCATATTGTCGAGGCCTCGATGAGCTCTGAGACATACGAGCTTCTCAAGCGGCCGGATGAGTTTTTCATCGTCAACAAGGCTCATCGCAATCCCAGATTCGTGGAAGACGTGGTGCGTGAGGTCTTGCGCAACGTAATAGAGGTGTATCCGGACCTGCCCGATGAGGCTTTTGTCCTGGTCAAGCAGGAGAATTTTGAAGGCATACACCAGCATAATGCATTTGCCGAGCGATTTGGCACCTTTGCTGAGATCCGCCGGGAGATCGTGAAAAAGGAGCATGTCATTCGGCATACGACCCTGGAAGAATGGCTTAAAGGATAGTTTTATGTACAAAGTTGAGGTAGAAAAAGGGAATTTGAGCTTCAGCGCCGCCCATTTTATTTCTTTTGGCGGCAAGTGTGAGCGGCTTCACGGCCACAACTACGCCGTGTCGGCAATTTTAGCAGGGAACCTGACAGAAGATCGTTATGTCTTTGATTTTGTGGAGCTTAAGAAAACCATCCGCCGGATTTGCGATCGGCTGGACCACCATTTTCTTTTGCCCATGCAAAGCCAACACCTGGATATCAAGGAGGCCGATGGGGAGTGGGAAATTCGATTCGAAAATAAACGATATGTTTTCCCGGCTGAGGACGTCCTGGTCTTGCCGGTGGACAGCATCACAGCTGAACGTCTGGCAGAGTATGTCTGCGGCCAATTAATAGATTCAGTAAAGGAGCAAGAGAGATTAAGCCTTACCTCGATAACCGTCGGCGTAGAGGAAGCTCCCGGACAAACCGCTTTCTATCAGCATTCGTTTTAAAAGAAGTGAGAGATTTCCCAATATGTCTGATTACCTCTTTGTGACCGGCAAGCTGGCTGCCGATGCTCTGATGCCCATTATTAAAAAGATGGAACCCGACGTTAAGTACGAGGTGGCTGTCCTGAACATATCTGTCGCCGCCCTGATGGACGCACGGTGGATTGCCCGGCATCTATCCGATGCGCACGGGTGCAAGCAGGTGATGATCCCCGGTTATTGTCCGGGTGACCTGTCTATTATCGAGGACCGGATAGGGGTTTCCGTTATCCGTGGCCCCAAAGACTTGAAGGATCTGCCTGTTTTCTTCGGTCGTGAACGCATCCTGGAGGGCTATGGCGAATACCGGGTGAAGATTTTAGCCGAAATCGTGGAGGCTTATCAGATGCCCCTCGATGAGATCCTGGCCATAGCCGATTACTACCAAGCAAATGGGGCCGATATCATTGATTTGGGCTGCCCTCCCCAAGGCGGTTTTCCCGGTGTGGAGCCGGTCGTGGCCGGCCTCAAAGAGCGCGGCTTCACCGTCAGCCTGGATACCTTCGATCCTGAAACCATCCTGCGCGCCGATGAAGCCGGCGTGGATCTCCTGCTAAGTATCAATTCACAAAACTTGGGCTTGGCTCCTAAACTGCACTGCAAAGTGGTGGTCATCCCGGACTTCGGGGAAGGCTTGACGTCGCTGGAACGCAACACAGCCCAACTGGATGAGTGGGGTGTGCCCTATGTCATGGATCCTATATTGGATCCTATCAGCTTCGGCTTCACGGAGAGTCTCCATCGTTTTTATGAAACCCGGCGGCGTCACCCCAAGGCCGAGATGCTTATGGGTCTGGGCAATCTTACCGAACTCACCGACGCGGACAGTACTGGCATTAACGCCGTGATGGCCGGGGATCGTCACCGAACTCGGGATAGACTACGTGCTGAGCACAGAAGTGATCAGCTGGGCGCGGGGGGCTGTGAAAGAAATAGACCTTGCCCGCAAGCTGATGTATTACGCCCATAAAAACCGGTTGCTGCCGAAGGACATCGATGATGGTCTGCTTACAGTGAAAGACCCTCCCCACGAGTCTTACGGTGAGGCGGAGCTGCGCCATATGCATCAATTGGTAAGCGATAAAAATTTTCGCATCTTCACTGACGATACATGGATTTACGTATTCAATCGCGACATCTTCATTCGGAGCACCGACCCGCAAGAA
>PVMK01185971.1_pt1 | contig 11468 bp, 8 predicted proteins | sample 1853481 | NCBI WGS metagenome assembly PVMK01 (sample SAMN08533507, study PRJNA380276) | Marine sediment metagenome, whole genome shotgun sequencing project. | reverse complement strand
TGTCATCAATGCCAGAGCAGTCGTGCCGGTCTCCCTGATTATCGAATGGCTCGCCCATGGTGCCTTGCATGCATCGCCGGGTCTACGTTTTGTCGGACTCGAGGATTTCAGGGTGTTCAAGGGAATCACCTTTGAGGCTTCGCAGTGCTTGAAGATTCGGGTGCTGGCTGGATCGGCCGATTTTGTGCCGACCAATCAGGGCCGCCGGGAAGTCATCATCGTGGAGGTGCGTAGCGATGACCTCCTCTATGCACGCGCCAGGATTCATTTGAGTGAGGACTATCTGATCTCACTGGATTCGCAGTCAGCAGTCACCCACGCGCCTTTTTCTCTGGAACCGTATACCGACAGTTCGCTGTTTCATGGTGCGAAATTGCAAGGCATTACCCACGTGAGTGGCTGTGATGATCAGGGCATCAGTGGCGAAACACTCACCGCTCCGGAGCCAGGCGTCTGGCTCAAAAACCCCTTACGATCCCAATGGCTGGCCGATCCTCTGGTGTTGGATGCTAGCTTCCAGTTGATGATTCTGTGGACTGAGCAATTTTACAGTCATGGTTCTCTGCCCACCGCTATTGGTCGACTGGAGCTCTATGCGCCGTTTCCTGCAACATCAGTAGCTATTGATATACAGCTTAAAAATCGCCAGGCTCATAAGGCGACTGCCAGTATTGATTTCCGTGACAGCCAAGGATGTTTGCTTGCACGCATTGACGAGTATGAATGCGTCATTGATGTTTCCCTGAACGCCGGGTTTGCTCGGAACACCCTCTCCAGCCACTCCTAACGGCGACTCTCGTGACCGTCCAACAGGACATCGCCATCGTTGGCCTGGGATGTATGTTCCCCGGGGCTTCGGATGCGGATCAGTTCTGGTCTCTCATTTCCCGTGCCAGCTGTGTGGCTCGTCAACCACCGAGAGGCCGCTGGCCGGATGATCCACAGTCCTATTGTGAAGACCAATTGCGTGCGGATCGGATCCTGTCCAGCCGTGCGTGTTTTGTTGATCCGCTACCTCTCTTTACGGCACCAGCTATCATCGGGCTTGATACGTCAGAGCTGGACCCACTGTTCCATCTGCTCCTGCATGCCGGGTATCAGGCTTGGAACGATGCCGTCACCGATACCCTGGATCGCAGTAAGTGTGGGGTACTCCTTGGACAAATCGTATTGCCCTCAGAGGCCCTGTCGAATTGGTCCGACGCTCTCCTGGCCCGTGCTACGCAAACAGCCTGGGGTGAGACATCGGATCCTCTTCCCTCATTCAACCCTCTGAACCGCCATGTTGCAGGTCTGCCCGCTGGCTTGCTGGCCGCCGCGTTGAATCTGGGTGGTGGCGCCAGTTGTCTTGATGCTGCGTGCGCGTCGTCTCTGTATGCGATCAAGTTAGCCGCTGATGAGCTGCGGAGGGACGACGTGACGCCATGTTGGTAGGCGGCCTGTCACGTCCAGACAGCCTGTACACGCAAATGGGGTTTTCCCATCTCCATGCCTTGTCACCCAGCGGAAATTGCCGGCCTTTCAGCCGCAATGCCGATGGTCTGTTGGTAGGTGAAGGCGCTGGCATGATAGTCCTCAAACGCCTTGAGGACGCTCTGAGATGTGGCGATCACATCTATGCCACGTTGCCGGGAATCGGCCTGTCCAACGATATCGGTGGCAATCTGATGCATCCGGATAGCGAGGGGCAATTACGTGCCATGCGCCAGGCCTATGATCACGCTGGTTGGCAGCCAGAAAATGTAGATGTGATCGAATGCCACGGCACAGGAACCCCGACTGGTGATCGTGTCGAGCTGGCTAGTCTGCAACAACTGTGGCGCAGGTGCCGTCTGAGGACACCAGAGTCTGTGTGATCGGGTCAGTCAAAAGCAATATCGGACACCTGTTGACCGCAGCGGGGATTGCCGGCTTGATCAAGATTGTGTTGGCGATGAAGGCCAAGCGCTGTCCGCCTTCGGCGAATGTCGATCATCCCCTGTCCGACCTGGAGCCGGCAACAGCCGATTTCGGATTCTTAGCCAGGTGGAGCCCTGGCCCGTACGTGAGGAGGGGATCCCTCGCCGCGCCGCTGTCAGCGCCTTTGGTTTTGGCGGCATCAACGCACATATGTTGGTTGAGGAATGGTCTGCGACGCCGGCAAGATCCGCGGCTGTCACGGGTAGCTACCAGGTGGCCACCACGCAAGCGCAACATGAGCCCATTGCCATTGTGGGCCTGAGTGGCCAGTTTGGCCATTGGACGGATCCGGCTTCACTCACAGCCCGCTTATTGGGGGATCCGCAAGCGGAGCAGCCGATGGGTACTAGTCGTCGGCTGGGCCTTACCGGGGATGATACGCACAGAGGGTATCCGCTTAAGGGAATCAATGTCGACAGCCTGCGATTCAGGATTCCACCTAGAGAACTTGAACAGTTACTGCCTCAACAAGCACTCATGCTGCAAACTGCTGCCGATGCCTTGGATGATGCAGGGGTTGTCACAGATCACCACGCGCATGTGACCAGCGGTGTCTACGTCGGCATCGAGTTAGATATGAACACCTGCAATTTCCATTGGCGTTGGCAATGTGAACGGCAGTTGCGGGACTGGCATTTAAACCTGTCCCCCGCGCCCAACATGGAGTTGTTGGCAGGACTGAAGAATGCAACCGGTCCCTACTTGAATGCTGATCGGACTATGGGCGCACTAGGGGGCATTGTTGCCAGCCGCCTCGCCCGCTGGTTAGGCGCCGGGGCAGGAAGTTTTACCGTCTCCTGTGAACAGGCCTCGTCACTCAAGGCTCTGGAGATTGCTATGCGTGCTCTGCGCCGTCGGGAGATCAATCTGGCAGTGGTAGGCGGTGTCGATCTGAATGCCGAGCCACGCGCCTTGCTGGCTCAGAATGAACTTCTGGCCAGCAGTGTGTTTGGTGAAGGCGCCGGAGCCGTGGTACTGAAACGCCAAAGTGATGCGATTCGTGATGGTGATCGAATCTATTGCCTCTTGCGAGGGGTAAGCCAACGTTCGGTAAGCCGAACCCTACGCGACCCGCAAGCTGAACACTATCGGCAATGTCTGGATGAGGCCTTGTGTGATTCGGGGTTGGATGCAATCCGGCTGGGCTTGGTTGAACTGGGTGGCGTTCAGGGTCAGTCCGCAGCTGGACTGCGGGCCTTGAAAACAGGCCTGGGGAAATCAGCAATGCATCCTCCAGCAGTTTCATTCAGCAGTGGGATGCTAGGCGACACTGCTGCTGCCAGTGGCATGGCCGGCTTGCTGCGCATGGCTCTGTGCCTGCACTATCGGATGTTGCCGGCAACGCCTGCTCTTGACATGCAAGATTGGCCGAGTGACACAGATGGATTCTATTGCCCAGGTGAATCCCAATACTGGTTGCGTAACCGCGCCCAGGGACCGCGTCGGGCCTTGTTGTGCGTTGATAGTTTTATTGGCGGAACCATGCAACTTATCGCCGAAGGGGTTGAGTCATATGCCCAACCTCCCATTGCGGCTGTCAACATCTTGCTGTGTGTTCATGGTAAGGATACCGACGCGCTCCTTCAGGCCATTGAAGATTGTCGACAACAGTTTCTACAGGCGCCGGAGGCTGCGCCGGCTGCCATTGCTGACCGCTGGCACCAACATAATGTTCGAGAACTTGATGCACTCACTGTGAGCATGGTGGCTACGCATACTGCGCGCTTCATCGCGCTGTTGACCGAAGCCCGCGACTGCATTGAGTGTGGAAGGCGGCCGCATAGCACCGGACTTTTTTATGAACCCCACCCTCTGACTGATCACGACGGCCGTCTGGCTTTTGTCTTTCCAGGATCCGGCACTCACTATAGCGGCATGAGCCGGCAACTGAGCCTGCCTGCCGCCGCTGTCCTCGATCAGAATGATGCCGACAATCAGTATTTACTCGATCAGTTTGCCGGCGGCGCATTTTGGCAAAACCTGCCGGTGAGTGATCACGATCACCCCAAACTGTTGTGTTCCCATATTTGGAGCAGCACCTTCGTATATGACATTTTTCGCCATCTTGGAGTACAAGGCGCCGCCATGATCGGCTACAGCCTGGGCGAAACTGCCAGCCTGTTTGCCAGCGGTTGCTGGCCGGAGCGTGATGTCATGCTGGCACGGATTCGAGACACGGATCTGTTTACCCATCAGTTGGGTTCCGGCTTTGCCGCCGTTCGTAAACACTGGGGGCTGGACGCGTCAGACCCGGTGGACTGGCGAATGGGCATGATTCAGGCACCCGGTGGCAGAGGTTCGCAAGGTTCTGGCTGGGCCGTTTGCCGATGACAGGATCTATCTGTTGATCATTAATACCGCTGCTGAATGCGTGGTTGGTGGTGACGGCGCAACCCTCGTCCGCTTTGCGGCGGAGCTGGGCGTGGTCTTGCATCCGGTAAGCGGGACTACCACCGTCCATTGTGAGGTAGTGCGGCCGGTGGCCGGAGCCTACCGTCGCTTGCATCTTCAGAAGACTCGAGCCGTAGACGGAATCCGTCACTACAGTTGCCATTTGGGTCACAGCTATCAGGTGAATCGTGAGTCTGCCGCCGATTCGATACTTGGTATGGCTCTGGAAGCCTTTGATTTCAGGAAACTCATTGAAACCGCATATTCTGATGGCGTACGGTTATTCGTGGAAACGGGACCGGGCGATGCCTGCACCCGGATGATCGATAGTATTCTTGCCGAACGCCCACATCTGGCTTGTAGCGCCAGTCACAGTCGTGCCCATGAGTATACGAGCTTGCTCCAGGCTGGTGCGCGCATGGCTGCCCATGGTGTGGCTCTGAAGACCGCCGACTGGCATCAGTATCATTCAGTCCCTGATCGGCGCCAGCACCGGCAACAGGTCCTGACTCTGGCGCCAGGACTACCGTCTTGGGATGTTCCTCATCGGCCGACTGATGAATCTATCCCTGGCATGATATCTCTCGATCAATTAGCCGTAGCGCCAGTTCCTACTACCTCTAACCTTACGAGTACGACAGCGGGCGACTGGCCGACTCCTATGGTGCATGGCATGCTGGCGATGCTTGAATCCCGACACCAGGCACATCAAGCCTATTTGACATTACAAAGCAGCATCGAACACAGCCTGAGTGATGTGTTGAAGCTGCGCCTGGCGGCTACATCTGCATCGATTCCCAAGGCGTTTCCCGACGCGGGCCGGCAGTCGGTTCCGACCCTAGCCAGAGAGAGCTCAACTAGGAATGAACCTATCCTCTTCGACCGTGCGGATTGCTTGCGCTTTGCCGTGGCTGGGATTGCAGAGGTGCTAGGCGCTGATTTTGCCGATATTGATCATCATCCCACACGGGTGCGACTGCCCGATGAACCTCTAATGCTGGTCGATCGAATTATTACCATCGAAGGCAAGGCTGGCTCATTAGGCCCGGCACGCATTATCACCGAGCATGATATTCACCCCGGCGCCTGGTATTTGGACGGTAATCGGATCCCGACTTGTATTGCTGTAGAAGCCGGGCAAGCCGATCTGTTCTTGTGTGCCTGGTTGGGCATCGACCGGGTGACTAGGGGTAGAGCGGTTTATCGCCTATTAGATGCGAATGTCACCTTTCATGATCAACTGCCAGGTCCCGGCGCGCGCATCCGTTATGATATCCGCATCAATCGTTTCTTCACCCTTGGGTCGACCCACCTGTTCCAGTTTGAGTTCGATGCGACGGTCAACGGCAAGCTGTTGTTAAGCATGCGCGATGGCAGTGCCGGATTTTTTACCCAGGCGGAATTGGCTGCTGGCCAAGGAATTGTTGCTTCTCCAACGCCTCCCGGGACGAAGCCTGGGGCCGCAACACATACTGTTTGGCTTGCCCCACCTCTTGAAATCAATGAGTGTTATAGCGACCAGCAATTGGACGTCTTGCGTGACGGGGATCTGGTTGACTGTTTCGGCTCTGGATTCGAAGTCTTGCCCATCAAGAGGGCTGAAACCCTGCCTGGCAGACGCATGCGCTTGGTGCACAGAATATTAGAGATTCAGGTGCCCCGTGGCGAGCAGAACGGTAGTATTACCGGCGAGGCGGATATTCATCCTGATGACTGGTTCTTAACGTGCCATTTCGTCGATGATCAGGTGATGCCTGGCACGTTGATGTATGAATGTTGTTTGCATACGCTGCGTGTTTATTTGTTGCGTATGGGTTGGATTTGTGAGCAGGGTCAAGTCGTGTATCAGTCTGTGCCGGGCTATTGCGGCAAACTTAAATGCCGTGGCCAGGTGACTGCGTCGACTCGCACGGTACAATACCGGATCAGCATCTGCGAAACCGCCTATATGGAAGATGGCACTCCCTATGCCATTGCCAATGCGCTGATGCTGGCGGATGGTCAACCCATTGTGGAAATGCAGAACATGTCCTTGTGTCTGCGCGGACTGACTCGCAACAATATCGAGGCCCTCTGGCAGAAAACGTCTGGCGCATCTCAACCGTCGGCTCATTCACCGCTCTTCGATCATGCCTCGATCCTGGCCTATTCTGAAGGCCGGCCTTCAGAGGGTTTTGGTGAGCATTACCGAATCTTTGATCAGGAACGGGTTCTTGCCCGCCTGCCCCGTCCCCCGTATTTATTTCTGGATCAGATCAACAAAATCGAACATTGCGAACAGTGGCAGTTGAATGCCGGCGGCGAGATTGAATCTAGATACCACATTAGATCCCAAGACTGGTACTTTGAGGCTAATCGCCAGCATGCGGTCCCCTTAGCGATCTTGATGGAAATCGCCCTGCAGCCCTGCGGCTGGCTCGCGGCCTATTTGGGCTCGGCGTTGACGAGCGAATCAGATCTGTCCTTTCGAAATCTTGACGGTCAGGCGACGTTGCATCGGCCTTTGACCCAAAGCTCAGGGTGCATCCAAGCCAAGATCCGGATTAATAAGGTTTCACGTTCTGGAGGCATGATCATTCAGACCTTCAGTGTGGCATTGCACGATGCTGAGGGAGCATTGTACAACTGTGAAACCGTATTCGGATTTTTCTCGAAATCGGCTCTCAATCAGCAAATTGGAATCCGTGAGGCTCAGTGGTATGCAATGGAACAGGTCACCGCAAGTCCCTCCTGGCAACTGTCCTATCCGACCCACACGCCGTTTCCAGACACGAAGTTCAGGATGCTGGACAACTTATCGGTACTCAGTCAAACGGGTGGCCGGCACGGACTCGGTTGGGTTGAAGGCCATGCCCGGGTGGATCCAGAAGCCTGGTATTTCAAGGCGCATTTTTATCAGGATCCGGTCATCCCCGGGTCTCTCGGTATTGAGTCCATGGCCCAGTTGTTAAAAGTCTTTGCCCTGGAACGTTGGCCGAATTTCAAGAATAAACATGACTCCGCTGCTCAGTTTCAGTGCCCGGCTCCCGGAGTAGAGATGCGCTGGACATACCGTGGCCAGGTTATTCCCGGCAATGATCGAGTTTCAGTACAAATTCACCTTGTGAAGATCGATAGTGAGAATGCAACTTTGATTGCCGATGGTTATCTCGCGGTGGATGGGCGAACGATCTACAGCGTGGAAAATCTCAGTCTGATTGTGCGGGGAGGCTCATGAAGTATACCCGCGCACGGCTTGAATCCATCGGCTACGAACTGGCGCCGGTCGTGGTCACCAGCCATGAATTGGAGCAGCGATTAGCGCCTCTGTATGAACATTTGCATCTTGCCGCTGGACAACTCGAAGCACTAACGGGGATTCGCGAGCGACGCTGGTGGACCTGTGAACAAACCCTGGTCGATGGCGCTACAGCCGCTGGGAAAAAGGCTCTGGCTCAGGCAGGATTAGATGGTGTCGATATCGAAGTGCTGATCTATGCCGGTGTATGTCGGGAACTGTTTGAGCCCGCCACCGCCTGTGCGGTCGCAGATCGGCTGAAGTTAGCTCCGGGCAGCCAGATCTACGATCTGTCGAACGCGTGTCTGGGGATGTTGAATGGCATCATCGATATCGCGAACCGCATCGAACTTGGACAAATCCGTGCGGGACTCATCGTCAGTTGTGAATCCGCCAGGGAAATCAATGACCTCATGATCGAAGAGATGCTGAGCCATCAAGGCATGGAGCAGTTGAGTCTGTCCCTAGCCACCCTGACCGGAGGATCAGGGGCTGCCGCAGTGCTGATGACCGATGGGTCCTTTGCCAAATCCGACACACCTCAACTGCTGGGCGCCGTGGCCATGGCCCGTCCCGAGCATCATGGCTTATGCCGCTGGGGTGTGTTCTCCGACGCCGTCGAATCCGAAACCAATGGACAACTACAGAACTACCGTCAACGCATGCAAACCGATTCCGTCCGAGTACTCAAGCATGGGGTAGAACTTGGTAAAGAAACCTGGGAAGAATTTTTGACACATCTTGGTTGGCAACGTGAGACTGTGGATCGAGTCATTTGTCATCAGGTGGGTTCCGGTCACCAGACCCAGGTTTTACAGGCGTTTGGCATCGGCCAGGACAAAGACTTCACCAGCTATGCCTATCTAGGCAACATGGGTACAGTGTCTCTTCCCCTGACCGCGGCACTCGCGAGTCAGCGGGGATTCTTGCAGACCGGCCAGCGGGTGGCCTTCCTGGGCATCGGCAGCGGACTGAACTGCATGATGCTCGGTTGGCAATGGTAAATAGCGTCGGCGATACCGGCACGCCCGTCAACATTCAGCAGGGCCAATGGTTGAGTGTTCATGGCCAACAGATGCATGTCATCGATGAAGGCCCGCGACAAGAATCTCGCGGCACATTGGTCATGGTTCACGGCAATCCGACCTGGAGTTTTTATTACCGTCGGCTGATCGCGCACTTCAGTCATCGCTATCGGTGTATCGTCCCGGACCATATCGGTATGGGCCTATCCAGCAAGCCAGACGACAAAGCCTATCATATACTCTTGAGCGGCGTATTGCGGATCTGGACAACCTTCTTGAACAACTGTGCCCTGAGGGACCTCTGACCCTCATACTTCATGATTGGGGCGGCATGATCGGCATGGGCTATGCGGTGCGGCACCGTTCACGCATTGCACGTCTAGTGCTGATGAATACCGCGGCATTCAGGTTGCCCGAGGGGAAACCGTTGCCCTGGTCATTAGGCGTATGCCGAACACCGTTGCTCGGGGCTATGGCTGTACGTGGACTGAACTTGTTCTGCCTGGGCGCCGTGCGCCAGTGCATCAAGACTTCTCGTCTTTCACACATTGATCAGGCATGCTTACTGGCGCCTTACGATAGTTGGGCAAACCGCATTGCTGTGCACCGATTCGTACAGGACATCCCTCTCAGCCCAGGTGACACCAGTTATGCCGGTGTCATATTCATCGAGCAAGGCTTGGCGCAGTTTCTGGACTGCCCGGCACAGATCTTCTGGGGTGAGCAGGACTTTGTTTTTGATGATGACTTTCTTGCCGAGTGGCGGAGAATTTGGCCTCAGGCCGTGGTGCATCGGTTTCCTGAGGCTGGGCATTATGTCTTGGAAGACGCACATGAACAGATCATCCCCCGGCTCGAAGAATTCCTGGAATCCTGAGCAAAATGGCATCGCGGCACACGAACTCCTGTCCGACGACCGACGCGAATGTCGCTTCCCACCTGAGCTATATGGCTGTCACCCAGCCACAACAGATGGCGATTGCCTGTGCGGTATCCGGAAACTGGTTTCGGACTACGTCTTTCACAGAATTAAGTTTCAAGCAGATTGATGACTGGAGCCACGACATCGCCCGTGGCTTGATCCAGGCTGGTATTGGCAAAGGTACGCGGGTGGCGCTGCTGGTGCCCCCCGGACCGGAATTTTACGCCGTGGTGTTTGCCCTGATGAAAGCCGGCGCCATCATGATTTGCATTGATCCCGGAATCGGGTTGCGAGCGCTTGGTCGCTGCATCAATCATGCGCAACCGCGAGCGATCGTCGGATCCCGTAAAGCGCATATGGCATGCCGCTTATTCGCTTGGGGTCGCAACAGCAACCGCTTGAATATTCATATTGCCAGCGTACCTCTTATTCTGCCTGGAGAGAGGCAACCCAATCGATCGCTCCACAGCATCGCCGAAGCCGGGAAGCGCGAAGACACAATCCCGTTACCCGTGATCAATGCAGACGATCCAGCTGCCATCTTGTTCACCAGTGGCAGCACCGGATCCCCCAAGGGGGTGATCTATACTCATGCCACCTTCCAGGCGCAAATCCGCATGCTACGTGAGTGCTATGATATTTCACCGGGTGAAGTTGATCTCAGCACTTTCCCTTTATTCGCGCTGTTCGCACCGGCCCTTCAGATGAGTGCGGTGATACCGAAGATGGATTTTACTCATCCGGCCAGGGTTCGCCCACGGAATATCATCCAGGCCATCAATCGATACGGCGTCACCAGTCTGTTTGGTTCACCGGCCTTGTTGCGTCGCCTGGGACGCTGGAACCGGCACCATCCTCACACGTTGCCTAGCCTGCGCAGAATCATATCAGCCGGCGCGCCGGTACAGGCAGCTGTTCTGGCGGATTTGGTGCCTATGCTGGATCCCGAAGCCCGCATCCATACTCCCTATGGAGCTACGGAGATTCTGCCCGTGACCACCATAGCGAGTGACGAGATCCTCACTGAGACCGCTGCTCAGACTGCCCTCGGCAAGGGTATCTGCGTCGGCTGTCCTGTTGCTGAAGTCCAGGTGGGCATTCTTGAAATCGGTGTCGAGGACATAACGAATGGTGATCCCGTGTGGTTGAAGACCGGAACAGTCGGTGAAATTGTGGCCAACGGGCCGAACCTGAGTCTTGGCTATGACGGTCTTGAGGAAGCGCAGCGCAGGGCTAGATTTTCTGACTCGCGGGGGCACAACTGGCACCGCATGGGGGACACTGGCTATATCGATGATCAGGGCCGACTATGGTTCTGTGGACGGGTGGCGCATTGTGTGATTGCCGGTGACCGAACCTATTACCCCATACCCTGTGAAGGAGTCTTTAACGAACATCCCCAGGTCTATCGTAGTGCCTTGATTCGGTTGGAGACTTCAGGCGACATTCGTCCGGGCCTTTGTGTCGAACTCGAAGCCAGGGTATCCGCAGACTCACGGCAACAGATTCAAGCTGAGTTATTGGAGATGGGGAGTCGTTTTGAACATACGCGTGAGATACGGGAAGTGTTTTTTTATCCGGCCTTTCCAGTCGACATACGCCACAATGCAAAAATTGATCGCGAGCGTTTAGGCCGCTGGGCCGGGACGCGTTCCTGATGAAAGTCCTGGTGACCGGAGGCACCGGATTTCTTGGTTCGGCCATTGTCCGAATGCTGATTGCCAAAGGTCATACCACGCGCAGTTTCAGCCGCGGGGATTATCCTCATCTGCGCGCCGCCGGCATGGACATTCAGCGGGGTGACCTGACAGATATGAATGCCCTGCGCCAGTCGGCCGCTGGCTGTGATGCTGTCATCCATACCGCAGCGAAAGCCGGCGTATGGGGGCTTGCC
>PVMK01180499.1_pt1 | contig 11469 bp, 9 predicted proteins | sample 1853481 | NCBI WGS metagenome assembly PVMK01 (sample SAMN08533507, study PRJNA380276) | Marine sediment metagenome, whole genome shotgun sequencing project. | reverse complement strand
TTGATCTCCTCCAGATCCCTGTTCAGACCTGAAACCATCAGGTTAGCCTGCCTGGTTTCATTCAGTTGACGTTCCAGCTGGCGGGAGAGATCTTCTTTTTCCAGAAGATGGACCATTTCCTGTTTTTCCATGGCTGTCATCTTCTGCAGATAACTCTCCACCCTTTTCTGTTCGATGAGGGCTTCAGACAGGAGGGCGATCCGGTTCGAAATACTTGAAAGGACCGGCAGTGGGGAGGAGGGGATCGAGGGAAGGATCTCTTCATCTGCGGAACGCTCCGAGGCCTTGTTAAGGCGGTGGAGGTAGATGAGTGTATAGACCAATGCTCCCGCCAGGAGGAAAACGAGTAAAAGCAGGAAAGTGTTGACGAAGCCGAAAGTCATGGGATCTTGCTTCTTAATCCGGGCGCGGAGTGGGTTTACAAATTCCGCATCTCCCCCCATGGAAGAATAGCGGCGGATTTCAGAATTGTATTTATAACAGAATGAGGGGTAGGGCGCAATGAAGGTCGGTGATCGGTAATCAGTGATCGGTAACATCAAACTTCAAACGCTCGGCGCTGGCGCGCCCCGGGTTCACTCGCTTCGCTCAGGTTCCATCCACCTTCGCTAACGCTCTCCGACCAGCTACGGCGAACAAGAGTTCCAGGTTCCAGGTTTAACCCCAAACTCTCAAACGCCAAACTCCAAACGGCCCTTTCCCTCTCCAGTTGCGCCCGATCCGGGGATATGGTAATGGGGCAGTACCCGGTAACCAGTAACCAGTAACCAGTAACCAGGAGGCAGATGTAAAATGAAGATGAATGTGTCGTTTAATACTGGAGATTATTTGGTTTCTACTGGATTCTGGATTCTGGATTCTGGATTCTGATTATGACCTTCCAATGGAACATATTTATAGCCGCTCTTGGGCTTGCTCTGATCCTCGAAGGTCTGCCCTACTTTCTGGGACCCGAAGCTGTGAAAAAACTTGTGAGCAAGGTGATTGAGCTTCCGCCTTCTGCACTGAGGTTTTTCGGCCTCGCCGCCATCATCGCGGGCCTCACTCTGGTGGCTCTGTCCCGTGCCCTTGGTTAAAAATGGTTTGGGAGTTTGGTGCCTGCCCTGAGCCTGTCGAAGGGTTTGAGAGTTAGGAGTTAAGGAGTTTGGGAGTTTGGGAGTTTGAGGTTGGCCCTTTCGGTTCATTGTTCACTGTTCACTGTTCACCTGTAGGCCGCTAATGACAATTTTTCGCATCTCCATTCTCATCTTTGTGATACTGAACATCCCCGTCCTGGATTCGGTCGATCCGGCCTGGGGCGCGGCCGATAGTTCCCCTGTCGTACGACTCCTGTTGGATGAAAGACTCCCCAGGGCGGTTGTCAGCGGTGGTTCTTTGGTGGTCGAACAGCGGCATCAGGAGGGTTGGCGGCCTGTCATATCAAAGGTCAGCAGGGTGGGGTTCAGGCCGGCGCGGGGAAGGGTTCAGCTGGACGGGACTACCGTAAAGGCCTCGGTATTCAGGATCAAACCTCGAAAGGGGATGCTCAGATATGCCGGCCGGCCGTACAGAGGATACCTGACTGTCCTGCTCAAGGCAGGCAGACTTATGGTCGTCTCCCATATGCCCCTTGAATCATACCTGGCGGGAGTGGTCAACGGGGAGGTTGATTCTTCCTGGCCCATGGAGGCGGTAAAAGCCCAGGTTGTAGCCGCCAGGACTTACGCTCTCTATCAGATGAATGCTGGAGCTCTTTACTATGATCTTAAAACCGATGTCTCCGACCAGGTTTACGCTGGATTCGATTCAGAGGACGATAGGGCCATCAAAGCAGTGAATATGACCCGCGGACAGGTCCTGTACAACGGTGGGCAACTCATACAGGCATTTTTCCACTCCACCTGCGGGGTGAGCACCGCCTCGGCCGTTGATGTGTGGGGCGTGGCACAACCGGCACAGGATGGAGTTTACTGCGGTGAGTGCGAAGATTCCCCATATGCCCGCTGGAACCTGCCTCTGGAGGCTGGAGAGATTGTAAGAGCCGTCAAGACCCTTTATCCGAGCATTGATATTATACGCTCTATGGGTATTCACAGGAGGTCCCGAGACGGCAGAGTGCTGATCTTATTCGTTGAAACCGGGAAAGGCCGCGTACTCATCGATGCTGGGGAATTCAGAAAAGAGATAGGCTACAGGCGGCTGCCGAGCACATGGTTCTCCCTTGGGATGTCCGGTGACAGGATCGTCCTCACAGGGAAGGGCTACGGCCACGGCGTCGGACTTTGTCAGTGGGGAGCCCGGGGCAGTGCGTTGAGGGGGATGGATTACCAGGAGATACTGAAGAAATACTACATAGGCGTTGAAATACGGCGCGCCTATTAGAGAACACAGAACACAGAATATTATATAGTTAAATACATTGAAAACTGAAACAAGACCGAACAAAATCATGTCCATGCGATTTACAAATATTCTCGATAACATGAATTTAAACAGGAATGTAAATCCTTCTGCGTTCCGCGTTCTGCGCTCTGCGTTCCAGCAGGAGAGAAAATGACTCACAAATCTTCTCTCCAGCTGTCATCCTTCGATTATTCCCTCCCGGAATCTCTCATCGCCCAGAGGCCCACCGATCTCAGGTCGGCATCGAGGCTGCTATGCCTGCATAGGGCGGAGAAGAATATCGAGCACTTGAATTTCAGAACGCTTACGGATTTTCTGAGGGAGGGGGATCTACTTGTCCTAAACGACACAAAGGTTTTCCCGGCGCGCCTCATGGCCAGGAGGGAGACCGGCGGCGCAGTCGAGATCTTTCTGCTGAAGTTCCCGGTCCAAGGTGAAGAAATACCCTGTCTGGTGCGTCCCGGTCGCAGGATCCGCCCTGAGGAGAGGGTAGTTCTGGAAAACGGGACCACCCTGATCGTCCGGCGCGGCAAAGACGGTTTCACTGTAACCGGAGCTGACATCGGTCTGGATGAGGCTGTCATAAAATTCGGTCAAGTACCTCTTCCTCCCTATATTCGAAGGGAAGGGAGTGGGCCCGGAGAAACTGACCAGGAGCGCTACCAGACAGTTTATGCTCGCCATCCGGGAGCCGTGGCCGCCCCGACGGCTGGTCTGCATTTTGACGAGAGTATTCTTGCGCTGATCAGGGAAAAGGGAGTTTTCATAGGGAAGGTTACTCTGCACGTGGGACCGGGCACATTTCAGCCGGTCAGGACTCGTGACATCACCGACCACAGTATGGATGAGGAATCCTTCACAGTGCCGCCCGATACGGCAGATCTGATCGAGGGTGTGAGGAAGGCTGGGGGGAGGGTCGTGGCCGTGGGTACGACAGTAGTAAGGACCCTGGAGTCGGCCTTCGACGGCAAGAGTGTCAGGGCAGGAGAGGGAGCGAGCAGACTTTTCATCTACCCTGGCTACCGTTTCTCGGTAGTGGATGCCATGCTCACCAACTTCCACCTTCCCCGATCCACTCTTCTCATGCTGGTGTGCGCTTTCGCCGGCACCGAACTTGTGATGGAGGCCTACAGGAAAGCAGTGGAAAAGGAATACAGGTTCTACAGTTATGGGGACGCGATGTTCATCGAATAAGGATTCGGTATCCTTATTCGATGGATTCAAAATCCAAGAACCAAGATCCAAGAAGAAAATCATTGGAATCTGGCCTTTTTCCGAGATTTGAGATATGAGACTTGAGATTGATGGCTAACAGCTAATAGCTGTTTTTTTGGATCTTGGATTTTAGATCTTGGATCTTCCTGGAACTTGGAACCTGGAACCTGGAACTGATACTGGTGTGAAATTTACTCTCATTAAAAAGGATTCATCCGGCGCCAGAGCTGGCGTGATTGCAACCGCTCGCGGTGATGTATTCACACCAGTATTTATGCCCGTGGGTACATACGGTGCAGTCAAAACGGTCACGCCTTCAGAACTGGCAGATAGCGGCTCCACCATAATTCTTTCCAACACCTACCACCTGTACCTGAGGCCAGGCTCCGATCTTATCCAGCGTCTCGGAGGTCTCCACAATTTCATGGGCTGGGATGGACCCATTCTCACCGACAGCGGTGGGTTCCAGATAGTAAGCCTGTCGGAACTCGCCAAGGTCACCGAGGAGGGGGTCACCTTCCGGTCCCACCTGGACGGAGACAGGCACAGCATCACTCCGGAACTGTGCGTTTCCATTCAGCAGCAGCTGGGAACCGACATTGCCATGTGTCTCGACGAGGTAATCGATCCCCTTTCAGACAAGAAGACCATGGCGGAAGCGGTGGCAAGGACTACGAGATGGGCCGAAAGGTGCATTCAGTCACGAACCAGCGGAAAAATGGCGCTCTTCGGGATCGTTCAGGGCGGGACATTCCCAGATCTGAGGGTTGAGTCTGCCGAAGGACTCATGGAAATGGGGTTCGACGGATACGCTGTGGGAGGACTTGCACTTGGCGAACCCAGGGAAAAGACCTGGGAGGCTGTTAAAAGCACGACCATGGTTCTTCCTGAGGATCACCCCCGCTATCTCATGGGTATGGGTACTCCTTTGGACCTTCTCGATGGGATCGAGCGGGGTGTCGATATGTTCGACTGCGTCATGCCCACAAGAAACGCCAGGAACGGCACTCTTTTTACCAGTATGGGAAGGCTTTCAATAAAGGTGAATGCTCTCAAGGATGACCTGGGACCGCCTGACCCGGACTGTTCCTGCTACACCTGTCAGCACTTCAGCCGGGCCTACCTGAGACATCTGTACATGACTGGTGAGATGCTGGGATTTCGGCTTTGCACAATTCACAATTTGAGTTACTATCACCAACTTGTATCCGGGGCGCGGGAAGCGATCCTGAAAGGTTCTTTTTCCGACTATAAGAAACAGGTGGGGGAAGGGTGGAATGCCGGCGAAGAGTCCGAGCCATCTGACACGGAGACGCGGTGACGCCCATCGACGCGCTTCGCTTGCTCAGGGCAGGCGGAGACGCGGGAAAAGCAGGTTTGAAGTTTGAGGTTCGAAGTTCAATCTTGGATTTTGGACCTTGGATTCTGTTCCTTTGAAATTTGAGATCTGAGATTTGAGATCTGAGATCATACCTTGGATCTTGGATTTTGGACCTTGGATTCTGTTCCTTTGGAATTTGAGATCTGAGATTTAAGATCTGAGATCATACTTAGCGGCCTCCAGGCCGTTGAACAAGGAGGAAAAAATGTTTACAGGAATTGCTCATGCTGCCCAGCCTGCGGGATCTTCCGGTGGCCTGGGGGCCTTTATGCCCATCGTTGTTCTGTTCGCGATCTTCTACTTCCTGCTAATCCGTCCCCAGCAGAAAAAGTCCAAGGAGCACCAGGCAACACTGGAGGCACTGAAGTCAGGCGATACGGTTATCACCAACGGGGGCCTTTACGGGACAGTGATCAAGATCGACGGAAACGTGGTGACTCTCCAGTGTTCCGACAAGGTCCGGGTCAAGGTCATTAAAAAAGCGATCTCCTCGAAAGTCGATCCATCAACCCTTGAAGAGGGGGAATAGTAACTAGTGAGAGCTTCCGGAAGGGAATCCAGCATCATTGCATTGATTCCCTGGCTGGATTGTCTGGAAATTCAGCATCGTATCGACAGGGTTAAAGGAAAAAGGGCTAAACGATGATGACTTCGTAAAAAGTCATCATTGCGTCCCGAGTGGGGCGCCCGAATCAATGACGGAGGATGTAATGTAAGTCATTGATTCGTGAGGAAAACGGAAATGACACTTTTCGTTTTCCGTTGAGCAAAAAGTCCATAACGGACTTTTGGCGACCCTTTCAATCGATGCCAGGAGGAAAAATGCGCACCAAAGTTAAAACAAGACTGATTATAGTATTGTTTGTCCTCATCAGCGCCCTGGTGTCGGTGACGCCTTCCCTTACCGGATCACTTCCGGGGTGGTGGACGAAGGTCCTGCCTTCCAAAGCCGTTCAGCTGGGCCTGGATCTGAAAGGCGGAATGGAACTTCTCCTCGAGGTCCAGACCGAAGAGGCCGTCAACAACGGCCTTACAAGGATGGCAAGCGATATCAAGACTGCTTTCAAGGACAGGAAAATCCGTCTGAGAAGGGCTGAGACAACTGGATTCAACCGCCTGGTGGTGGAGGTGCGAAGGGAAAAGTACCGGGACGAAGCAATGACCGTTATCCGGGATGAATTTCCGGACACTATTGTCACCGAGGACAGCGTAACTAAAGTTATCGTGAGCTACCCTGAAAGCGAGGTTAGCAGGCTTAAGGAGAGCGCTGTCGTCCAGGCTGTTGAGACAATCAGGAGCCGGGTGGACGAGTTTGGTGTGACGGAACCGACGATCCTCCGCCAGGGGGAAAAAAGGATACTCCTGCAGCTGCCGGGTGTCGAGGATCCCCAGAGGGCAATCGCGCTTGTAAAGCGTACCGCAGTCCTCAGGTTCATGCTCGTGGATGAGGGCGCTTCCCCGGACTCTGTTCCTCCCGGAGATATTGTCTTGTACGGCAAGGATTATGATGCGGCGACCAGGCAGGTCCAGCGGACACCCTACGTCGTGGAGGACAGGGTCCTCCTGACCGGTGACACTATTAAGGATGCCAGGGTCCGTTACGATTCCCAGTATGGGCAGCCCTACGTTTCCCTGACTTTCGACAGTGTCGGAGCTCGTATTTTCGAACAGGTGACCGGGGACCACGTCAAGGAGAGGCTTGCCATCGTTCTTGACGACAATGTCTATTCCGCCCCTGTTATCCAGGAGCGGATCAGCGGAGGCCAGGCTTCGATATCCGGAAGCTTTACTGCGGATGAGGCCACCGACCTTGCCATCGTCCTGAGAGCGGGAAGCTTGCCTGCTCCTGTCAAGATCCTGCAGAAATGGACCGTGAGCTCATCATTAGGATCCGACTCCATCCGTAAGGGGATCATGTCCATCATCTTCGGTTTTTCCCTGGTCATCGTCTTCATGGTCTTCTACTTCCGTTTCTCCGGATTCGTGGCCAACATAGCGCTGGTTATGAACCTGATCATTATCATGGCCGCACTGGCCCTCTTCCAGGCAACCCTCACCCTGCCGGGTATTGCGGGTATCGTCCTTACCATAGGCATGGCGGTCGACGCCAACGTGCTCATCTTCGAGAGAATAAAGGAAGAACTCAGGACCGGAAAGACAGTCCGGGCTGCTATCGACGGCGGTTATGGAAAGGCGTTTCTCACCATCGTCGATGCCAATGTGACGACCCTTATCGCGGCGCTGGTCCTTTTCCAGTTCGGCACCGGCCAGGTCAAGGGGTTCGCTGTCACTCTCAGTATCGGGGTTCTCGCCAGTATGTTCACGGCTATCTTCGTCAGCAGGGTTATCTTCGAGGTCTACCTTGAGAAACGCACCCTCGATGAACTCAGTATCTGAGAGCGGGAGGCAAACAGAAAAATGGATTTTATAAAGCCTGGTATCAACGTTGATTTTATAAGCAAGAAGCGTATCGCTCTCATCTGTTCCCTGGTGGTCGTCTTTATCGGCATTGGGTCCCTGGTAGTAAAAGGCGGTCCTCGTTACGGCATCGATTTCACGGGCGGCACCCTTGTGCAGGTAAAGTTCGACCAGGCCCCCGAAGTGGGCGAGATCCGCAGTGCCCTCAGTGAACAGGGACTGGGATCTTCCGTCATCCAGTCTCTGGGTGAGGATAAGGTGGCGATCCGCCTCAAGGCCGGAGAAGATCAGGCCGATACCGTTTCCGATGACCTCTTCGCCATCCTGGCCCAACGGTTCGGCCAGGACAAGGTTTCCCTGGAGCTTGTGGAGATGGTGGGACCGCAGGTCGGCGCGGACATGCGCCGAAAGGGGATTCTGTCGATCCTTTACGCCATGGTGGGGATCCTGATCTACGTCACAGTGAGATTTCAGCTCCGGTTCGCTCTGGGAGCCATTGCTGCTCTTGTTCACGATATCATGATCACCGTGGGCGTTTTCTCACTATTTGACATGGAGTTTACCCTCCCGGTCATCGCTGCTCTTTTGACCATCATAGGTTATTCCCTGAACGACACTATCGTTGTTTACGACAGAATCCGTGAAAACATAAGGCGGACGCCCAAGGAGAAACTGGCTGTCGTGGTCAACACAAGCATCAATCAGACCCTCAGCCGCACGATCCTTACCTCCGGGACGACCCTTATCGTTGTTGCCTGTCTATTCTTTTTGGGGGGTGAGGTAATCCATGACTTTTCTTTCGCCCTTATTGTGGGAGTCGTGGTGGGAACCTATTCGTCCATCTTCATTGCGAGTCCCATCCTCCTGTTGGGCGGCAGGGGTAGCGCTGCCGCCAGGACGTCAGTCCGTCAGAGCTGACTTTGGTTTCATCGCAAAAAGTCTCTTTGGACTTTCAGACGGGCAGTCATCACGCCTGTGGCGTGACTGGTGTAGCTTCCACCCTCATTCCATCCTTTAGTCGCACGCTTAGCGTACATTCTGCTTGAAGGATTATAAGCGAGTCTATCAACCGTGGCTGATCTCATTATCTGGTTTATCTTCGGGAGCGTCATGATCGTGGCGCTCCCGCTTCAGTTAATGGGGCTTCCCGGAACATGGCTGCTTGCGGCTGATGTCTTCCTCTTCAGGTGGTTCATGGGTCCCGCCCTTATCGACTATCACACTGTCATCATCCTCGGCCTTATGGCTCTGCTCGCGGAAGCCCTCGAGTTCCTGACGGCTGTAAAGGGGACTCGCTCAGGTCCGCCTGTCAGAGGCGCTGTTTTCGCTTCCATTGCAGGTGCTTTTGTTGGAGGAATCGCCGGAGCGCCTATCCTGTTCGGTCTCGGGGCTATTCCCGGGATGGCTATTGGTGCCTGGTTTGCGGTCTTTACTGTGGCTCTTTTCGATGGTGCTACACTCAGTGCGGCATCTGGCACCGCTCTGGGGGCTATGACAGGCAGGATAAAGGGGACAGCCCTCAAGATGATCGTGTCTGTGGCAATGGTTGCGGTAATCATCACTTCACTGGTATTCTGAAAATATGAATTACGAAGGAAAGAAATGGATCGTACGGCCCCAGGATCCAAAAACAGCCCTTGAGATCGCAGAGGCATTGGATACTACGCCCCTGGTGGGACAAATGCTCCTCAACCGGGGTTATGGTGATATCGATGGCGCAATTCAGTTTCTGAACTGTCATCTGGCCGATCTCATCGATCCCTATGTGCTCCACGGTATGCGAGAAGCAGTCGAGAGGATCATCACTTCCCTGGAAAGGAAAGAGAAGATCCTGGTCTACGGGGACTATGATGTTGATGGCGTGACGGCTACCTCCCTGATCCTCCTTTTTTTAAGGGATCTCGGGTTCACCACTCATTACTATATTCCCAAAAGGGTCGCGGAAGGGTACGGGATCAATAAGCAGAGTATCCTGAAGTTCAACAAAGAAGGTATCGGGCTCATCATAACAGTGGACTGTGGCATCTCCTCCGTTGAGGAAATTTCCTATGCCAACTCCCTCGGTATGAGTGTTATTGTCACGGATCACCATGAACCCCCGATCAAACTACCGGATGCCGCAGCTCTTATAAACCCCCTCCTTGCGGAATGCGCTTTTCCCTACAAGACTCTTTCAGGTGTCGGGCTGGCCTTTTATCTTATTGCCGGTTTGAGGAAAGGGCTCAGGGAAAGCGGATTTTTCAAGGAAGGTGAGGAGCCTTCCCTGGTGGAGTACCTGGATCTGGTGGCCGTGGGAACTATCGCGGACATTGTTCCGCTCACCGGGATCAACAGAATTCTTGTCAGGGCCGGTCTCGAGCAGATCAACCTCAGACCGAGGCTTGGCATCAAAACACTCCTGGAGGTTTGTGGAATTCAGCCGGGGCACGTGGATTCGTCTTCTGTCGCTTACAGGCTGGCCCCCAAGATCAACGCTGCAGGCCGGCTCTCCGACGCAATGAGAGGGGTGCTTCTTCTGACCACTGACAGTCGTGAGGACGCCGAACGGGAAGCGGGCTTCCTGGATGTGGAGAACGACGAACGGCAGCGGATCGAGGGGAAAATCTACACCGAGGCGGTGGAGATGATCTTGTCAAGCGGGCTCGAGAGGGACCATCGCAGCATCGTGTTAAGTTCTGCTGACTGGCATCCCGGAGTTGTCGGGATCGTGGCCTCCCGGCTAATGGAAAGGTACTACCGGCCCACCGTTCTTCTTTGTTTTGACAGTGGGGTGTACAAGGGGTCGGCAAGGGGAATACCCAATTTCCATCTGTTTCAGGGCTTGTCCAGGTGCCGGGATCTCCTCCTTGAGTTTGGCGGTCATAAATATGCCGCTGGCATCAAGATCGCGCCCGAAAATTTGGAGAAGTTCATGGAGAGGTTCGAGTCCGTCGTGCGGGAGATGGTCCCCACGGAAGGATTCACCCCTGTGATGAAACTGGACGCTACGGCCAGCCTTGATGAGCTCGGGATGGAGGAAGTTTCCAAGTTCCAGGATCTTTCCCCATTTGGAGCCGGAAATCCTGAGCCGTTAGTGCTCATAAGGGATGCTCAGATCCTGAACCCGAAAGTGGTAGGTCGCGATCATCTCAGCTTTGTCGTCAAACAGAACGGCGTGACGACTGGCGCCATAGCCTTTCGCCAGGCCCATGAACTTGAGCACATCAAGGAAAAGATGGAACTGGCAGTGGTCCCGGAAGTCCAGACCTGGCGGGGTGTCAGCCAGGTGAAACTCCGCGTGAAGGCGATGAGGCCAATGGAGGGAAACGACTGAGCGACTGAGCGACGAAGCGATAGGGAGACAAGCGCGATCTTTTGACGCGGAGACACGGAGTGTTCAGGAGAGCACAATCGCTTGACGCGGAGACACGGGGACACGGAGACACGGCGAAGAACCGGTATCGGTGTAATCACGCCTGTGGCGTGACAGGCTTTGTAACGGTGTGTCGGGGATAAGGCAAAAACAGGTAACGGGGTGTCGGTGTAACGGTGTGTCGGGGATTTAACATGTCCAATTTACTGGGATTAAGGCGCGAAAGAGAAATTTAACAGGATTGTATCTCCGATACGCCGATACTCCCATACCCCGATACCTTCATTTTTTTATCTCCGATACTCCGACACCCCGATACTCCGATACAAGGCTATAGGACTAAAGAGCAGGGGGTTTTCTTGTCCGAGCTCAGGTACGATCCTATCAAAAGAACCTGGATCATCCTTTCGGCGGAGCGGGGGCATCGACCATCCCATTACCAGAACTCTTCCCACGCAGTCCCTGAACCGAACATATGCCCCTTCTGTCCGGGAAACGAGGCGATGACGCCGCCCGAGGTTTACACCCATCGCCCTGATGGTTCCAGACCCGACGGTCCAGGATGGCAAGTGCGAGTGGTTCCCAACAAGTTCCCTGCCCTTGCCACAGACTTGCCTTGCGAGCCATACACAGAAGGGATTCACAGCCGGCTCCCGGGTTTCGGCGCCCATGAGATAGTCATTGAAACACCCATTAAGAACAGGCAGATGGTGGAAATGGA
>PVMK01117143.1_pt1 | contig 11470 bp, 11 predicted proteins | sample 1853481 | NCBI WGS metagenome assembly PVMK01 (sample SAMN08533507, study PRJNA380276) | Marine sediment metagenome, whole genome shotgun sequencing project. | reverse complement strand
TTTTTGACAACATTTGTCACTTTTTGCACACCCGAAAATTCAGTGATTCCATAACTATCTGAAAATATATGAATTCCCAAAATAGGCAAAATTGGCATGATAGTTGTATGGGTATGTAGTCGATTTGCCAGAAATAAACCTAATGATCGGTGCCTCAGTGGCCGATATGAAGGATTAAAAGCAAAGATAAGTACGGGCCAGCAGCAACAACCTCAAATGATAAGGTGCTAAAAATGTTAGACAAAGCGGTAGATAATCACAATTTCGATTTCAACATTGGTCATCTTGTTAAAAGTCCCTGTAAAGACTGTTCCACCCGGGAGAATTTTCCCGGCTGCATTGAAGAATGTGAAGTATTAGATCAAATTCAGACAGTTTTATCGGATTCTATTTCGTGCGCCAATAATTACTCCGCTGCGGAGACCTTTGACGTACCCTCAAGTGTGCTCGATCAAATTTAGACTTCACGGGCCCCGGCTACTCATAAATTTAGAAATTTTATCTTTAGCGAATTGATGTTTCTAAATTTTTGACCGTCCGACACCATCTCTTCCGGCGTCTGCACGCAAGGTGCGGCTGAAATATTTGAGCCGCAGTTGGCGATCAAATTTTCCACCTCTTTTTTTGTGATTTCCATGTGATTCTGTTTTAAATTTTCAATCCGCAACCCGCTTTCGGAGCGTCTTTTGAACTCGGTGCGGTGGTACATCCCGTCATTATCAGTCCCGGCAATACAGCGCAGATCATAGCGTTTCGCATTCTCATGGTTCTCCTTCCCGTTATATGTTATGCTAGCCGGAAAATCCGGTTTGACAGGCATGTACCGGCCGTTCAAATGTAACGCAAAAACGAAACTTTCTAACCCGTTTTGAATTTAACCCTTGTGTGCAAGTTCATATAGAAACGATGGGATACAGGAATGAACATTCAAAATAGCGAAACTCCGGCTCTTTTGATCATCGATATGGTCAAGGATAATTTTGCTGAAAGCCGCAATCTGCCGATTACACCGTTTGCCAGAGCGGCTATTGACTCCCTGAATAAAATGATTGAAGTGTTTCGAGGTCAAAAATGGCCGATTGTTTTTTCCACCGATGCATTTCATGAAGAAGATTTTATTTTCAAAGGACGGATGCATCCTCATTCACTGGCCGGTACCGAGGGTGCCGAGGTCGTCGATGATTTGGATATGCAGCCCGATGATCTGTGGCTGCCAAAACCCAGATTTTCAGCCTTTTTTAATACCGGTCTGGAAAAGTGGTTGCGGGAGAGAGGTGTGGGCCTGTGTGCCGTGGGCGGCGTTGCCACCCATTTTTGTGTTCTGACCACTGTTCTGGATGCGATTTGTCATGATTTCCAGGCGGTATTGCTGGAAGATTGCTCGGCAGCCTTTCCAAAACAGGTTCACGAACAGACCCTGGCCAGCTACCGGCGCAATCACCTTTATCCGTTACTCAGAGTTGCGAGGTCATCCGACCTGATTTCCGAGCTTTTGGGAAAATCATGAAAAATCAATAAGGGAAGCGCTAAGGCTGGGAGGCAATTAAAGCTCGTAGCTCATAGCTCTTAGCTGTAAGCTTTTGCCATGAGCTATCAGCTATGAACTAATATTGCCTCCCGGCAAATTTTGTGCTTTCGTGATTAATTATTTGTTCTTGTTCTGGTTTGCTCGGTTAACCATTATTGAGACGGTTTTCCCAGTCATACTCGGCTGAAGTCACGATATGCTCCATGCGCTGGATGCGGCGTTGCAGGTTTTCATATCTCCTTTTTAATCTCTGAACCGCTGCCTGCCTCGAGTATGTATAGCTGTCATAAAATTCCTTTTCTCCGGGGTTTTTAATTGGAATTACCGGTTCGGGCTTCATTAGCAGGGCCGACAGCAGGTATAACCCGATGGCCGGCAGGAAGCCGGCGACAAAAAGAAAAATCAAGGCGACCACTCGGGTCCAGAAGACTGAAAAGTCAAAATGCTCGGCCAATCCTTTGCACACGCCCAAAATCATTCCGCTGCGGGAGCGATAGATACCGTTACGGCGAATACGGTTATAGCTTTTCATGGCTTAGCTTCCCTTCCTTTCTGTTTTTCGCGATCCAACAGGATGGTCTCCAGCGCCTCGACGCGTTCTTCCATGAGAGAAAGGCTTTTATAAGTCTCCTGGATCATTTTAGCTTCCTCCGCTTGATCGTCGGCGTCTTGACCGCCGCGGAAAAATTTGATGGCTAAAAGAATCGTTCCCGGGATGATGGCCAGTGCAAACACGATGCTTCCGAAAACCATGGCTACGATTATGACTTCTTTCATTTTTGGCTTTACCTCGGCTTCATTACGCTATTTTTAATGAACCGTCGAATGTGCTCCTCAACCAGTCCTGGAAAAGGTTATAGAATTATCTCTGTCGGCCGATCAATAAAAATTTTATCGTAATCCTCAATCTGTCGAATTTTAATCGGAAGATTGCGTTTCATCCTGTTTAGAAACCGGAGTTTTCAAGGCCTGCAATTCGTTTTCGATTTCTTCGTCCAGGCCTAAGGTGTCGAATTCAGCCTCTAAAGCAGTTCTTTTTCCGAAATTAACCAGATCGGCGTCGGCTTCCATGCGTTCGATGCGGTTCTCAAGTTCATCAAATTTCATCATGGCCTCGGAACTATCAACCCGCCGGATTTCCTCCTGAGCCTGCTTTTTTCGATTGGCATGAATATGTCGCTGGACGAGCATGCGCTGTTTATCACGAGCTGATTTCAATTTATCTTCCAGCTGGCGGATATCGTCCTGATATTGCTCAATGAGCAGATTGTGTTCGGCTATCTCGCTTTCAAGGCCGTCCATCCGGCGGGTATAGCGGCGTTTTTCAACTAGCGCTTCACGGGCCAGGTTGTCTCTTCCTTTTTTAATCGCCAGCTCGGCTTTTTCCTCCCAGTAATGAATCCGATCGTGAAGTGTGTCCAGCTGGCGTTGAACTTTTTTACTGCTGGCCATCGCCCCGGCGCAGGCGGCCTTGATTTCAACAAGTGTATCCTCCATTTCTCTGATCATGAGTCTGATCAATTTTTCCGGATCTTCGGCTTTGTCGAGGATGGCATTGATATTGGAGCTAATAATATCGCTAAAGCGTGTAAAAATACCCATGATGACCTCCCTGTTTTAAAATTAACTCCGATTGAGTTTTAACTCAATGGGTCTAACAGTTTAACCTCACTATGAGCATGAATTGTGCCATCAGCGGGTTTGATTGTAACCATCTGAAATTATATCATATTATAATGGAATTTATTTATTGACATATTGGTTAAAATAGCTAATATATAGTAAATTAGACCTAATATTAGTATATATGACCATGAAGCAGTCGATCTATTCAAAGCAAAAAAGCCTGGGTGCCGGAAATCCGACAGTTGTCACCGAAGCCCTGGGTCAATCCGAGCCGTTTTTGGAGTTTCAGGAGCAGCTATCACGCGTGGCTCCGGTTAACCGGCCGGTGCTGTTGATCGGAGAGAGAGGAACCGGCAAAGAGCTGGCCGCAGCGCGGCTGCACTATCTTTCCAATCGATGGCAGGCACCGATGGTGGCGCTCAACTGCTCGGCCCTTTCGCCGACCCTGATCGAATCCGAGTTGTTTGGTTATGAAAAGGGTGCATTTACCGGGGCTTTGCAGCGGCGATTCGGCAGATTTGAGTCAGCCGATCGCGGAACGCTCTTTCTGGATGAAATCGGAAGCATACCGATGGAAGTTCAGGAAAAAATTTTACGGGTGGTGGAATACAATGTCTTTGAGCGGGTGGGCAGCTCAGAGAGCATTGAGGTGGATGTTCGCATTGTTGCCGCTACCAATGCCGACTTAAACGATCTGGCCCGCAAAAATCTTTTCAAACAGGATTTGCTGGACAGGCTTTCATTCGAGGTTTTGTTCCTGCCGCCCTTAAGAGAGCGCCAAGATGATATTGCCCTGTTAGCCGGGCACTTTGCCGGAAGGATGGCGCTGGAACTCGGCCGGGATGAAATCCCGGTTTTCAGTGATGAAGCCTTGCAGGCTCTGGAGAATCACCCGTGGCTCGGAAATATCCGCGAACTAAAAAATGTGGTCGAACGTGCGGTCTATCGCTCTGACGCTGCGATCATTGCCGATATTGACTTTCACCTTTTTCATTCACCGTATAAAACAATCACACCTTTTGAATCAAAAGAAACCCTTTCGGCCGAATTTGGGGCCGTTGATTCCAGGGCTTTGCTGAACCGACCCCTCAAGGAGGCCATGTGGGAGTTAAAGGTTATGATGCTGGAAACGGCACTGCGCAAAACAAGATACAATCAGAAGAAAGCCGCCAGGGTGCTAGGGCTCACCTACCATCAATTCCGAGGGCTTTATCGCCAGTATCAATCTGTCAGCGGCTCAAAAATTGAAAAGGCGTCCAGCTAAATTCCGTTTTCTCTCTTGTTCAAGAGTCCATCTGCTTTGAGGCGGGCTTGACGCATCCGGTGGATTTCTTTATAATCCCCTGAACCTAAAGGGAATAACGTCTCGGAATTACCCTGTTGCTTTCCGATGCACGAGGCTATAGCCTAAGAGAAACCCTTTAGATCAAGTTGCAATACCCCAAAATAGAAATAAATAAATACCCTATTTTTCAAAAATCGGGTTTAAACAGAGAGATGCCTATTTCGAGATGCCATACCTGCATTCCATAATCGCAGAAGTCGGATTGACAAATTTACTACTTATTTTGGTCGGTGTGATTTTAGCGACCGTACTTATCCTGCTCATTGTTTTGGTTCGACGCAGAGAGATTAAATCGCAGGCTTTATTTGCGACGCTGGAAAAACAACTGGGATACACCGAACATCTGGTTAGAGATGAATTTGCACGCAACCGGCTGGAATCAGCCGGTAGCGCCCGACAGGCCCGGGAGGAGATCGGCGGCACATTAAAATTTGCCAGTGATTCCCAGCTCAAACAGATGGGTGAAATTGCCGGCATGCAGAAAGACCAACTCGATAGTTTTTCCAAACAGTTGCTGGCGATGACCAAACTCAATGAAGAAAAACTGGAAGCCCTGCGCAAAGCCGTTGAAACGCAGCTGCGGACGATGCAAGAAGATAACAGTAGGCGGCTTGAGCAAATGCGCGCGGTGGTGGACGAAAAACTGCAGTCTACCTTGGAAAAACGGCTGAGTGAGTCGTTCAAGCAGGTCAGCGAGCGCCTGGAGCAGGTTTACAAAGGTCTGGGTGAGATGCGCAGCCTTGCTACCGGCGTGGGGGACCTAAAAAAAGTATTGACCAATGTCAAAACCCGGGGCACATGGGGTGAAATTAGGCTGAGCCATATTCTTGAGCAGATATTGACACCGGACCAATACGAGGTCAATGTCGTTACCAAGCAAAACAGCAGTAATCGAGTGGAGTTTGCCATAAAATTACCGGGTCAGGATTCTCATAAAGAAAAAGTTGTCTGGCTGCCGATCGACTCGAAATTTCCCCAGGAGGATTATCAACGCTTGTTGGATGCTCAGGACGCCGCTGATAAAGTAATGGCGGAAAAATCGGTCAAAAACCTGGAAACTCGCATTAAAGTCGAAGCCAAAGCGATCCGCGAAAAATATATCGATCCGCCCAATACCACCGATTTTGGAATTATGTTTTTGCCGATCGAGGGCCTGTATGCCGAAGTTTTAAGGCGACCGGGTTTGTGCGACAGTCTCCAAAGGGATTATCGAATTGTGGTAACCGGGCCGACAACTTTAGCTGCACTGCTGAACAGTCTTCAAATGGGATTCCGCACGCTCGCCGTCGAAAAGCGATCCAGTGAAGTATGGGAACTGCTGGGTGCGGTAAAGACCCAGTTCAGCAAGTTTGGTGAGGTGCTGGCAAAAACCAAAAAGAAGCTTCAGGAGGCCAGCAATACAATTGACCAAGCCGAAGTTCGCACCCGGGTCATTGGACGTAAATTGAGTAAAGTCCAGGAGCTGCCGCAGACCGATTCGGCAAAATTAATCGATCCAGCAGCAAACGATGACGATGAACTATCCGATGACGACAATCCTTAACCCCGGTTTGTTCCGGAATCAAAACGATGATGTATAAAAATGGCAGAATACCTTACTTCGACATTCATCATTTAATATTCTGCATTCGATATTTAGATATTATGATTACATAAAATTTACAAATTTTGGGATTGATAAGATAATGCCTATATCCAGTTATTGGGCCGACGACTATATTGAAAACCAGCACACCGCACAGGAGGCACTTGGTCTGATCAAACCGGCGCAGCGCGTGTTTATTGGATCATCCTGTGGCGAACCCCAGCATTTGGTCCGGGAGCTTTCCGAGGCCTCCAATCATTTTAAAGACATTGAAATCAATCGTCTGATGACCTTGGAAACAACCCCGTTGACATTGATTGCCAATAAAACTAAGGATCAAAGCCTCAATATTCGGTCATTTTATCTGGGTTCAGCAAAGCCCAAGGCCATTGCCCGCAACAAACGGTTTATCACCCCCATCAATCTTTCGGCAGTTCCGCGGCTGTTTAAAAGCCGCCTGTTGCCGATCCATGTGGCTCTGATTCAAACATCGCCGCCGGATGATTTCGGCTGGATGAGTTTGGGTGTGTCGGTGGACATTACGCTGGCAGCGGCCTTGTCGGCGGACCTGGTTATCGCCCAGGTGAATTCTCAAATGCCCAGAATATTGGGACGCAGCTTTATCCATGTCAATGATGTGGATGTTTTTGTTGAATATGACGAACCGTTACTGACCATTGGAGAAACACCGGAGCTGGAGGCTGCCAATGACATCGGGCGATTGATTGCCCGTCTCATCGAAGACGGCTCCACCATGGAAATCGGATTGGGCTCCACCCATCAGGCCACTTTGCTGGCGCTGGCCGATAGAAATGATCTGGGTATCCACACCCAGTATTTGACCAACGATATCATGCATCTGTTTTCGCGAGGCGTCATAACCAACCGTAAAAAGGGTTTCAATGAAGGCAAAATGGTGGCTTCCAGTGCCATCGGCACCGAAGAATTATATGAATTTTTAAATGACAATCCAGCCATCGAGTTTCATCCTTCCGATTATGTCAATGACGCTTTTGTGATTTCACGCCACCATAAAATGGTGTCGATGAATGTTGCCATGACGATCGATCTGACCGGCCAGGTCGCAGCCGATGCGCTGCCGCACAATCATTTTTCGGGTGTTACCGGAATGCTTGATTTCATGCGCGGTGCGCTTCAGTCCAAAGGCGGTAAATCGATCCTGATGCTGCCGGCCACAGCCCTGCAGGGCAAAAAAAGCCGCATTGTCCCGCAGTTAGAAGATGAGGCCGTCGTTGTACCCAGAGGGGATGTTCATTATGTGGTTTCCGAATACGGGGCAGTGAACTTATTCGGTAAAAGTTTGCAGGAACGTGCCATGGCCATGATCAGCATTGCGCATCCGGACTTCCGCGACGAGCTTTTTTACGAAGCTAAAAAAATGGGACTTTTGAGCGCCGAGCGGACGTTGACTGAATCGATTCATGGGATTTATCCGATTCATCTGGAGGAAACCATTGAGATTGACGGTGAACAGGTCACGATCAGACCCGTCAAACCGGTGGATGAAAGAAGAATTCAGGAGCATTTTTACAATCTGGACAAAGATGACGTCATAGCCCGCTTTTTCCATGAAAAAACCAGTTTCGTCCACGATGAAGTCAAAGGGGTTTCGTTGATCGATTATATTAAAGATTTGACCATCGTTGCGGTTGTTGGGGAATTTGGTTTCGGCCGAGTGGTCGGAGTCGGCGAATATCTGGTGGATCCGGCAACCCAGGAGGCTGAAATTGCGTTTTCGATCAGCAAGCCGTATCAAAAAAAAGGCTTGGGTAAAATACTGTTGAACAAACTGGCCTACGCCGCTCGCGACAACGGCATCTGCGGATTGATGGCCTATACATCACCTCAGAATAGGGGAATGATTAAACTGTTTAAGACGCTACCCTATAAGGTTGACAGCTTCTTTGACGGCGAGATGCTGCAGCTCAGATACCGGTTCGATCAACCTTTATAAAAACAAGTGATCTAAAGTGCCTAAAATGCCTAACGTTAAGGAATTCTGTCGTTTTTATAAAAGATGGAGCGTAGCGACACCAAAACTTTAGGCACTTTAGCTCACTTTAGTTCACTTTAGTCACTTTGTTTAATTTGAAATGATTATATGAAATTTACGCCCTGTGCCACAGAAGGAAAATGAAAATGTCCAATCACAAAATCGTTTTTTTACCCCATGAAACGAAAATAACGGTCCCGGATGGTGAAACGATTATTCATGCCGCTCTGGAAGCCGGGGTGCACATCAACGCCTCCTGCGGAGGGGAAGGTGTTTGCGGAAAATGTCGGGTGTTGATTGAGGATGGCACGGTGGAAGGCGGTACTTCCGAAAAACTCAGCCCGGAGGATCAGGATAAGGGCTATCGATTGGCGTGCCAGGCAGTCGTAAAAAATGATCTGGCCGTGCGCATACCGGTTGAATCTTCCATGGACGCCAGTGTCCTTCGCAGGCATATGACCCCGCGTAAGACCGCCCATATCCGCGAAATGAACTTTGATGAGTTAAAAGAAAAGGGGCTGTTTGTTGCGCCGGTGGGAAAAATATTTCTGCAGCTCCCCGAGCCCACACTCCAGGACAACCTGCCGGACATCACGCGTCTGATCAGTTATTTAAAAGCCAAACATGATGAACATCGCCTGGATGTTGCTCTTTCGGTTATCCGCAAAATTCCGGATGCGATGCGGGAAAAAGATTTTGAAGTGACCGCCACCCTCGTGCGCCCGGTTCGCGATGTCGGCAAAACCCGCCTGATCAATGTTCAGCCGGGTGATACCACCGGCCGCAGCTTTGCGATTGCCATGGCTATCGGGACCACAACCCTTTATGGTCAGGTCATCGATCTGATCAGCGGTGACGTGTTGGCCGAGTACGGCGATTTCAACGGTCAGATCAGTTATGGGGAAGATGTCATTTCCCGGATCGTATATGCCGAAAAACCGGGTGGACTGCAGCGCCTGCATGAAGTGGTTATGAATACGATCAATAAAGTGCTGGATAAGATTATCAAACAATCCGGTATCGATCATGAGGATTTATCCACCATCACGCTGGCCGGAAATACGACCATGACCCAGTTGCTGCTCAAAATCAACCCGCGGTCTATCCGACGGTCACCCTATGTGCCGGCGGCGACCCTGTATCCCCCCACCCGGGCCAAGGATCTGGGTATGGCTGTGGGCGACCATGTGTCTGCTCTGGTTTACCCGGCGGTTTCCAGCTATGTCGGCGGTGATATTGTGGCCGGTGTGATGGGAGCCGGGATTTACCGAGCCGAAAAACTGACGCTTTATCTGGATGTTGGGACCAATGCCGAAATTGTTATCGGCAACAAAGACTGGCTCGCCTGTGCAGCCTGTTCGGCCGGACCGGCTTTTGAAGGCGGCGGCCTCAAATACGGCATGCGTGCCGAAAAAGGCGCCATCGAAGACTTTTCAATTGACCCCATTACCTACGAGCCCATGATCATTACCGTTGGTAACGTACGGCCCAAAGGCATCTGCGGCTCCGGTCTGATCACCATGGTCGCCACAATGTTCGAGATAGGCATTATCAATAATCTGGGTAAATTTAACCGCGATTTAGAAACTGAACGTATCCGCGAAGGAGACGGCGCCTATGAATACGTTCTGGCGTGGAAGGAAGAAACCCAGATTGACCGGGATGTAACCCTGACGGAAATCGATATTGAAAACCTCATTCGGGCCAAGGGCGCCATTTACAGCGGCTGCATGACGTTGCTGACCGAAGTCGGGATGAGCCTTCAGGAAATTGAGCACATTATTCTGGCAGGCGGGTTCGGCAGCTACGTGGATTTGGAAAAGGCCATGGTTATCGGGTTGCTTCCCGAAATGGATCCCGCCAAGGTGACCTTTATCGGCAACGGATCGCTGATGGGCGCACGCATGAGCAGCCTGACCAATCGGATTCGTAAAGATGTGGTCGAGGTAACCCATAAGATGACCAATTTCGAATTATCCGATACCGCCTCCTACATGGATAATTATATCGCCGCCCTGTTTTTACCCCACACCGATATTGATCAATTCCCCAAATTGAAAGCTCGCCTTGAAACCCGTAAGAATAGATAGTGTTATGTCCCGCAAGTAATTTACAAAACATAGATTGAGTTTATTAATGTGAATTCGTTTTATTTTAGGTGTCAGGAATAAGTAGGTTTCGGGTGTCAGGTGTCAGGAAGATACAGAGGACAGAGCACAGAAAACAGATGACAGAAGACAAAGAGCGGACTTTTTCTGCTTTCTGTCATCTGACGTCTGTCATCTGTTATCTGACACCTGAACACTGACACCTGACACCATAGACGTTGTGTTGTTTAAAGAACTCAACTGAACTAAAATATACCACACGACTTTTGTAACATTTTTGTGGGACATGACACTAGCGCCCATTCCAAAAATGAATCGGATTTAGTTAGAAATTTTGATTTAGTTGGCTCTGCTCTTGACAAAGCTATCCACTGCATATAAATGAGCAATATTCTGCATTTAGCGCTTGCGAGCGGTCCCTTTGATGCGGGCGGCGACATGAAACTTCAGATCCAAAAAATAGCATTCCCTCGAATCGTTTTTGCGCATGGTTTCCTACGCAACAATGCGATTAAATCTACTTCGATCGTTTGTAGATTCGATGAAAATAAATAATGAAAGAGGGGCTGACAAAAAATGGGGCACCTTTCAAATTTGCCCCTAAAGTAGATTAGATATCATAGATCGCATCATTTTTTATTTATATCATCTCAATAGCTGAAGGAAAAAGAAAACAAAATAAGGAGGCAACATTGGGTTTCGAATTTACTAAAGAAACGTATTCCGGCGGAATAAAGGAAATTACGCTGGGCCAGGGGACAAGGCCGTTACCGTCGGCGGCGAAAGCTGCTATCCGTTCTACAGTTTCGAAGGCGAGATGCCCCACAAACCGAGAGATCGCCATGGAAATCTGGGATATGGAACCGGAGGAGTGGCGGAAGCCGCTTTAAGCCCGTTTAAGGATGTGATTTCGGATCCGGCGGCGTGGGCCAAGAAATGCGTTGACGAATACGGGCCGACATGATCGTGCTGCAGTTAAAGAGCACCGATCCCAACGGCAACGACGCCGCGCGGATGAGGCGGTCGCCACGGTAAGAAAGTCCTCGGGAGCATTGATGTGCCCTTGATCATATGGGGCACGGCCAGTGTGGAAAAAGATGAGGAAGTGCTCAAGAAAATTGCCGAGGAATGCCAGGGAAAAAACCTGATCCTGGGTCCGGTGGAAGACAAGAATCACAAAGGAATCGGCGCGGCAGCCATGGGTTTCGGGCATACGCTTATTGCTTCGTCCCCCATCGACGTTAATCTGGCCAAACAGTGTAAT
>PVMK01115785.1_pt1 | contig 11473 bp, 14 predicted proteins | sample 1853481 | NCBI WGS metagenome assembly PVMK01 (sample SAMN08533507, study PRJNA380276) | Marine sediment metagenome, whole genome shotgun sequencing project. | reverse complement strand
TTCAATTAAATGAATAGAAAGATTGTGAAATGTTATGAGAAGAAAAGATAAAGAAGTTACCGATAAAAAGGCTATTGAAGGCATCATTTTGAAATCAACCGTTTGCAAACTTGCCATGTGTGACCGCCATCAGCCTTACATCGTTCCGCTCTGTTTTGGTTTCAAAGACAATATACTTTATTTCCATAGCGCCCCGAAAGGGAAAAAAATTGATATTCTTAAAAACAATCCTAATGTTTGTTTTGAATTTGACATATTTACACAAGTAATCAAATCTGCCAAGGCGTGCAAGTGGGGAATGAAGTATAGAAGTGTTATTGGGTATGGTAAAGCCAGTTTTGTCACGGACGAGAATCTGAAACGTCAGGCGTTTGACATCATTATGAAACAATACGCCGACGGATCATTTTTATATGAAGAAGCATCATTAACATCCACAGTGATAATAAAGGTTGACATTGAAAGTATGACCGGGAAAAAGGGCGACATTTAATACGGTTGTCATGAGAATCTATTGTTCTAAATTCAAGCGGTGATGATCTCAAGTGCCTGGCGTCCGCCACGAACAGCATCGACCGAGATGCGTTGATCCAGTGTGGCGAATTTGCCCTTATTGTGAACAGCCAGGCCCAAGAGATAGACGTCCGTGATCTGAGCATGGGTGATGATTGCATCAGGTTCAAGGATTTCCAGAATGCTCAGATCTTCTGCCCAAAAATGGTGACCGGGTGCTTCACAAATCTGTCGTAAGATCGAACACACAGCAGAAACATTTCCCGGACGGTTTGGGTAGTTCGGATGGCTGGCAATGCGGATAAACCCGTTTTCGGTAAGCGGACACGTCGCCCAAGCTTGTTGACCCTTTTCAGCGAACCACTGATGGGATGCTTCATGATGGACATGCATCGGATCAGTCAGAGCAAGAAGTAAATTGATGTCGAGAAGATGGATCGTCACGGTGTTTCGTCTCGCAGTTGATTGACCAGCTCCAGAGTGACGATTCCGGCATCAGGCCGGACCGGAAACAGTGGCAGGCCATGTTTTTTGGATACGGGAGACTTCCGGGTCAATGATTGCCGAGCCAAGTCTGACAGCACCCGGCCGACCGTCGTTTCCCGTTGCCGTGCGATTTCTTTGGCGGCAAGAAGGACATCTTCTTCAATATCAACGGTGGTGCGCATAAGTTTCTCCAAAAAATCAATCGGGGAATCGTTTTTTGAGCCCTTTTATGAGTTTAAATCTTTAGCATCAGATGTTTGATGATAGATCATCACGGTTGGTTTGTCAAGCAAGATGGAGGAAGGCGTTTTGATATGAAAAAACGACTGACAAGATTGTTAATCATGGGGTTGCTGCCCCTGTTTCTGGCGGCGCCACATACTATGGTTTGCGCTGCCGATAATTTTAAACCTCTGATCGGACGCTGGCAGCGCACCGACGGCGGTTATATCATCGAAATCCGCAGCATCGCGCCGGACGGTAAAATGGCGGCCGGGTATTATAATCCGCGACCCATCAATGTAGAACAGGCTCAAGCTTCCATGCAAAAAGACCATATCAAGGTCGAGGTGAAACTGCGCGACCAGGGATACCCCGGCTCCGCCTACACTCTGGTTTACGCCCCGGAGAAAGACACCCTTTTAGGATACTATTATCACGCGGTTTCCGGTCAGCATTTTGAGGTCGTTTTTGTTCGGGCAAAGTAACTTGCCTGCATTTACGTTTGCAGAAAAAAAGGTCGCAATAACAATAACCTATTCAGAGGCAGCTGATGAGAGGTAGTAATTGATGATCAATATAAGCATCCAGGATTTGCGTGATTTTGCGGAAGAATATGTCGCAACCGAGCCGGATCGAATAGGGGCTGAAGGCTGGTGGCAGACACCGTTGTTGGTCAGCACACCCATTGATGAACGCTTCGATATTTTACCACAGGTTGCATTTAATGAGCATATGCATCCTCAGGATTTGCTGCCATCCGCCAAATCATTGATTGTCTTTTTTGTCCCGTTTAAACGCGAGCTTGTAAAGGAAAATAAAAAAGGAGAGCGACCCTGCCGGAACTGGGGGCTGGCCTATGTTCATACCAACGATTTAATCAACCGTTTAAGCCAGGAGTTGGAGAAATTACTGATTGCCGAAGGCTTCAAATCCGGATTAACACCGGCCACTCACAATTTTGATGAAAACATATTAATGGCCCGCTGGTCACATAAGCATTTGGCCTATCTGGCAAACTTGGGTCGCTTTGGCACACATTATATGCTGATTACACCTGCCGGTTGTGCCGGTCGTCTGGGAAGTCTGGTGACGGAGGCCGATTTGGGTGATCATCCAGTAATTGATACAGATGAGGCCTGTCTGCTAAAAGCAGGGAAGAAATGCGGCAAATGCATCGAGACCTGTCCGGTGGACGCACTGGATGAAAATGGGTTTGAAAGACACAAGTGCTGGAACCGACTGAACGAAAATCGGGACATCTTAGATTATTTCTCGGATTTGCCTAAGACCACTGATGTCTGCGGCAAGTGTGCCGCATTGATGCCATGCAGTTTTATGAATCCAGTAGCTAAGCTTTAGTCTGAAAACTTTGGTATATTCTCAATGTATCACAGTTCTCTACCATGCTTGGTTTACATGCCATTCAAGGAGGAATCAAATTGGCTAAAAATATTTTAATTATTAATGGGGCTACCAGAAAAAATGGGAATACGGATATTATAATTAACAAGATTATTGAAGGTTCGATAAATGAAAAAGTTAAAATAAATCTGATTAAATTAAGGAGCAAAAAAATTAGCGACTGTATTGGTTGCTATTCTTGCTATGAAAAAAACAAATGTTCAATTAATGATGATATGACGGAAATTCATGTTAGTATTAATAGATCCGATATGATCATTTTTGCTTCACCAATTTACTGGTGGGGAGTTACAGGGATAATGAAAATATTTATTGACAGACTTTATTTTTATTATTCATTACCCAACAAAAATCTAATTTCAGGTAAAAAAGCGATAGTTATCGCTCCAATGAACATGAAACAAGATAATTACAAAACAAAAATATTTACCGAATTCTATAATATTTTATTTGATAACCTTGATTTGGTTAAAAACAATATTTTCTTTTTTGATAATATTTCAGAAAAAGGGGAAATTTTGAACAATCCAGATTACATTGAACAGGCATATACCATAGGGAAAAATTTATAATTCATAAAAAAAGAACGGCATCATTACTCAGTTCAGCCACCGCCGAGTTAAGCGCTACAATCCAGATACCTCCAACATACATGCCGTCAGCTGATTCCGTGATCACTGCTATAAATAACAGGTTTTTGAGGCTCTAAATTATTTGGGACATCATTTTTTCAATAGGGGCAAATCCTTTTTCGGGGGTTTGCCCTTTTCATTTTTATGATATATGCATAAAATAAGAATTGGCTTCAGGTTGTCCGTCATTCGTTATTGATTTACAAACATCAATTCAAATACTTCAGGAGTGGTAATGCAAGAAATATTGAAGGCCATTAGATGGGCTTTTTAATACTTTAGGAAGCAAAAATCTATGATTCCGCCAAAAAAATTTATCAAAAAAATCAGACCGTTTTCATTTCTATCAGAAGATGAGTTAAATATATTAATATCCGGTCTCGAAGTAAAGCTGTTTCAAAAAAACAAGACCATATTTAAAAAGGGAGAGACTCGAAAATATATCGTTAACGGATGATTTTGTCTGGATTCATATGGGAAGTTTGGGGAGGAAAGAGCAAGTCTAAGCAACGGATCAGGATAATGCACTCATTCACATGAAAAAACATTCAGTAAAATTTGCGAGCGAATTCAATAAAAGATTGGCAAAAGTCGGTATTCCGGACTGTCCCGGGGATTACATGGCGTCTAATAAAAAATGGAATCAAGATCTGTCAACCTGGAAAAATTATTTCAAAGAATGGTTCAACAACCCCACTGCCAATAATGTCAGGTAGTCGCGACAATAAATAAAATATCGTTCCATGATCATGGTCCTCCCATGTTAAAAGTGAAAACATCTAATCAATCACTCCGGAGGACGGCTAAATAAATATACTTAAAGACAAATTTTTCAGCTAGAAACTGACTTTATTATATACAAATCAGGAATATTGAGTCATGAAAATTGAATATCGACCCATTGGTATAGTTCACAGTCCCTTCTCCGAGTTAAAAGATATGCCCATCAACCGTCTCGTGCGAAAGGCATCGCTGGGACTGTCGAAGTATTTCTCGAGTTTCAGGAAGGCTTGAAGGATCTGAACGGTTTTTCTCATATTATTTTACTTTATCACTTTCACATGGTGACTGGGTACAACCTTCAAGTGGTGCCATTTCTTGACTCCGAACTTAGGGGCTTGTTCGCTACTCGCGCGCCGAAACGCCCGAATCCTATTGGTTTATCAGTTGTTCGTCTCGAGGGTGTTCAAGGAGGAGTTTTGTCGGTCTTGGATCTTGATATTTTGGATGGTACACCAATCCTTGACATTAAACCATACGTTACGGAGTTCGACAAGCGCACAAATGTAAGTATTGGATGGCTGGAGGAAGCAAGGAAACAAAAACGAAAAACTTTATCAGATGACAGGTTTAAATGATTAAACAATTGCTATTTCCCCGTGCAGCCTTTCAATAGACAGGCCGTTTGATTCTCTCTCCTTAATCAACCTTTCCAAATCTTTAACCTGCTGAACATTAGTAAAACACATTACTGTAAATATACACGTTGGTGGATCTTCTTTCTTTCCATCTACTTATAGCAGCTACTACCGTGCCATTAAGGCTCATTTGGTTTAATATGTTAATATCATGTGATTTACATTTATTGTTTGAATAAAACCGGGTGCTTTGCACCCGGTTACAAACGCAACGATTAAATCACTGACGTGCTTTTGCCTTTTCGGCCTATGGCCGAAAATTCAAGCCACCCGCTATGCGGGTGGTCGTTGACTTGCAAAAGAAAGTGATCAGGCACATATTATGCCACTTTTGCTTACAGCCTTTGAACGTTATCCAAAGCTTCCCTTTGCCTGTGTGATTCTCGACGCGGGATATGACTCGGAGGAATTCCACCGCGATATCTACACCGAGTTCAATATTCTACCTGTCATCATTCGTAAACCATCCATAAAATGGGGTCCGAATCTAGGCAATACCGGCACACCTTTGTGCTCATTTGGGTACCCAACGCGACGCAAAGGAATTGAATACAATCGCGGACGTACCAAGTTCGCATGTTACCGGGTTTGTATCAAGGACTCACAACGCATGCTTTTCCACTGTGAGTATCAAGACTCGGAAAACCGATTTGGCTGGATCACCCATACTCATTTTAAAGATGACTACCGCCGACAAGGACCTACTGTGCCGGGTTCAAGACCCTATGAGCAATTAAAAAAACTTCGCACCGGAATCGAACGATACTACGGATTGACCAAGGAAAACCGATACCATATGGAAGTCAATAATACATACATGGGACACGATAATGTCCTTATTCATGTCATCGAGCATGACATAGTAGCAACCCTGGATATCCTTCACGAACACAAGAAAACCGGCAAATGGAGCGACGTACTCAACGTCTAATATTGAACAGGCTCAATTTGACAAAGCTGTTTCAACGTTGCTAAAATATGTGGACCTGCCGCCCAATCATGCGCCGTTTAGACCGGAAATTCAGGTGATACAACAAAAAAGATAGCAGGATAAGGTTGTGGAGACAATTGCCGTATACTGGGAACCTAAACCAAAAACATACGGTTTTAGAGAGGTGACCCATTTATCTTTATTGAGTATTGCCGTTAAACCGGAAAAAATGGCTGCAGAGAAAAAACTGAAGAGGCGGTTATCCATATGGCTCGATCTGAAAAAAATGGCATCATTGGGTCAATTGGCGGCAGGGGTAGCCCATGAAATCAATAACCCGCTGACCGGTATTCTTCTTTATGCAAATTTGGCATTGGAACGTCTTAATAAGGCAGACCCGCTTCGAAAATATTTAGATACTGTGCTCGATGATGCCGAGCGGTGCAAGGATATTGTGAAACACCTTTTAGCTTATAGCCGGCAGCAAAGTCCGGTCAAAGAAATATTTCAGGTCAATTCGTTAATAGAAGAGAGTTTGAATCTTATTCGAGATCAGAAACGGTTCCTGAATATTAAGCTCGTAAGAGAAATGTCCAATGATATGCTCTTGATTCGTGCTGATAAAAACCAGCTCAGTCAGGTCATCATAAATCTGGTTATGAATGCGGTTGACGCCATGGAAAGAAAAGGAACCCTTACATTTCGAACATTTTTCAGTAAATCCAACCAGAAAATATGCATAGAGGTATCGGATACCGGATGCGGAATCCCTGAAGAGAATTTATCAAAAGTATTCGATCCGTTTTTTACAACAAAAGGACTAGAAAAAGGCACCGGCCTCGATTTGAGTACCTCCTATGGTATGGTACAAGAGAATAGAGGTCATATTTCAATCAAGGAAACGAGTCCCAGGGGAACAACTTTCTTGATAGAACTTCCTTTATATGAAAATCATGAGAACTTGGGTTCCACAGAAAACGTATCGCCAAAAGTAAAATAAGGAGTCCAAAATCATGACAGAAAAAGAATCTATGGAAATTTTATATAAACCCAAATTTTTGGTGGTCGATGACGAGAAGGTAATTCGAGGGGGCTGCCATGAAGTATTAACCCAGGAAGGATATGAAGTGCTTCTGGCCGAAAGCGGGGAAAAGGGATTCGACTTGAACTGTATCTGCTGCCGGACTTGCCGCCCGTCTTGCCAACAAACAAAACATGGAAGAAGTGCTGTCCAATCTTATTACCAATGCGATCAACTACACACCCGAAAAGGGAAAAATAACCGTATCCGCCCGCCCGGAAAAGCTTTACCTATGCATACGTGTCGCCGATACCGGTCTGGGAATTGCTGAGGAAGATTTGGACCGAATTTTCGACCGATTCTACCGCGTAAAAGATGAAAAAACCCGATACATTATAGGCACCGGCTTGGGACTATCTATTGTCAAAAACATTGTAGAGGCCCACAATGGAATGATCCGTGTCGAAAGTAAGCCTGGCCATGGCAGCACTTTTTATGTTAATATTCCTTTCATAGCGTCGTAAAAGGCATCGATCATTTTGGGAGTTTGATAAAAGAAGGCAAAAGGATTGTTCATGGTTTTTTTGAAATACTTAAATATTTTTCACAGATAAATTTCTACACAAAAGGAGGAAAGGTGATGCCCACTAAATTTCCAGTATCATTAAAAGCGGTTGATCGTGTTGAAATCACGACTCTTATTGATAATTACGTCGATCTTCTCTTGCCAAGTACCGATATTATTAAACGTCCTCCTCTTTCAAAGGAAGGGAAGGTTGCTTCGGATACCTTTTTGGCAGAACATGGACTGTCTCTTCTCATCACCGTTTATCAAGGTGAAAAAAAGCATGCAATCCTTCTTGACACGGGTTATACTAAGGTTGGCGTGCTCCACAATATGGAAAAATTAGGAATAAACGTTGAAAAAATTGAGACGATTGTCATTAGCCACGGGCATATGGACCACACCAGCTCTCTTAATCCTATTCTCGACAAAATACCCCGTACGATCCCTCTGGTACTCCATCCCGGCGCCTTTGAATATCCTCGTTACACCAGGCAGCCTGACGGAGCCAAAAACTTATGGCCTCGAACTTTGGTGAAAGATGACCTTGAGCAGAAAAACGTTAAAATTGTTGAAAGTGAATCACCGACGCTTATTGTTGATGATATGGTCTTGGTAACCGGAACGGTGGAAAGAACCACGCAATTCGAAAAGGGAATGCCTAACGCACTCATTGAAAAAGACGGCGAAATCGTTCGGGATCCAATCATCGACGACCAAGCAATTGTCTTAAAACTGAAAGACAAAGGACTGGTTGTCATTTCCGGTTGTGCCCATGCCGGCATTGTAAATACGGTTTTATTTTCACAAAAAGCGACAGGAGAAAATAATATCTACGCAGTTTTGGGAGGCTTTCATCTCTCCGGACCATTTTTTGAGAAAATCCATGACGATACGATTGAAGAACTGAAAAAGTTAGCGCCCGATGTGATTATGCCGATGCATTGCACCGGATGGAAAGCGATACAGCGTTTTCAGAAAGAATTCCCTGAAAATTTCGTGCTAAACAGTGTGGGATCGAAGATGGTGCTTTCATAGATGGGGATTGGGTGTCGTACGACAATTGGAATTTGGCCTCAAAATACAATATATTGTATAATTACCGATGCTAAATTTTTCACTGGGAATTCAAGACTGCCTTCAACCTAGAAAAATCGAAGCTCGAAATATTTAAGGTAACGTTAGCGGTCGTGACTCCTACCGCCTTAACGGGAATGTTGCATTAAGTACACTTTTAATATAAAGTTTAATAACAATGGTTTAACAGATATTCTTGTGAATATATTGATGCCCTTAATTCTCTTAAAATGCTTGCTATCTCAATCTTAAATGGATAATTTCTATTTATTCTAATAGTGCACTTTTTGTCATCATATTGAATGCTCGCTCCATGTTCTATCATTAACTCTCGAATGGTCTCCATTTTATGGTGTCGCCATTCCGGGGGGAGAAATTTTTTTTAAACCATTCAAACAGGTTATATGCAATTACTACAAATTGAAGATAGGCCTCACAGGCTCGAAACTTCTCAGAAGGCATTTTTCCTGCGTTAAAGGGATTTTTAGCTTCTTTGAAAAAGTTTTCTATGGTCTGACGACCACAGTAAAACTGATAAAGAGCAAATGCATCTAACCGAAGTGGAAGATTTTCTACAATAGCATAACGAACCTTTTTAAAAAAATAATTGCCATCTCCAGGTTTTCCTCCAACACTACATCATGTGTTTTTCCATTTCCCTTCCGTCCGGTTTCCCATTCTAGACTTAGGGCCTGTATCTTAAATTTTCGAATAGTAAAGCTTTCAGACCGAAACCTAAATTTTGTTTCCAGTTAAAAGCTATTTTTTACCATATCAAATTGTTGTGATATTTTCAATTCCTGGTAGACATGTGAACATGTGATATCCATTCCTAAGGTGAAAATATCAATCATTTCAAAAACCTGAGATATGTCTGACATAAGGGAAAACTTAGCTTCTCTCAATAGGTGTCGTCAGCAAATTTCCATTGCGATACATTTTAAGGACAATTATCCTATGCTTAAATTTAGCCTGTTCCCAAAAAGTCAACAATACGATACGCAGTTGTCACTATTGAAAATTTTAAAACGGCTATCTTTGTGCACTCGATTCTATGGATGAGAAAGCGTGCATCGATGATTAATTTTTGCTTTTTTTTCAAAAATCCTTTTAGTGGGGTCGGCCTTTTTGATATTTTATTGAAATTATGCGATATATAAAATTTGCTCAAAATAATACCTATATGTGAATATGGCATCTTATTCATTACCTGAAAGAGAAATGGATTTTTCCCAGATGCGGATTTTAGGGCGAACTGGGCTTAAGGTTGGACGATTAGGCGTTGGTGCCGGGTACGGTGCTCCTGCACCCACATATGAAGAAGCATTTGAAAGGGGATGCAATTATTTTTATTGGTTATCTCGCAAGTCCGGCATGCGAGATGCTATAAAGAACATCTGCCGTCAAGGAAAGCGAGACCAATTAATCATCGTTATTCAGAGCTATTCTCGTTCCGCTTTATGGATGGAAGTTTCTATAAAGAAAGCTCTGAAATCCTTATCATTGGAGTACGCGGATATCCTGATTTTAGGTTGGCATAACAAGTCGCCTTCCAAGAGGTTAATAGATAAGGCTTTGCATATGAGGGAAAAGGGATTTTATCGTTTTCTTGGTTTATCTGGTCACAACCGATCGGTGTTTCCCAAGCTGGCAGAAAAAGGAGTTTTCGACGTCTTCCACGTCCGTTACAATGCTGCACACAGAGGTGCGGAGAAAGAAACCTTTCCCCATATGCAAGGAGAAAATAAACCTGGGATCGTCTCATACACTGCTACACGATGGGGTCAACTTTTAAATTCCCGAAAAATGCCCCCGGGTGAACTTCCGCTTTCGGCAACTGACTGCTATCGATTTGTCCTTTCTAATCCTGCCGTGGACCTTTGTTTGTGTGGTCCTAAGAACACCAAACAAATGAGAGATGCATTACGATTATTGGATATAGGCCCCATGAACAAATCGGAGTTGATGCGCGTAAGAAAGATTGGGGATTACGTTAACGGTAAAACAACTAAATTTTTCTGACATTGGTAGGCAATTCTTTACTTCTGAGGCACTAAGTGACTATTAGATATCTGTAATAAAATCAGAACTGTTGAGAGCTGTTTTCTGGCACGTGATCATACGCTTTAAAAAGCAAAATTTTTATAGCATATTCTCAATATATTACAGCAAATGCCTGAACTGAAAAGGAATGGATATCACATTTTCGCTGACTGCCTGGGATTGAACATATCACACCCAATATGGTTAAAAATGGTTTTATAACATGTGTATCAAAAAGTTTGACTTCGGTTCTAAACCTTGAATCTTGGGAAGGTTCAGACTTAGGCCTAAGTCTTGAGTTCTTCATATAACTCCGCCACCACCTCATGTTGTGGCTAAGAACATATTTCCATTTCATTTTAAGGTTATTCGCCTCTTTTGATTTCTAAATGATATCACAAGCTATTGACATTACAGAATATTTCATGTACTGGCAAGAGATCAAAGGTTTTGACAAGCTCCATTTTCGTGGCATAATCTCAATGTATATGAACTTTAGCGTTTATTATTTTCTTATTACGATAGCGCATGGCTTTGGAACGTTAATTCTTAAACATCAATAAGTTCGCGTGGTCCAACCCCGATTAGCGTTGCATAATATCTTACGCAAACATGATAGCATATTAGTTGTAAGGTACTAATTATAGGAGTCTTAATAATGGTAGATCAGAAATGGTTAACAACTTCTGCCGGTGTAAAAATGCCACGAATTATTTACGGCACGGCCTGGAAAAAGGACCGCACGGCATCCCTTGTTGTGAAAGCCATCCAGGCAGGATTTAGGGGGATTGATACCGCTTGCCAACCGAAACACTATAACGAGCCTCTGGTAGGAGCAGCGCTTCTCAGACTGAAAGACCATGGTATCGAACGTGAGGCCTTGTTCCTACAAACCAAATTCACCCCACTTTCTGGTCAGGATTTAAGACAAGTGCCATACGATAAGAATTCCCCTGTTGAGTTGCAGGTCGCCCAATCCTTTGAGACATCGAAAAAAAAACCTACAAACAGAATATGTAGATTCTTTAGTACTTCATTCACCAATGGCACCCCACGCGCTTTTGATGAAGGTATGGAACGCAATGGAAAAAATTCAAAAAACTGGTGGAGCCCATCAGTTGGGAATCAGCAACTGTTACGATA
>PVMK01129588.1_pt1 | contig 11474 bp, 12 predicted proteins | sample 1853481 | NCBI WGS metagenome assembly PVMK01 (sample SAMN08533507, study PRJNA380276) | Marine sediment metagenome, whole genome shotgun sequencing project. | reverse complement strand
TGACAAAAGGTCAGGACTCAGCGACCGCTGACCTGGGCTCCGCCGGCAAAAAGGGCGACCCCAATCTCTTCAACAGCATTGACCTGTGCAGTATGGCGCTGCAATTGGGTGCGACCTTTGTAGCCCGTAGCTTTTCCGGCGACAAGGAGCAGTTGGTGCCACTGATCAAGGCGGCCATGACCCACCGGGGCTTCGCGTTGATCGATGTGATCTCGCCCTGTGTGACATTCAACAACAACCCGGGGTCCACCAAGAGCTATGAGTATGTACGCGAGCATGCGGAGGCGAGCGGCACGATTGATTTTGTGCCCATCATGCAGGAGATAACCACCAGTTACCACGCGGGTACCACACAGGAGGTGACCATGCACGACGGTTCGGTTATTCACTTACACAAGGTTTCCGAGTCCCTGGATCCCTTCGACCGCCGCTCCGCCATGATGGCCCTGGAGGATCACCGCGAAGACGGTTCCATTCTCACCGGCTTGATTTATATGGACAAAAATACCCGCGATTTGCACGAAATGCTGGAGACGTCACAGCGCCCCCTCAACGAGTTGGAAGAAGTTGACCTGTGCCCCGGCAACCGGATGCTGGTAAATATCAACGCCAGCTTGCGGTAGTAATCCGCACTTGTAGCTGCCCGGTGCAGCGGGATTCATGCTACATACCTGACATGAATGGCACTTAGTTAAGCTCATTTGATACAGGTTAACATGTAGCAGCCCTCTCTGAGGGCGACCGGACCTGAGCCAGAGTGGCCTGTCGCGGCCAGAGGCACTGCTACAGGTGCCCATACCAAGCGCAAAGGGCTTTACTAAGTGCCATTCATACCTGACATTACTTAATCAAGTGCCATTTATTTCGTATTGTCATTTTATTGTCACAATTTCCTCATCTAATACCCCTACTGGAAGAGTGAAGGGTTTTTAGCCAATGACTGATCGCACCGTACTGATCGTCGACGATGAATTCGCCATTCGGGATATGCTGCGCATGGCGCTGGAGATGGCCGGCTTTCGCTGTATTGAGGCGGAAAATATCCAGCAGGCCTATACGCTGGTGGTGGATGAGCGCCCGGATATGCTGTTGTTGGACTGGATGCTGCCCGGCGGCAGCGGGCTGGAATTGTTGCGCCGCCTCAAGCGCAATGACATTGCCAGGGAGTTGCCCGTGATTATGCTGACCGCCAAGACGGCGGAAGATAATGTCATCCAGGGCCTGGATGTGGGGGCCGACGATTATATTACCAAGCCATTCTCCCCGAAGGAGTTGATTGCCCGCATAAAGACCCTGCTGCGTCGCTCCCCCGGCGGCACAGACAATGCGCGCCTGCAGGTGGCAGAGCTGGTGCTGGACCCAGAGAGTCGCCGTATCTTCATCGGCGACCAGCCGGTGAACATGGGGCCAACCGAGTTCAACCTGTTACAGTTTTTTATGTCGCACCCGGAGTGGGCCTATTCCCGCGGACAATTGCTGGGGTGCCCGGTTACAGATCGATAGTACATTGGGTGAGGGCAGTACTTTTACCCTGGTTTTTCCAATGAGAGATTAAGACATGTTGAAGCAAGAAAATTACCAGCAGCATATTTCAGCCAAGTTCACCGAAGAGCTGGAATCCCTCAGAAACCAGATGCTGGAGATGGGCGGTGTGGTCGAGCAGCAGTTCAACGCGGCCCTGGATGCGCTGGTGTACCTGGTGCGCGGCCTGGATGTCAGGCACGGCCGCCTGGAGGAATTGGGTGACCAGATTACGCAGCCCGATTAGTACCCCTTCAAGGTGATATTGCCGGGTTCAGCCGTAGCGCCCCTCGATATAGTCGGCGGTTTCCTGCCGGGCGGGTGTGACAAACATGGTATCTGTCGCCGTGTGTTCGACCACCTTGCCCATCAACATAAAGATACACTCTTCACTGGCCCGCCGGGCCTGGGCCCTATTGTGGGTCACGATCAGTATGGTGTAATTATCCCGCAGCTCCCAGATGAGCTCCTCCACGGCTTCGGTGCCCTTGGGGTCCAGCGCGGAACAGGGCTCGTCCATTAATAAAAGGCGGGGCTTTACCGGTATCAGGCGCGCGATACAAAGTTTTTGTTGCTCCTCAAGGGACAGCTCCGTGGCTTTGCGTTTGAGCTTGTCCTTGACCTCGTCCCACAGCAAAACCTGGCGCAGGGCGTCCTCTACGATGTCATCCTGTCTCCGGCGTGACGGCCGTTTGCCTTCGGTGTGTATGTTGTAGCCGAACAAAACATTGTCGCGAATAGATAGGGGCAGAGGGTTGGGGCGCTGGAATACCATGCCAATTTGCTTGCGAACCTGTACCAGTTCGACGTCTTCATCGTAAATATTCTTGCCCATCACTTCGATTGAGCCGTCGATGCGCACGTAGCCCAGTCGCTCGTTGATGCGATTGACGCTGCGCAGAAAGGTGCTTTTGCCACAGCCGGAGGGGCCGATGAGCGAGGTGATGACGCCCTGCTTGATTTGCAGTTCCACGTCGAATAAAGCCTGGAAAGTGCCGTACCACAGGTTCAGGTCGCGGGTGCGAATGGCCGGCGCTTGGGGGGAGTCAGTGGACATCAGCCGAACCTGCCTTCGATGTAATCGGTGGTACGTTGGTCTTTGGCGCTGCCGGAAAACAGGGTTCGCGTATCAGCGATTTCAACACAGCTCCCTTCCAGGAAGAAAGCCGTGCGATCGGCCAGTCGATTGGCCTGTTGCACCAGATTGGTGACCAGGATAATCGTCATTTCCTGTTTTAATTCCTTTAGCACGTCCTCAATACGCATGGTGGTGACCGGGTCTACGGCGATGGAAAACTCATCCAGCATTAACAATTTGGGCTCCTGGGACAGGGCCCTGGCGATAGTCAGTCGCTGTTGCTGGCCCCCGGAAAGAAGGCTGCCCAGGGTATTGAGGCGATCTTTTACTTCATCCCAGAGTGCCGCGCGCGCCAGGCAGCGTTCGACGATGATGTCAAGGTCTACTTTAGACTTGGACCCTCGCAGACGCGGCGCAAATGCCACATTGTCGTAAATTGTCATCGGCAGCCCCACCGGCAGAGGGAATACCACGCCGATAGCGGAGCGCAACGCATAGACATTCCGCAGGTGCTTCACGTCGTGTCCGGCGAAAATAATATCACCGCCTACCTGCATGCCCGCGGTGAACATGTCCATACGGTTGATGGACTTGAGAAAGGAGGTCTTGCCGGCATTGGCCGGTCCGATGATGCCGAAAATTTCGTTTTCATATATTTCCAGGTTCACGCCACTCAGCGCCTGTTGGCCGCCATAGCTGATCTCGAGATCTTTTACCGAGAGGATGGGCGCGGTGGTCGCCATGGCGGTTTCCTCTACCACTTTTTTTTGACCCCGCAGGTACATACGAAGAGCGATAGACACACTGTTCATGACCAGCACCATGCCGATAAGAACCAGCGCCACACCAAAAGGCAGTTCCTCGGGTACGCCGGGAACCTGGGTGGCCACCACAAAAAGGTGCAGTGACATGGCCATGGTCTGGTCAAATACGCTCTGGGGCAGCAGAGGCGTAAAAAATACGGCGCCGGTAAACATGATCGGCGCGGTTTCGCCGGTGGTGCGGGATACTTCCAGAATGACACCGGTCAATATGCCGGTCACCGAGTTGGGCAATACCACCCGGCGTATGGTTTGCCAGCGCGTCGCGCCCATGGCCCAACAGGCCTCGCGAAACGCCTGGGGTACCGCCTGCAGGGACTCCCGGGTGGATACGATCACCACCGGCAGGGTCATGATGGCCAGGGTCAGGCTGGCGGCCAGGATGCTGGTGCCGAACTCAAAAAAGATTACAAAAGCACCCACTCCGAACAGTGCGTGGACGATACTGGGAACGCCGGCCAGATTAATCATGGCCAGATTGATAATCCGGGTAAACCAGTTATCCGCGGCGTACTCGCTGAGATAAATAGCCGCCGCGATGCCGATAGGTACGGAGATCAACAGTGCCACAGCGACCAGCCAGACCGTGCCAAACAGGGCCGGGAAAATACCGCCGGCGGTCATGCCGTCGGTGGGTGCGGTAAACAGGAAGTCTATGGAGATTATCGAGCCGCCCTTGTAGATCAGCATGCCCATGATGACCAGCACCGGAATAATCAACAATACGGTCATCATGCCGAAAATCAGGCGGAACAGTCCCTGGACTCTCTTGTCCCGTACGTTTACTGCTGTTTCAGCAAACATCGGCTTATCCATTGCGCACACCGCGCACCACGAGATCGGCCGTGAGGTTGATGATAAAGGTGATGGCGAACAGGAATATGCCGATGGTGAACAAGGCCTCATAGTGATCGGAGCCGACGGCCGTCTCGCCCAGTTCGGCGGCTATGGTGGCGCTCAGGGCCCGCACCGGGTCAAAAATACTGTGGGGGCTGTTTACCGAGTGGCCGGTTGCCAGCAGTACCGCCATGGTCTCACCAAAACCCCGGCCCACGCCCGAGCAGCACGGCGCCGAGCAGGCCGTTCTTGGCCGCGGGGAACACCACCTTGAAAATCACCTGCCAGCGGGTCGCGCCCATGGCTTCCGCCGCTTCCCGATAACGATCGGGCACGGCCTTCAGGGCATCCTCCGCGATGGAGGTCATGATCGGCGCGGTCATCAGGCCGAGGATAATCCCCGCGTTGAGCACCGACAGGCCCACGGGGACATCGAACACGTCAATGATGAGCGGGTTCATGATGGTGAGGCCGATAAATCCCCATACCACAGAGGGAATAGCCGCCAGCAGCTCCACCAGGATTTTAAGAAACTCGCGAGTTTTACCGGTAGAGAATTCGCCGATAAAAACGGCGGCGCCCAGGGAGAAGGGAATGGACACCAGTAAGGCCAGACCGGTCACGCTGGCCGTGCCGGCGATCAGCGCCAGAATGCCGTACTCCGGGGCATCCTCGTCACTCGGCTCCCAGTAGGGAGAGGTAAAGAACTCCACCGGGTCCATCGTGTCGAGTATGAACCCCATCCCTTCCTTGGTAACAAAGACGAAGATGCCGATCACAAAAACGACGGCGGAAATGCCACTCACGAACACGACCAGCTGTACCAGCTTGTCCATGTACCAGTCGCGATCGCGGCGGTCGAAATCAGTTGTCACAGGGTGATTCATGGGCTTTCACCGGTGGGCAAGTACACTATGGCGCGTCTTCGCCACGCAGCACGTGCATGAGTTCACTGATCTGCGAACCCAGTTCGCGGTAGAGGGTTTTCAGTTCCTCGTTCCCGGGGGGCTGCCCCGTAGTCAGCTTGCCTGCGCCGACGTCCCATTCGATGCCCGAGGTATGAAAGGGCAGCTTTTCCAGATAATCGCCAACCGGTCCCTGCAGGCTGATTACCAGGTGCAGTTCAGCCAGCTCGTGCTCGGTAAAGTCTATGGGCCGGGGAGTCGCCGTACTGATATCCAGGCCCAGGTCTGCGAGAAAGTCCACCGTTGCCTGATCTACCAGGGCTGCGGGAGTAGTCCCGGCGCTGGCGTAGTTGCCGCTGCCGGGAAATGTTTTGCGCGCCAGGGCCTCAGCCATCTGGCTGATACAAGCGTTGTCCCGGTCCAGAAACAGGATGTTGTAGACCTTGGGTACCTTGGTCTCCCCGGTTTGTGCAAAAACCGCTTCCTCGCACAGGTTCTTGGCCTGGTCCGCAGCGCGCTTGAGGTGGGTGAACACGGTAAATATATTCAGCAGGGCCTGGGCGTTGCTCTGCTCCGGGTTGCTCATCAGTTCGGCGTAAATACCGTCCAGGTCGAATTCCATTTCTGTCTCGAGCACCATGGTGCCTTTGGCGAGTTCGGCATTGAGATCGTTGAAAGCGGTAATGGCCTGCCCCAACATGGACTTGACCTCACTGCTAAAGCGCTCCAATTCATGAGCCATGTGGCCGCTGGGCGGCTCCGCCAGCTGTTCAGAGGCCCGGGCTATGATCACAGCGTAGTCACCGATGCGTTCCAGGGCGATATTGACCCGGATCACCGAGGACAGCAGGCGCAAATGCTTGCCGCTGGGCAGGTGCACCGCAATAAAGGCGTGGCAGGCCGCATCGATCTCACGCATGGTCCGGTTGATCGGGTGATCGGCCAGGATGGTGCTGGCGGCGAGTTGGTGGTCGCCTTTCTGCAGCGCGCGCACAGCATCGGCCAACCCTTTCTGCACCATGTCGGACATGCCCTTGATCCGCTCCTGGAGTACACCCAGGTCGCGCTCCAGCCTTTGTTCATAATGACTCATAGCGATGACTCCAGCTGGTGATTACGAGGGGGTAGATCAGCTACTGTCAGGTGCCGGCTCATAGCTGCTTTAGTCGCAGTTTACAGCGCGAACGGGGGCGTAGCCCTTGGCCGCTATGATGCACTGCCCCGCATCACTCATCACCCAGTCCAGATAGGTCTTTACCGGCCCCTGGGGCTCGCCGTTGGTATACATGAACAATGGGCGTGCGATGGGGTAGCTCTTGTCCACCGCGCTGGCGGAGGAGGGTGAGATGCAGTTGGCGGGGTCGGCCTGGGCGATACAGGCCATTTTTACATGGTCCGTGGCATAAGCCAGGCCACTGTAACCGATGGCGCAGGGTGTTTTTTCAACCAGGTCCACCACATCCTTGGAGCCGTGCATGTCCAGCGTGCCCTGGCGGTACTTGCCTTTTTTGCCCAGAACGGCGCTTTTGAAATACGCGTAGGTGCCGGAGTTGTTCTGCCGGCTGACAACGATGATCTGCTGGTCTTTGCAGCCGGGTACTTCCAGGCCCAGGTCCGTCCATTTGGTGGCCTTGCCACCACGGCCGAAGACCTCGCGCAGCTGCGCTATAGTCAGAGTGGTGCCGGGATTGGCACTGTTCAGGTAAACCGCCAGGGCGTCGTAACCAACCACCAGTTCAATCGGCTTGATACCGTTTTTGGTGGCGAGCTCCATCTCCCTGGATTTTATCTGCCGGCTGGTGTTGGCGATGTCGACCGTGCCATTGAGCAGGGCGGCGATGCCGGTGCCCGAGCCGCCGCCGGATACGGCCACAGCCACGTCCGGGGCAACACTCTGGTAGGCTTCCGCCCATGCTTGGGCGACGTTGACCAGGGTGTCGGAGCCTTTGTTCTGAATCTCGGTACGTGCGCTGGCCACTGTGGCGAAAAAGACCGTGCTGAGACACAGTGAAAAAACGGTAATCCTTGAATGTTTCATATCGAATCAGAACTCCCTGATGCAGGTTTTCAATAACAAGGCCACGGCCTCTCATCATTGAAGCGAAATCTACGCAAAGCCATAACAAATTACAACAGCTTATCCATTGATAGCAGATAAAAGTTCGCCGGGCCAAATGTGAACACCATTGGGAGAGATCAACTACACTTGGACTGACCAGAATCAATTTTTATACGCAATTTTGGTCACACATTGGCGCGACTTGCATCGTTCATTGCGATAAGCTGGCTGCCCCTGAGACACGAGCATGGGTCAAGCTGGCCGGCGGGCGGAGATTATGCGTCTAATTTTAATCAGGCATTACAAAACCCAGTTTAATGTCTCTGGCCAGATAATGGGTTGGGGGGACTCACCCCAGGCGGATGAGTGGCTGGAGGATATGCTCTTTGTCGAGCAGGTGTTGCAGCGTCATGGTATCCATCCCGACAGTATTTACTCCAGCGCCCTGGAGAGATCACGCCAGACGGGGGCACACTTTGCCGCAAAGCTTGGCATCACTGAGGTCCAGTCGGCGCCGGAGTTGAATGAGATCAATTACGGTTCTCTCTTCCAGAAGTCTAAAAAATGGGTGAAGGAACACTACCCCAGGCACAAGGAAGATCCGGAGTTTGTCTACCCCCAGGGGGAGAGTTTTAGCCAGCTGCAGCTGCGCTGTGTGTCATTTATCCGCGCCCTGGCCAAAGCACAGTCCGGGCAGACGATTCTCTACGTCGCCCATGCCGGCGTGGTGCGGGCACTGCTCAGCCACTTTCTTGAACTGGACTACGCCGCACAACTTAAACGCAAGGTGTCGCACCGCTATGTGGGCATACTGTGTTTTGACGGCGAGCGGTGTAACGATTATGACGAATGGGGTGTGCCATCGGGTTTTGTCACCGAGGGCGAGGTGGTGTTGCCTTATTCACGTAAAATAGCCTGACGGACCTCACCCGGGGTCGTATTTTGCAAATATTCCCGGTTTTGTCAGGGCTGGGCGGGTAGGGCGCCGAATCAGGGTATAATAAAAGCCGTATTCGGAACTGGTGAAAAGCCAGGGAAAAACATTGGCGAAACTGCTGATAGAAGACAAAGAAGAAGCCACCAGCGTCCCCTTTCTGCGCGGTATACTCACTCGTTCGCTGCAACAAGCCGGCCTTTCCTTCCAGCAGGCCTATGCCGTTGCCGATGAGGTGCGCGAGGAGTTGGGGGATGAGCGCACCCTGAGCAAGCTCGAACTGCACCGTATCGTTTATAAAAACCTGAAAAACCAGCTTGGCTCGAGCGCGGCGGACCGCTACCTGCGACCTTCCGGCGTTGTGCCGCCAGTGCAGGTGGCCGATCTGGAGGGACGCCTCGCCCCCTTTTCCGGAGAGCTGCACCGTCGCGACCTGGAGCTTATCGGCTTGAGTCTCGCCGAGTCGCTCAAGGTAGCGGGTAAGCTGCGACGCCACCTGTTCCGTGAGAAGTTGACCCAGGTCAGCTCCCAGTATATCTCCCGGGTCACTTACCAGTTGTTACAGGAAATGCCGTCTCTGGGACCGGCGGTGGCCCAGCGCTGGTTGGTATGGCGCGAGTTCCTGCGTAGCGGGCGCCCGCTGATACTGGTTATTGGCGGCACCACCGGCTGTGGCAAGAGTACCATTGCTACCGCCCTGGCCGACCGGCTCGGTATCGTCCGCATGCAGTCCACCGATCTGCTGCGAGAGGTGATGCGAACCCTGTTGTCCAGTGACCAGTACCCGGAACTGTACACTTCATCCTACGACGCCTGGCGTCATCTGTGGCGCGATAATGAAAACGCCCCGCTACTGACGGTGGCACAAGGTGTGGAGGAGGGCTATCGGGCCCAGGCAAAATTGGTGTCTGTGGCCAGTCGCGCGGTCATCGAGCGGGCTCTGCGCGAGCGAGAGTCGCTAATTATCGAAGGTGTACATGCTTATCCGGAGTTGGCCAGCGGTATCACGGATGGTGATCCCGTCATTGTTCATGTGATGCTCGCTGTTCTCAAACGCCGCAAACTCAAGCAACGTATATCCGGGCGGGCGACCAAGGCAGTCAAACGCCGGGCCGAGCGTTACCTGGCTCACTTTGACGAGATATGGCAGCTGCAATCCTACTTGTTGTCCGAAGCGGACCGCACCAATACCCCGATCATTATCAATGATGATCGAGATGCTACCGTGCGCGAGATCATGCGCACCCTGCTCGATATATTGTCAACCAGGATCCAGCCGGATGCACAAAGCGTGTTTAATGAACCGGGCTGAGAATGGCGCGCCGGGCCGGACGAGAACCTGCGAGGCTCTTTAGAAGCGGTATGTCAGCTCAAGCTCCCCTGCATATTTCTGGCCATCACTGGTGAGGCGAAAGGGCGCCCCGAACTTGATATCCAGACCATCGGACATGGTGTAGATTATTCCGGGTGACAGGCTGAAGGAGGTGTAATCCTCGAAGTCCTCTTCAAGTAATAATTCCAGCACCGGCGTCATGCGGCCATACTTGTTGAACATGATGGCCCCGGTTGCATAGAGCACTTCAAAGTCGATGTCATCTCCGGTGAGGTTTATATCATCCGTATCCCTGAACATCACGTAACGCAGGTTGCCGATTAAGGTCATGGCACCGCTGCGGGTGTCAGTGTCCATCTTCAAGCCAACCTGGTAGTTATCACCTTTGTGATTGAACTTGTCGACCAGTTCTCCGTTGTGCTTTGCATCCAGTGTGTCCAGGCGTGTACCGATGCCCACTAGCCAGGCTATATTGATATCTGTTTTACTTTCCAGCCAGGACAGACGACGTTCATAAATAATGGATGCGAAATCGCGGACTCCGCCGTAGCCGTCGACATCCAGTGAGCGCCCGTCAAACGCATTTCCTGGCTTGTTATAATCGCCCTCGCCATCGGTGTACAGCGGCAGTAACAACTCAATTTGTGAAACGTCGTCGATAGGGTAGGTGAAGCTGAGGGTCACGGTGTAACCGTCGAAATCGTCCATCTCTTCCATCGGTTTGTCACGGAAATATTCAACCTCCAGATCGAGGGTCGGGGTGTGATATGTCTGTGCGTAGCGGGCAAAAATCGGCTCCACCGGGCCTATTGAACCGGCCGCCAAGATTGTGCCGGAGAACGCCAGTAATGCCACCGAGGCAAACGCGACCGCCAGTCCCATTGAGGGGCTATGCCCGAGTTTCGGCATTTACTTTCCTTGTGTAGAGGGCCGGGCCCAGGAGGGAAAGAGTCCATTCTAGCATGAAGTGTCAGGGGGCAGGCTTGAACTCAAGTCCGATGACCATTGTCACACTACCGTAACAAACAGCACCTAGAATCCATGGCCAATATCAGGGGAGAAGCTGATATTCCAGTTGAATGGCACTTACTTAAGCTCATTTGACACAGGTTAACATGTAGCAGCCCTCTCTGAGGGCGACCGGACCTGAGCCAGAGTGGTCTGTCGCGGCCAGAGGCCGCTGCCTGGGCGGCGCTGCCCGCCTTGCTTATCCTGGTATTGTGGCTCGGACTCGAATCCAGGGTGCTCGATAACCTGGTAGTGGCGCAATTGCCACAAATCGTTCAGGCAATGCACCCCAGCGAACTCGGTCTTTATACCAACCAGATTGTCGGCTATGCCAGTGCTAGTATCGGCCTGGAGCAACTCGATAAGGCGCAGATCGCCACGGCCCGCATCGAGGAGTTGATGGATGAACTCAAGGAAAATTACACCATTGCCATCGTCACTCACTCGATGCAACAGGCGGCCAGGGTGTCCCAGCGCAATGTACCGGATGAGATGTACACTGAGAACATTAACCTAGGGGAATGAAACATGAAGAAAGTTATTTCTGTAGCGGTAGCGAGTGTGCTGTTGGGGAGCGGAGGTGCCGGCGCCGCGGTCTCTGACGCCCAGTGGGAGCAGATGAAGGCCCAGTTTGCCGCCATGAGCGACCGTATGAATACCCTGGAGGCCGAGAACCAGGCACTGCGTGAACTGGGTGCCGTGCAGACTCTGGTCACCGTGGAGGACCTCGCCGCCACCAATGCTGAGGTCGCTACGCTCAAAAAGCAAAACAAGTCCACATCCTGGGCTGAAAACGTCAAGTGGCAGGGTGATTTCCGCTACCGATACGAGGACATCGAGGAGGATAACAAGGATGACCGGGATCGCAACCGTATCCGCGCCCGGGCGGCACTGATTGCCAACCTGCCTGACGATGTCGAAGTTGGCCTTGGACTCGCCACCGGTGGTGATGACCCGGTTTCCACCAACCAGACACTG
>PVMK01121811.1_pt1 | contig 11474 bp, 11 predicted proteins | sample 1853481 | NCBI WGS metagenome assembly PVMK01 (sample SAMN08533507, study PRJNA380276) | Marine sediment metagenome, whole genome shotgun sequencing project. | reverse complement strand
ATTTTTTCTCCTGTTTAATAAAAGTTTGAAACCATATAAATTTCGATTCCTTTATTTTATGATCTCTCTAAGTATTTTTGCCGGATTTCCAGCTACTATAGTATTTGGAGGAACATCTTTTGTGACCACACTCCCGGCACCAACAATTGCATTTTCACCTATTGTGATTCCGCACAAAAGTGTGGCGCAGGAGCCAATAGAGGCACTGCTCTTTACTAAAGTAGGTGTGCAGACCCAATCTGTTTCTGTTTGTAAAGTACCCTGGTGATTTGTTGCCCGTGGGAAGGTATCATTAATGAACGTAACATTGTGACCTACAAAAACATTGTCTTCAATAGTTACTCCCTCACAGATGAAAGAATGGCTTGAAATTTTACAGTTTTTTCCAATAGCAGCATTTTTCTGAATCTCAACAAAGGCTCCGATTTTGGTATTTTCACCAATAGAACATCCATAAAGGTTGATGAATTTTGAAAGTTTAACATTTTCCCCCAGTTGTACATCATCAGATATGCATACATAGTTCATAGGATATGTTTTCTGGTTATTAGAGCTATTGTTTATAAAATATCAGACATGCCTTTTATTGAGACACGGATATAGAATTGCCGTGTTTAGTTGATTGTGAGGAGTTCAAACCGGAGAAGGTGTCTTTTTGACAACATCTTTAAATTCAAATTTTAATTAAGAGATGACAGACAGAGTTTAATTAAACAATTTAACCTTTTTTCCACCATGCCTTAATGAATAAGTTGAAGCCTCAAGCATTTTTACAACTCTCAAACCAGCGTGGCCATCATTAAATGGAGTCTTATCGTTTAAAATACAATCAACAAAGTATTCCGCTTCTAATTTTAAAGCTTCCTTTGGGGCAATTTTTGGCGCAAACATATCTCCGGATCTATAACTCACAAGAAGCTTATATATTCCTTCCGTATTTTTAACATCTACGCCCTTATCATATACTTTAATCTTTTCATCTGCATCAAGATCGTTCCAGACCAGCATTTTTTTCTCACCACCGATCAGAGTTGTCCTGATCTTAACCGGAGATAACCAGTTGACATTAAAGTGAGCGATCATGTTGTTAGTAAAGTGAACCGTCATGTAGGCAATGTCTTCATGCTCATTAATATGGGTCTTGCCACTTGCGCTTATGCAATCAGGCCTCTCATCAATAATATAGTCCATTATGGATAAGTCATGTGGCGCAAGGTCCCAGAGCACATTAACGTCATGTTGAAAAAGTCCAAGGTTTACCCTCGATGAATCAAAATAATATAATTTCCCCAAATTACCATTATCAACGAGTTCTTTTATTTTACTTACAGCCCCGGTAAAAAGAAATGTATGGTCAACCATGATTTTAAGATTCTTTTTATCTGCAAGCTCTATTAGTTTTTTGGCTTGAGCAACTGTAGCGGTAAAGGGCTTTTCGACAAAAACATGCTTTCCGTTCTGAAGCGCCTTTTTCGCTAATTCAAAATGTGTAAAGACCGGTGTAACAATGGCAACTGCATCAATATCAGGAGAAGTTACTAATTTGTTATAATTAGAAATTGTTTGTATTGAGGGGTAATTTTTTTGAATACAATTAAGAGCTTTTGGATTTTTGTCACAAACAGTAGTGACCCGGGCATCATTAACTGCATTGAAATTTCTTACTATATTTGGCCCCCAATATCCGCAACCTACAATACCTATGTTTATCATTTTTTTCTCCTTTTATTTAAATTGAATAATGCTTTTTAATTCGCTCCCATACCAGTGAACACAACTTTAAAAGTACTAAACAGTATTTTAAAGTCTAACCACAAATCCCAGTTTTTAGCGTATTGAAGGTCCAGACGAACCATTTCATCAAAAGTGGTCAGACTGCGGCCTTTTACCTGCCAGAGACCGGTGATGCCCGGCTTAACATCCAGTATCCTTTTCATATGCCAGGTTTGATAGTTATCCAGTTCATAAGGTATGGGCGGCCGTGGCCCTACTAAACTCATCTGCCCCATTAGGACATTGAAAAACTGAGGCAGTTCATCCATACTGCTTTTTCTTAATATTTTTCCCAGGGGGGTTACTCTCGAATCATTTTTAATTTTATAGCAGGGTTGATCTTCAGACCCCATATTAATCTCGTTGTGATTTCCCTGTATTAATTTTTCGACGTACTCACGGTGAAGACTTTCATCATTGTTTGTAGACATTGATCGAAATTTCAGGAAGGGAAATTTCTTACCTTTATAGCCCATTCTCTCTTGATGGAAAAAAAACAGGGCCTTTTGACGTAAACTTAATGGCTGCAGCAATTATTAACATGAGAGGAGAAAAGAGTAAAAGGCCAAATACAGCACCCGCAATATCTATTAATCTTTTCATAACAAACTGCCAGTCATTTATCAGATCTATTTTTCCCAGATCAAGAATCCAGGATGAATCAATGCTGATGACTTCAGCCATCAGAGGGGATGATGAATACTGCATCTCATAGATTGATAACTGCGAACTGGGCCGGTTTTCTGTTTTATTTAAGGATGTTTTATTTTCCTTATAGTCATTAGGCTTTGGATGTGTGCTGACAACAAAATCCAATAGAGAAGTATCTTTTCCAAGGTTCTCTATCAATTTATTTTTAAATTTTGCTGCTGCAGCTTTTGCTCCGGTTGTTTTTGTTTCTGGAAGCAGAATGCATATAGTGTTATGTTTTATCCAGCCTGCTTGATCAATAGTTCTAAAAGAGGGTGTAATTATTTGAATGATTTTGTTAAATTGTTGACCATTAGTCCGCTCATTTATTTTTGTAAGATCAAGCTGTATTAATGAGAATGGATTGTTTGTTCTCTCGGAACGTTCCATCTCATAGTGAATACGGTTGGTAAATTTTGATTTTTCAAGTATTTTAATTTTATTCATAATGCACCTCCTTCTTGTTCTTTTACTTCTTATTTCTATGGCTTCGCCCTCTCAGTTACATTCAGTATATTGACCGATTGTAACCTATAGGGGTGTTTTATAATCTCTTTTCATAATCAGTCTCTGCCGACTGTGAAAAAGTTATTTTTACAGTGTCTTGTATATCCAGCCGGGGATGTGCCATTTTCTTCTGTTTAATATAGCCCCCAGTACTTTTATTTTTTTATTTTCTAATGTTTCCTTAGCGCTCTGCGCTACTTCCCAGCGAGTGCTTTCCGCCTGCGTCACCATTACTACGCCGTCCATTTTTCCAGCAAGGGTTCTGGAGTCGTTACAGGTGTGAATGGGGGGGCAATCAAACAATATCCAGTCAAAAAAGGGTTTAATATTTTCTATAAACGAATTTAAAGATTGTGAAGTAAAAGGATTAATATGAGAAACACCGCTGGTGATAACGGACAGGTGTTTGAACCTGGTTTGCTTGATCACATCATCCAGGGATTTCTCCTCAAGAAGCAATTCGGTTAATCCGTCTTTTTTATCAAGTTCGAACAGCCCGTGGAGAGACGGGTTTCTCAAGTTTGCATCAACCAGTAATACATTATTTCCTATAGATGCCAGGGTTATGGCAAAGTTGCTGAGGACGGTTGAAGTTCCCTCCCCTTTTGCAGAAGAGGAAAAAAGAACTGTTTTGATCTTTTTGTCAGTTGCAGAACTGATCAGATTCTGTCTCAGGCTGAGATATTCCTTTGAAATATGATGGGACAGTTTTAAATCTACCGGTATATGCGGTTCGGGTTCGGGTATAGATGCAAAAACAGGCAAATCAAGCTGTTTATTTATATCTTCATTGTTAGTGAAAGTGTGGCTGGAAAATTCGGAGAAAAAAGCTGCTCCAAAACCTGCAAAAATACCCAGGAAGATGGAAAGCATTACATTAAGTCTTTTATTTGGTGCAACAGGTTTTAGGGGTGGAAGAGCCGGCTCTACCACACTGATGTTGGCAATCTTCTGGGCATCCATGGCATTGGAAATCCTGGCTTCTTCCATATTCTTAACATATAGGTAATAGTTTGCTTCATTTATTTCAAACTGACGTTCCAGCTCTTTCAGTTTCCGTTCCATGCTGTTAACAATACCTAGCTTCTGCCGATACACAGCCAGTTGCTTTTTCTGGGCTGCCGCTTCACTCTTCAGAGCATTCAAATTATGGTCTATACTTACAATCGCCTTGTTATGATAGATTTGTTCTTCTTTATGCAAAAGTTTCTGAGCCTCATTTATCTCCTGTTTGATATCTATAACACGCATACTTTGCTCTGTATATTTGCTCAAAAGATCCTGTTCTTTTAACTTCAACTCAGACAGCCTATTTCTAATACCGCTCATTGCCTGGGGGTTGAGCTCAGTCTCTTCACCCATTATCGTTTCGATAGATGCTGCAGTGGAGTTTCCCCTGAAGGATTTCAACTTGCCCTCATTGTTACTGATCTCACTTCTGGTTTCTGACAGGCGTGTCTCCAGGGCTGAGATCTGTTCAAGAAGTAAATCTTTTTGCCTCGCAATGGAAGAGATGCTGTTCTGCTTTTTGAAAGCCTCAAGCTTTTTTTCAGAATCCCTGAGCATCTTTTTCTGAAGAATTACCTGCTTATCAAAAAAACCGTATTTTTCCGACTCTTTGTATACTGTTAAATGATGTTCAAGAAAAGCGCTTACCAGTTTATTTACAAACTGTGCGGCAATAAGGGAATCTTTATGCTTAAATTTAATGTTTATAATATATGAGTTCTTAATTGACGCTACTGAAAGACTCTTTTCAGAGGACAGAATTGCTTTTGAAAGAGAGGTTAAGCCTCCGGAGGCAGGGCGGGGTGTAGGGGTTTTTTTAGCAATCTCAGGGTAGATGGTGTTAACACCAAGATCACGTATGACTTTTTCGATGAGATTGCGTCCCGTTAATATCTCTACCTTTGAATTTATACTCTCTTCTCTTGAAGAATCAAATAGAATCGGGTTTCTGCCCTGCGCTGATGTACTGGCAGGCGAGAAAATATTTTCCCTGCCGAATTTAACCAGGATTTTGGATGAAGCCTCATAGGTCGGCGATGTCCGAAAAGTAACTACAGTGACGACTGCCACCATAGAGAGAAAGATGCTAATTATTTTTGTCTTATGTCTAAAGGCAATATTTAGCAGATCTCTTAAATTGCCCTGAGTTTCGTTTTCAGTTTTAATAATTATGCCCCTTTAATAAAATTAAGTGAAGTGTGAAACGAATAAGACAGGTGCTGCCAAACATACAGCATAGCATAAGCTTCTATCTCCTATTACTCTTACCCGGTACTATTTCTATGACAACTCCTCTATCACCTGTCTCCTGATTTTAAACAGATTTAATTAACAAATCTGGGACCTTATCAATTGTTGTCGTCTTCACTATGAAGCTGATATGAAAAGCTGAGACCTATATTCCTGGGAATAAAACTATATATATGATTTACAAATTGGGCAGCGCCGGCAAGTTTGCTTTTTGGAACATAGACCATATCAAACGGTTTCAGCAAATACTCTGCTTCAGAAAGTTGTCCTTTACTTGCTTCTTTTAAATTTACTATTCTTGTCAGGGGCTGACCGTCCTGCCCTTTGCTAACGATAAAGACATTTGAAAGTTCGGCATCCTCAAGAACACCGCCGGCACTGACGATGGCTTCCAGAGCATTTATTTTCCCCACAATTTCAAGGACCATAGGCGTATTGACTTCACCTCCCACATAAATTCTCTGCCCTTGGAAGCTTTGCAGGATGACGGTAATTACGGCATTCTTTATTTCCACTCTGTATTTTTCAGTTAATGCTTCGTCTAATTGTGAAGGGGTTAGTCCTGCTGCAAGAAAATCGCCTATCGGTTCAAGAGAGATTTTGCCGTCAGGTCTGATGGTTACGTTCTCATTAAGCTCAGGTGTTTTGTAAAACCTGATGTCAAGGTTGTCTCCCGGTTGAAGGAAGTAATCTTCCATTATCTCTACTCTGTGAATCAAAGAATTTTCAGCGGGCAGTAGTGGTATGGTGTTACCGCCGCAACCTGCAAGAATAACAGCAATAACAATCGGCAAAAAACTGACCTGTACTTTTATATTCATAATCATTCGTTTTTCTTTATTAATCGCCGGTCCAAAAGTATTTTTGCAATATCGGTAAATGTTATTTTCTTTCATGCTTGTTTTCCCCCCATAATAAATGATAAAGTCTAAAAAAAAGGTTCATCCGCCAAAAATCTAACCCGTATTTGACTAAGGTCCAATAGACAAATACCCTCTATCATTCTATATCTTTAACAAATCCCTAAGACGAATTTTCTTTCAACTTTTTTACGAAAGAAGGAAAAAAAAACAAATACCAAAGCCCTGATGCACAAAAGGCTCAGAAATGAGCTTATTGTGATTAGGATTTTGGGCACGGGTCTGATAGGGGATAGTTAGCCGCTACACCTATCAGGCTTTATTTATATATACTCTATCTATATATAACTCTCTATCGATTAAAATAAGTATTAATAATATGTTTTTTCATAGCATCACCTTTTTAAAAACTATCGACCGCAATATAATATATAGTACATGTTTTTGAAATAAACAACTCTAGGAATAAATTATAAAGTAAATATAAATAACATAAGTTCACTTTAAAAACTATAGACAATAAATTAATATATAGTACATGTTTTACAATTTTCAACCCTGAAAATAAATTTAAAAGTAAACATAAATAATATAATATATAATAAAGTACAATATTGTTTAAAAAATAAATTAATAAGGATAATGATTGTTATTATTTTGACCTGCTCCCTAAAAACTGAAACATTTACAGGTTAGTAATTTTGGTAAACTTAAATAATTCATGAAAAAGTCTGCTAAATAATTATATTCAATATTACCTGTGATTATGGTAACAATTTAGCGAGAGTAGAATATTTAATATTCTTATTGCCTATATTGACTTTTAACTACTGCTGAAATGGTAAGGTTACCTAAAATTATCCTGACTCTTTCACTGATAATTAGTTAACAAGATTGAAAAACATCTATCAAATTGTTCATCTCCAAAATAGTAATTTCTCGCCACTATTTTACTCCTAATAAATTACCCTTGATTTATATACCCTATATACAATTAATGTATCTATGATATAGATTTGTTTATAATCAAAGATTGAAAAGCTTAAGAATGTAAGAAGGTAATCTTTATAAAAAATAATAATAAAATGATATATTTGAAAGAGTTGAAGAGGTGCAGTTATGAAGAAAAAGAAACTTTTTGGAGGAATATTTTTTTATCAACTGTTTACATTACTCTGTATTTTGTCTACCGATTCTCTCGCTCAAGAACAGGTATGGACAGATGATTATAGCATCCGCAACAATCTCGATGTCGTGATCCTGTTGGGCTGTACAGAAGTAATCGGGAGTTTATGGATACATGACCACTGGGATTTAGGTGTTCTAGACAGCCTAATCGGACTTGAAAGTCTTACTACCATGGGCGGCAATGGAGAAAATATCCGAGAATCAACATCAATTCCAGGAAGAACGGCCTCTGTGAACTAAACATCTCTTATTGCCTTTAATGTTGCAAAAACCATTAGGCCTAGTGCCATAATGCTCCATACAATTGAAATGGCCATCTAACCCTGAGCTGAAGCATAAAGACCTGCAAAAGTAAAAGAAACGTTACACCAGTAATGAATTGTGCGTGCAATAAGTGCGTTGAGCCATGGGAATGAGAGGGCTGAAACAGCGTAAGAAATTGTTCGGGTCGGAAAGCGCTGAAATTGTTAATATTAAATACATCCAAAATTCTATATTTATTTAGTTCAGCGTTATAATCTCTGATAATAGAAAAGGATACTTAAGATCAGCGTTAATAAGGATAACAGTACGAGTCGTAGCGGGGCTTTGAGATTAGCAGGGTTTGCCGTCTGAGTTATTCTCTGTTTTGATTTATCTGGTTTTTCGGCGGCAGTTATTGGTGCCTGAGGTAAAAGAGGGGTAATCGGTTTTTCTTCGATTTGGGTAGCCTCAGGTTTTTTCCCCTTATTTTTGATTGCCCTCCTATAGTGAAAGATTTCTTCAGCTATTCCCATTTTTGCGGCGGCTTCGAAGATGTCATCAATGTCTACAGCACTTTTTCCTTTTTTAAAGGCCACATTAAGAGATTCGTCACAGAGTGAATTGATTACGCGGGGGATTCCACCTCCTGTGCCCGAGGCTATAACAACAGCTTCCCATCCTGTTTCTGTAAATATTGACGACTGACCCCCGGCCATTTTAATGCGGTGGGATATATATCGACGTATTTTATCGGCATTTAATTTGCTGATAATTTCTATAGATGCAATGCGCTGTTTGAAAGGTTTCATTTCCGGTTTTTTGAGTGTTTCCAGTATTTCCATCTGACCGAGCAGAAGGATCTGAATCAGTTTAGTCGGGCCTTCTTCAAGATTATTGAGTATGCGGATGCCCTCGAGCAGACCTTTAGTCGCCAGATGTGATTCATCGATCATCATGAGGCATTTTTTTCCAGAAGAATTCATTTTCAAGAGAGCCTGCCTGATATCTTTTAAAATAAAGATTCTTTCGGCCGATGAATTTTTTAGACCCAGTTCCTGAATGATAAATAAGAAGAGATCTATGCTGTTATCCGGGGGCTCAGCAATCCATATGAGCTGTAAATTGTCAGAATAATCAGATTTTATCATTTGACTCAGAGTTGTTTTGCCCGAACCTATCGGACCTGTTACCACAATTAAACCGCGGCCTGCAATCAGGGAATTTTTAATCTGATTGCGAATCTGTCCATAATCACCCTGATCAAAAAAGAATGTTGGATCAGGAACATTTTCAAAAGGCAGTTTGTTTAAATTAAAGTTTTTGGTGTACATTGTTTTTTAAATTTCCTTTTCTTCAGGGATAAGCCTGACAACAACTCTGCGGTTTTTTGCTCGGCCGTCAACAGTATCATTGGAAGCGATGGGACGCGTGTCGCCATAACCGATGACAGATATACGTTTAAATGATATCCCCTGTTTCTCAAACACACGAGCTACTGCTTTTGCTCTGAAAAAGGAAAGATCCATATTATCCTTATAGCGTTTTTGCCAATTTTTTGAGATGGGTATATTATCCGTATGTCCTTCAATTGTCACACGATAATTGGGGAAAGACAGGATACGCTGAGTGGATTGTTGAATAAGCTTTGCTATGTTATCGTTAATTACAAACTCGCCGGAGCTAAAGGCTACATCGCCCAGCAAAACAGTTAATAATTTTTCTGCTTTTTCCGGTTCACTGCTGTTCAATTTACTTTGAGAGACATTTTTGAGGGGTGCAGGTGTATACTCCTGTTGAGCAATTATGTTTTTAGATGTCTGTGTATCTGTTTTTGAAGCGTTATCTTTGTTTATAAGTTTTTGTACCAACCGTTTAACAGTGTCCTGCAAGGTCTGGATATTTATTTGTGAGGCCTCATTTTCATTTGTAAGTTTTTGCTCCAGTTGTATAGTTGAATTTTCAGCGGACTGTGTATCTGTTTGTGAACCGGCAACTTTGTCTGCCAGTTTTTGTTCCAGTTGAGCAGCTATATTTTCAGTTGACTGCGTATCTTTTTGTGCTCTGGCGATTTTATCGGCCAGTTTTTTTTCCAACTGTTTAACCGTGTTCTCCAAGGTCTGGATATTTATTTGTGAGGCCGCACTTTCATTTTCAAGTTTTTGCTCCGGTTGTGAGATCGTGCTTTGTAATGTTTCAATAGGAGGGTTTAGAGGTTCTTGCTCTATGTCCGGTTCGGTTAAAATCTCCTTTACGATGTGTAAAAATTTGTTTAATTTTACCTGTGACAGTGCTGCCGGGTTCAGAGGATTTTTTTCAGGAAGATTCAGTGCTTTAAAGGTGATGATCCCTGATAAAGCAAAACATAAAATTGAAAAACCTATGAGGATGTTTCGCATAATAAGGTGATATAATATTTTAATTTTTTAAAGTCTTATATACATACAGGTCATTATATTCGCAAGCCCAAAATGGCCGGTCTTTTCTATTGTAGCTCTGCAGTTAAAATAAAAAGTTAAATTTGATGATAGGCTCATTCCGCCTCTTGTTTTAGCTGCTGAGATGGAAATTCTTCAGGTTCCGCATGATGATATTATTCTAGACCCTGGTGGATCAATAATTCTCGGAACATCACGACGTTCTCGAATAAGGTTTTGTGATTTGATACCTTATATTTGTTTATAGTATTATTAAATGGACTTTTTCGACAGTCTCCCTGGTAAAATGAACTATTTGCTTTATAATTTTCAGTATTGCTGCATAGAATAATGAATTGATGTCAGGTGAGGTCTGAGCTCTGCTGTAAGGGCTGTCTGATCAAGCCCAAACTTTTACAACTTAACGCTCCCCCATTTCTCTAATTCTCCAAAACTCATGTGGATCATTTGTTGTTGTCTCTTTCTTTTCAGCTTCCTGCTTTTTTTTAGTTGCTTTTTTTTTAGCTTCCTGCTTTTCTTTATTTGCTTTTTTTTTAGCTTCCTGCTCTTCTCTTGCTGCTTTTTTCCATTCCATTCTTGCTTTTTTTATAGCTTCTTCCTCTTCATTTTCTGATTTCATTTTAGCTTTTTGTTCATCAAGCTTACTTTCCTTTTTTGCTTTTTGTTTATCCATAGCACTACTATTTTTCTTTTCGAAATTTTCATTTGGTTCTATCGATTCTTTAACTTTTGTTGGCAGGACATCTTCTGCAAAAGCACTTCCTGTTAATGGAAATGTCAACAAACCCAGTATTAAAACAACATTAAATATTTGTTTTTTTGACATTTTTGAGCTCCTATTTATTTGTTTTAATTTTGCTTCATATTGTTAGGGTTAATACAAATATACAGAAAGTGCAAGGCTAAATATGTATATACTCTGTAACGATACTATAGGTACCCACTATTTTATCATAATCAGGTGTTTTTATATTTCATTGAAAGTGTATGGCTTCAAAAGGTTTTGGACCTATCTGAGCAAAGACTTAGTGAGAGTTTCGCATCCCAGAGATAGCCCATCTCCCTTGTCTTATATCTACCTGATCCGTATTGCTAAAGGCAGGGTTTCAGCTTTGCCTTTAGCATATAACCACGAGGAACCATAACAAAACCCATAGTTGTATGTCGTTAAAAGGTTTAGGACAACTCCAGCCTATAGCTAGGAGAGGGTTTCAACTCACATATACATCATCTGGTTTTCATTTGCAAGCCTCAAAACACAATTCTGCTTGCGACGTAACCGCATAGTTTTTTCCTTGATCTTCTCACTGATCGAACTGTGTCCCAATTGTTTCTGGACATAAGCCGGGCTTAAATGAGCCATCAGCAAAATGGTTGCAAACGTATATCTCAAATCATGCGGATTTTTAACACGCAGACTGGTAACTCTAATGCTTTGAAGCTCATTTAAATCAAAGCAGCCCTATTCCGGACACAGCGTGTCGCCTTAACGGGGCTGACGCTTTTGGAGGATTATGTT
>PVMK01161800.1_pt1 | contig 11478 bp, 7 predicted proteins | sample 1853481 | NCBI WGS metagenome assembly PVMK01 (sample SAMN08533507, study PRJNA380276) | Marine sediment metagenome, whole genome shotgun sequencing project. | reverse complement strand
AGCCCTCTCCCCCTCCCGTCCACCCCTAGCTTACGATGCCCACGGGAGTCCCGGTGGTGGACGGGAGGGGGAGAGGGCTGGGGCCGCGACACGCGCGACGTTAAACGGCGCTAAAGACTATGTGCGGCTGCGCCGAGGTTGCGCAGCTTTTGCAGCGACAGATCGCGCCCGAGCAGGCCGAGGCCGCAGTCGGGGGCCGCGATCAGGCGATCGGCATCGATATGCGCCAAGGCCGAGGTTAGACGATCGCGGATCTCCTCGACCGGCTCCACGCGGCTCTTGGCGATGGCGACCACGCCCAGGATAACGCTGGTGGTCTTGAAGGCCTCCAGCAGGGTGAGGTCGTTATGACGATGCGCGTCCTCGATGGAGATGGCCATGATCGAGGATTCCTCGATGGCCGCGGCGATGCGGCCATAGGACTCCCTCGGCGCCTTGGGATAGTCGGGATGGTCCAGGCGGTCAGGGTAGCCGCAGCACATGTGGACCGTGCGCACGACCTCCGCCGGCGCGTCGTGGAAACAGCGATCCAGATTCTCGAAACCGTAGGCGAGCGCCTTCTCGGGCTGGCGCGCGAAGACCGGCTCGTCGATCTGGATATGCCGGCATCCGGCTTCGGCGAGCGCCAGGACCTCGGCGTTGAGGGCCGCGGCGAGGTCCCGGCCCAGGCGCGCCGGGTCAGCGTAATGGGCGTCGGCCACTGTATCGGCGATGGTCATGGGCCCCGGTATGGTGATCTTGACGGGCTTGTCGGTGTAGCTTTGTGCGACCTGCCAGTCGTGCGGCAGGAAGGATGCCTGCGCCCGAACCGGCCCTCTGATGGTCGGAAGCTTGGCGCTGTAGACCTCGCGCACCTTCTTCTCGGTCAAATTCTCGAAGTCGAAGCCCGCCAGGTGGCGGCAGTGATAGTGGATGTAGTTTTCACGGCGCACTTCGCCGTCGGTCGGGATATCGATGCCGGCGCCGACCTGGTCCTCGATCACCTCCTTGACGCCCCGGGCGAAGATCGCCTCGGCGTCATCGCCCATCGTCTCGAGGGCCTGGGCCCAGCCAAAGGTCGGCTCCGCCGTGTCGGGGCCGGAGGGGATGTTGAACCAGTCGGGGACCTGGATGTAATCGGGTTTCGGATAAGCGCCGATGGTGGTCGTCGTAAGCGGCATGGCGTTCCATCCTTTCGGCATGCGGTGGCCGTGGACTTGCGCAATCTTGCGAGGGTCCGACGCCGGGAGCAACCGCCGAATCAGTCTGTCTGCCCACGGTAATAGAGCATAACCGTGTGGGTCGCTTCGGCGAAGAACAGCCAGCGCTCGATGAGGGCGCCCAACAGGCCCGAGAGGGCGGCGATGATCGCGAGTGCGATGCCGAGAGTGCCGCCGACCGCGAACAGCAGGACCAGGGCGGCGGCCGGAATCCCCGCGCCGAACATGAGGGCCAGGCGGCGCAGGCGTTCGGCGTGTTTCCGGGCAACCCGGAAACCCATCTCCTGCATGAGATAGTTCGATTCCGTGTGGGGCGGATCGAGCGGCCGCACCCGTCCCAGGTTGCCCAGTCCGGTCGCCGTCTCCAGGCTCGGGCCGGGGTCGCCGCCATCCGGATCGCGCCAGTAGAGCAGCTTCAGCCCCCAGGCAAGCAGCAGCGCCGCCAGTGCGAGCACCGCCGGCCAAAGCGCCGGCGAGCCGAACAGCCGGAGCAGGGCGGTCAGCCATAAGGCGCCGGTGGCGAGCGCGAGAGCCAGGTAGATGGGCACCACCTTCGGATGGTGCCACTGGCGGATCGTCGTGAGCGAGGCGTAGATTTGCCCGGTGCAATAGACCGTGACGAGCGCCCCGGCCGCGGCCAAGAGACCGAACAGAGCCCAGATCCCACCGGTGTCGCCGAACCCGACCCAGCCCAGTGCGAAGAGGCCGGCCGGCACGAAGGTCGCGAACGCCGCCACCCCTTCGCGGGACAGCCAGGACGACCGCCACTGGCTGAGCGCCCGCCAGGCGCGCTCGGGATGCTTCAGGTGAAGGGTCGAGGCGGCCAAGCCCAAGGCGATGAGGCCGAGCGCCAAGCCAAGCCCGACGAAGCCGAACCAGCGGACCGGCGGGACGAGCTGCAACGCGCCGGCCAGGCCGAGCAGGCACAAGAGGCCGTAACCGGCGCCGGAGGCCGTCGTGAACACCAGGATCGAGGCGGCCGGATGCATGTCAGTCGGCGAGCACCCGGTCGAGCCACGCAAGGAACCCGCCTTGCGGCTCGGCGTCCGGCAGGGCCCGGGCGGCATCCCGCGGGCCGGAGCCGTCGCGGCGCGGGCGCGGCGGCAGGTATTTGTTGGTCGGCCGGTAGCCCATTTCGGGCATGAGGTCCATGCCGCCCCGCGCCGCCGTCATCTTCGAGACCTGGGAGTCCGGGTCGGCGAAATCGCCGAAATGGCGGGCGTTCACGGGACAGGCGTTGACGCAGGCCGGCTGGCGATCGCGGGCCGGAATATTTTCGTTGTAGATCCGGTCGATGCAGAGCGTGCACTTCTTCATCACGCCGCCGACCGGGTCGAGCTCGCGCGCGCCGTAGGGGCAGGCCCAGGCGCATAGCCCGCAGCCGATACAGCGTTCCTCCTCGACCAGGACGATGCCGTCCTCCTCGCGCTTGTAGGACGCGCCGGTCGGACAGACGGTGACGCAGGCCGCGTCCTCGCAATGCAGGCAGGACTTGGGGAAGTGAATGGTGCGGCTGCCCCCGGCCTCGCCTCCCACCTCGCCTCCCACCTCTGGGGCCACCTCGTAGCTATGCACCCGGTTCAGCCAGGCGCCGGTTTGTCCGCTGCCATAGGGGTTGAGGTCGCTGAGCGGCGCCGGATAACCGCCGGTGTTCCATTCCTTGCAGCTGGTTACGCAGGCATGGCAGCCGACGCAGATGTCGAGGTCGATCACCAGGCCGAGGCGTTTTGGCGGCGGCGTCGCCGGCAGGCTGGTCATTTTCGCTTCCGCCCGTCGCCACCGTCACCGGTGGTTTCGTGAAAGGCCGCGCCGTAACGAAGGACCTCGGGAGTCTCCTGCGATCCCGGCAGCGGCGGGAGGGGAGGGAACTGCGGCAGACTTTCGCCAGCGTCCACAGGCGACGCCTTTTCAATCCGCACCCGCAGATCGTACCAGGCCGCCTGTCCGGTTACCGGATCGGCTGAGGCGTAGCGATAGCCGCTTTCGCGTTCCGGCAGCAGTTCGTCGATCAGATGGTTCAGGAGGAAGCCCGTCTTGGCCTCGCCGGCGTCGGCCGAGAGGTGCCAGGCCCCGGCGCGCTTGCCGATGGCGTTCCAGGTCCACAGCGTTTTCGGGTTGAGCCCCTGTTGGATCCGCACCTGGGCCCTGATGCGGCCGTTGCGGCTTTCCAACCAAGCCCAATCGTCATCGCTGAGGTCGTGTGCCTCGGCGACGGCGCGGGGAATGTAGAGGCGATTGTCGCCATGGATCTGGCGCAGCCAGGCGTTCTGCGAGCCCCAGGAGTGGTACATGGCCATGGGGCGCTGCGTGACGGCGTGGAGCGGATAGCGTTGCTCGTCGTTCTCCTGGTCCTCGAAGGGGGGATACCAGATCGGCAACGGATCGAAATAGGTCGCCACCCGCTCGCGATGCTGCGCCGGCGGCTGGTGAGCCCCGTGTCCCTGGGCCGCCAGACGGAAGCGCTGCAGGACCTCGCTGTAGAGCTGCAAGGTGATGGGCGCCGCATGGGAAATGAACCCCCGCTCGGCGGCGTAGGTCAGATAGGCCCGGTTGGCGTGCTTGAAGTACCGCAGCTCGGGCGCCAGTTCCTCGCGCCAGAAGCAGCCGTTCTCCTTATAGCGTTCGAGCTGCTCGGGATTGGGCGCGCCACGCCCCCTCTTGTCGCCGTCTTCGCCGCGCCATCCCGCGAGGCTGCCGACGCCGGGCTGGCGCTCGTGATTGACGATGTAGTCGGGATAGCCGCCGGGATATCTGGGCGTGCCGTCTTCCTTGACCATTGCCGGCAGGCCCAGACGGGCGCCGAGATCGAGCAGCACCTCCTGGAAGGGGCGCACGTCGCGGTCCGGCTGGACCACCGGCTGGCGGATCGCATCCGCCGGTCCCTCGGCCGAACAGATCGGGCGGTCGAGCAGCGAGATGCAGTCCCAGCGTTCCAGATAGGTCGTGTCCGGCAACACCAGGTCGGCATAGGCCACCATCTCGGAATAGTAGGCATCGGCGTAGATGATCCGCGGGATTCGATACTCGCCGGTCTCCGGGTCCTTGTCGGTCAGCATGTCGATGGTGCCGGAGGTATTCATGGCCGAGTTCCAGGCCATGTTCGCCATGTACATGAAGAGCGTGTCGACCGGGTAGGGGTCGCCCTTCCAGGCATCGGTGATGACCAGATGCATCATGCCGTGGATCGAGAGCGGCGCCTCCCAGGAAAACGCTTTATCGATCCTGAGCGGCGATCCGTCCTCGTCGACCAACAGGTCTTCGGGACCGGTGGGAAAGCCAAGCGGCGGGCCGGGCAGGGGCGAAGAGGGCGCCACCTGGTCCAGCCTGCCGGCCGGCTTCACCGCCGGCGGGGCCGGGCGCGGGAAGGGCGGCTTGTAGCGGAACCCGCCGGGGCTGTCGATGCTGCCCAAAAGGATCTGCAGCAGGTGAATCGCCCGGCAGGTGTGGAACCCGTTCGAGTGGGCCGAAATGCCGCGCATGGCGTGCATCGAGACCGGCCGCCCGATCATGCGGTCGTGGTGCCGGCCGGCCCAATCGGTCCAGGGGACGTCGACCACCACCTCCTCTTCGAAGGCGGCGTGCGCCAGCTCGGCGGCGAGGCGCCGGATCGTGTCGGCCGAAATGCCGCAGGCCTCGGCGACGGTATCGGGCGCGTAACGCGCATCGAGGTAGCGTTCCGCCAGCAGGTGAAAGACCGGCCTGGCCCGACGGCCATCGGGCAGGGTAACGGCGTCCTTCAGGGCCGGCGCGGCTTCGACGTCCGAGGCCGGTCGCGGCGCCACCTTGTGGCGGTCCCAGACCAGCGGGTGTCCGTCCTCGTCGCGGGCGAAGAGGCCGTCCTCGGGGCCCTTCGGATCGTCGATCACCAGCCAGGGCGCATTGGTGTAGCGCAGCAGGTAGTCGACATCGACGCGGCCCGCGCGCAGCAGCTCGTGCACCAGGGCCAGCACGAAGAGGCCGTCGGCGCCCGGCGTGATGCCGATCCATTCGTCGGCGATCGCCGAATAGCCGGTCTGCACCGGATTGACCGACACCAGCTTGGCGCCGTTGGCCTTGATCTTCGACAGGCCGATCTTGATCGGATTGCTGTCGTGGTCTTCGGCGACGCCGAACATCATGAGATAGCGCGAGCGGTCCCAGTCCGGCTCGCCAAACTCCCAGAACGAGCCGCCGATAGTGTAGAGACCGGCGGCCGCCATGTTGACCGAGCAGAAGCCGCCGTGGGCCGCATAGTTGGGGGTGCCGAACTGGCTGGCCCACCAGCCGGTCAGGGCCTGGCTCTGGTCGCGCCCGGTGAAGAACGCGAGCTTGCGGGGATCGGTGCGGCGAATACCGCCGAGCCAATCGGTCGCGATCGTCAGCGCCTCCTCCCACTCGATCTCCTCGAAGGCGGCTTCGCCGCGCGGGCCGACCCGTTTCAACGGTTTGCTGAGCCGCGCCGGCGAATAGTGCTGCATGATTCCGGCGGCGCCCTTGGCGCAGAGCACGCCACGGTTCACCGGATGATCGCGGTTACCCTCGATATAGCGGATCGCGCCATCCTTGAGGTGGACCTTGATGCCGCAGCGGCAGGCGCACATGTAGCAGGTCGTGCATTTCACCTCGTCGGAGACCTTCGGCGAGGTGTCGATCTTGCGATCAATTTTTGTCATGAGGGATTTCTCACCCGACCGCCGCGCCTGGCCGGCTCTCGCCGCCACGTTGGCCCGCTTGTAACAAACGTGGCACAATTCTAGAGTCCAGACGTGGTACCAGAAAGGTCCAATTGTTCGCGGTTCTTGAGGCCAAGGCGTGCGTGATTTCCTGTTCCCCTTGCAACACGACCGCGGGGTCAGCCTGCAGGCCCAACTGCGGCGGCATCTGATGGATGCGATATTGGACGGGAGACTATCTCCGAACGATCCGCTGCCATCGTCGCGGCGGCTGGCCCAGACGCTCGGCATATCCCGCAACACCGTCGTCCTGGCCTATCAGGCCCTGGCCGACGAGGGGTTCCTGGAGTCCCGCGAACGGGTCGGGTTTTTCGTCAACCCCGACGTGCTCGGCGATCATGCGCCGCCGGACTTGCCGGCGCCGCCGGCCGCGGCCAACTGGAACGCGGTGGACTGGCGACGCCGCCTCAAGGTGCGGCCGAGCGAACTGGACCATATCCGCAAGCCTAAGAACTGGCGGCGCTTTCCTTACCCCTTCATTTACGGCCAGGTCGATCCGAAGCTGTTCCCCGTAGCCGCATGGCGGATGTGCTCGCGCCAGACCCTCAGCCTCACCGCCATCCAGAGCTGGACCGAGGATAGCTTCGTCGAGGACGACCCGCTGCTGATCGAGGAGATTCGCACCCGGGTGCTGCCGCGTCGCGGCGTGCGTGCCGCGCCGGACGAGATCCTCATCACCCTTGGGGCCCAGAACGCCCTGTTCCTGATCGCCCAGTTGCTGGCCGGTTCGGACACGCGGTTCGGCTTCGAGGATCCCGGCTATGTCGACGCCCGCAATATCTTCGCCATGACCGGCGCGAAGATCGTACCCTTGCCGGTGGACGAAGACGGCATGCGGGTGGACGCCAAGCTGAAAAGCTGCGATTGCGTCTATGTGACGCCCAGTCACCAGGCGCCCACCACGGTCACCATGCCGCTCGACCGCCGGGTGAAACTTCTGGAAATGGCGAACCGTCACGCCGTCTCGGTGATCGAGGACGACTACGAACCGGAGGCCAACTTCATCAGCTCGCCGACGCCGGCGCTCAAGTCGATGGACAAGGAACATGCCGTCGTCTACGTCGGCTCCTTCTCCAAGAGTTTGGCGCCGGGGCTCAGGATCGGCTTCCTGGTTGCCTCCGCCGACTTGATTCGCGAGGCGCGCCTGCTTCGCCGTCTCGCCTTGCGCCATCCGCCGTCGAACAACCAGCGCACGCTCGCGCTGTTCATCGCCGGCGGCTACTACGAGGCGCTGATCCACCGCCTGCAGCGCGCCTACCGGGAGCGTTGGGAAACCCTCGGCGCCGCGCTGGCGCGCCACCTGCCGGAGTGCTCGACCACACCGTCGTTCGGCGGCACCTCCTACTGGATCCGGGGACCCGAGGGCCTCGACGGGGACCGCCTGGCGCTCGACGCCCTCAGGGCCGGTGTCATCATCGAATCCGGCTCGCTGCATTTCTGCTCCGACCCGCCGCCACGCAACTACTTCAGGCTCGGGTTCTCGTCGATCGATTGCGACCGCATCGAGCCGGGGATCGAGAAACTGGCGGACCTGCTGCACGACAGGCTTGGCTCGACCACGAGCGCCGCATCCCGAGCCCGCCCGGCGTAGGGCACCCAGGTCACCACCTCCGAGCAGAGCGGTGGCGCACATGAAATGGACCATGGCCCTTCAACGATCCTTGCCCTGATGCCGCGCCACGGTCGACGCCACGGTCGACGCCAGTGCCAGGGTGTGGCGGGCGATCACCAACTCCTCGTCGGTCGGCAGGGCCCAGACGGACACCGCGCTCTCCCCCGTACTGATGCGCGGACCGTGGCGCTCGTTGGCGGCATCATCGAGGGCGATTCCCAGCCATGCCGAGGCGGTGCACACGCGGCGGCGCACCTCGGCCGCGTGGGCGCCGATGCCTGCCGTGAACACCAGGGCGTCGACACCGCCGAGCGCGGCGGCCAGCGAGCCCAGCTCGCGCACGATGCGGTAGCAGAACAGCTCCACCGCCTCCGTAGCGGCCGGCGCATCGCTGGCCAGCAGGGTGCGCATGTCGGCACTGAGACCCGAGACGCCCAGCAGACCCGAGCGGTTGTACAGCAGATCAGTCAGCGCCGGCTCGTCGAGGCCCTCCTCGCGCATGAGGTAGAGCAGCACGCCGGGGTCGAGCGCGCCGCAACGGGTGCCCATGACCAGGCCGTCGAGCGTGGAGAAGCCCATGGTGGTGGCAACACCGCGACCGTCCCGGACGGCGCACAGGCTGGCCCCATTGCCGAGGTGGGCAATCACCAGCCGGGCCGGCAACGCGGCGACGCTGATGGCGGGCAGAGCGCCGGTCACGTACTCGTAGGACAGGCCGTGGAAGCCGTAACGGCGCAGACCCTTGTCCCAGAATTCGCGGGGCAGTGAAAGGCGCGCCGCCGCCTCGGGCTGGCCGGCGTGGAAGGCGGTGTCGAAGCAGGCCACTTGGGGCAAGCCGGGCCGCCGCTCCGCCACGGCGCGGATGGCCGCTAGGTTGTGCGGCTGGTGGTGCGGCGCCAGTGGTGCATAGCCCGCCAACTCGTCGAGCAGCGCCGGAGTGACCCGAGCGTGGTCGCGGTTCCCCGGGCCGCCATGCACGACTCGGTGGCCGGCCGCAACCAGCCGCGACGCCGCAACCGCCCGGTCGAGCCAATCCAGCAGCACGGCCAGCGCGCCGTCGTGATCGGCGATGCCGGCGATGTCCCCTTCCGGCGGAGGAGGCGCAGGGGCGGTGCCGGCCGCGTCGGACTCGAGATCGAATCGCGCGGTGCGGCCAATGCCCTCGATTTGTCCGCGCAGGCGCAAGGCCGGGTCGGTGCCGGTGGCACCAGCCGTTTCGAACAGGGCGAATTTGAGGCTCGAGGAGCCAGCGTTGAGCACCAGGATGGCGTCACTGATGGCGTCACTGATGGCGTCACTCATGGCGACACGCCGCCCGCTGGCATCGCCGCTGGGAGGCCGATCACGCGGTCACGTAGTCCTTGTACTTGTCGAGCAGGCGCACTGGCTTGGAGAGGGCATCGCGGCGGAAGGGATCGCCCAGCTCGCGGTTGCACATGATCTCGATTATCGTGGTCTTGCCGTTCTTCTGGGCGTCGCAGGCCTTGTCCAGCGCCTCGCCGACGTCACCCAGCTTGTCGATGGTCACGCCCTCGGCGCCCATGGAGCGGGCGATCTCCGCAAAGCTCGGGTTGTCCAGATTGACCCCGAGGAAGCGGGTTCCGTAGAAGTCCACCTGGTTCTTCTTCTCCGCGCCCCACTGCTTGTTGTGGAACACCACGGCGGTGACCGGAATATCCTCGCGCACGCAGGTCAGGATTTCGCCGAAGCTCATGCCCCAGGCGCCGTCACCGACGTAGGCCACGGCCGGACGGTCGGGCGCCGCCACCTTCGTGCCGATGATGGTCGGGAAGGCGTAGCCGCAGTTGCCGAAGCTCATGGCGGCGAAGAAGCTGTTCGGTTCCTTGAACCTGAGATAGCTGTTGGAGACCGAGCAGATGTTGCCGATGTCGGTGGAGACCATGGCGTTCTCCGGCAGGGCCTTCTCCAGCTCGCGCAGCATCTGCCGCGGATGCATGTCGTCGCTCTGCTTGGAGACCTCGAGGCTCCAGTCGTCGAGCTCGTGCGACCAGCCGTCGAGCTCGGCCTCCCAGGCGTCCTTCTGGGACTTGATCTCGGCCAGGCGTTGATCGGCGTTGTCGCGGCAGGCCATGACCCGGTTGCCGAGCAGCTCGAGCATCCGCTTGGCGGCCGCCCTGGCATCGCCGCAGACGCCGACGGAGATCTGCTTGACGAGGCCCAGCATACGGTGATCGGTGTCGACCTGGATGATCTTGGCGTCCTTCGGCCAGTAGTCCATGCCGTACTGGGGCAGGGTGCCGAAGGGGCCGAGGCGCGTGCCCAGCGCCAGCACCACGTCGGCCTGGGCGATCAGTTTCATGCCGGCCTTGGAGCCCTGATAGCCGAGCGGGCCGCACCACAGCGGGTGCTTGGCCGGGAAGGAATCGTTGTGCAGATAGCTGGTGACGACCGGCGCGTTCAGGTGCTCGGCGAGAGCCACGCACTCCTCGACTCCGTCGGCGAAGACGACACCGCCGCCGGAAACGATGACCGGGAACTTGGCCTCCGCCAGCAGGGTTGCCGCGTCCTCCAAGCTCTTTTCGCCGCCGGCGCCGCGTTCGATCACTTTGGGTTCGGCGATGTCGACGTCGACCTCGCCATAGAAGTGATCGCGCGGGATGTTGAGCTGGGTCGGGCCGCGTTCCGCCATGGCCATGTCGAAGCAGCGCGCGGTCAGCTCGGCCATGCGCCCAGGACCGGTGACATGGCCCTGGTACTTGGTGATCTTGGAAAAGATCGGCAGCTGGTCGGTTTCCTGGAAGCCGCCGAGGCCGATGGAGTTGGAGCCGGTTTCCGGCGTGATGGCGACGACCGGCGAGTGCGCCCAATAGGCCGCGGCGATGGCGGTTACGAAGTTAGTGATGCCGGGGCCGTTCTGGCCGATGCAGACGCCGTGGCGGCCGCTGACGCGCGAATAGCCGTCGGCCATGTGGGCCGAGCCCTGCTCGTGCACCGTCGGGATGAAACGGATGCCCGCGGCGGGAAATATATCCAGCGCATCCATATAGGCCGAGCCGACGATGCCGAACACGTCGGTCACGCCCTGGGCGACCAAGGTCTCGACAAATGCTTCACTGGCCGTCATCCGGGTCATGACATCCTCCTCAGTCTCGGGCTGTACGGAAACCAAACCGCCGGCGGCAGCCCCCTCATGAGGCCGAGGGGCCGACGGGCGTGCTTGAATTGGACCGATTGTGGCACCAACGAGTGGGCCAAGAAAGAGCCAGATCGCGGTGCGATGTGGTGCCAGGTGCGCCCGACGCGAGGCTGGCCGCGCCCCTGGTTGCGCCCCTGGTTGCGCCCCTGGTTGCGCTTGGGGCGAAAGTGATTTAATGGCCGGTCTCTAATCATGTAGCAGCAATAGGAAAAAGGTAAGGGGGCATGACCAAGGTCGCCTTCATCGGTCTCGGCGTCATGGGCTATCCCATGGCCGGGCACATCGCCGCCGCCGGGCACGAGGTCACGGTCTATAACCGTACAGAAGCCAAAGCCGAGGCCTGGGTCGCGGAACATGCTGGGCACGGCGGGCGGAGCGCGCCGAGCCCGCGCGCCGCGGCGGACGGCGCCGAGATGGCCTTCACCTGCGTCGGCAACGACGACGACCTGCGCGCCGTGGTCTTGGGCGAGGAGGGGGTGTTCGCCGGTCTCGCTCCCGGTAGCGTTTTCATCGACAACACCACCGCTTCCGCGGTGGTCGCCCGCGAGCTCTTTAGCCTGGGTGCGGCGCGTGGCATCGGCGCCATCGACGCGCCGGTCTCGGGCGGCCAGGCAGGGGCGGAGAACGGCGCGCTGACGGTCATGTGCGGCGGTGAGGCGGTTGCCTTCGAGCGCGCCAGGCCGGTCATCGACGGTTATGCCCGCGCGCCAACCCTGATCGGCCCCTCGGGCGCCGGGCAACTCACCAAGATGGTCAACCAGCTCTGCGTCGCGGGGATGGTTCAGGGGTTGGCCGAGG
>PVMK01148338.1_pt1 | contig 11478 bp, 14 predicted proteins | sample 1853481 | NCBI WGS metagenome assembly PVMK01 (sample SAMN08533507, study PRJNA380276) | Marine sediment metagenome, whole genome shotgun sequencing project. | reverse complement strand
GCCACGATTCCTGATCTAAGCGCGCAATATCGGCAGCTTTAACAACATCAAGTCTGGCTGTTGGATTACCTTCGGGATCGAGAACACCAAGCCCTTGTAAAATTGTTATTTGATCGGCTTTCCACTGTTCATCTTCAGGCAAAGGTAAACGAACTGCAAGAAATCCCCACGCGGTTCTCACTTCGTGATTTCCTTCAGACATATGACAGGTCTGGCAGGTTGGTGCTGATGTACCTTCAGGTAAAGTACCGTTTTGCTTTAACAAATATCTCACACCATGTTTCGATCCTGAATACATTTCCCACTGGGGATGATCAAAACCCATGTGACAGGTTTGACAAGCTTGCGGCTGCTGAGCTTCTTTTACAGAAAATGTATGGCGTGTATGGCATGCATCGCAGGAAGCATTACCAAACACCTGTCCTTGCTCTTTTAACGCCTTAATCTCATCTTCGGATTTTAGCCCGATTTTATGGCAGCTTCCGCATCCTTTCATACCTTGTGTTAGTGCCATCGGCTGCATGTGGAATGTAGGCATTGCTGTTAAAGCTACCCAGCCAAGAGCATGTTTGCCTTTAGAAAACTGTCCTACCTGAGTTTCATGGCATGGTTGACAGGTTTCAGGTGTTGGAAGTTCAACCTTCTCAACATCCGTGGCTGAAGTATGACCATCACCATGACAAACCGAGCAGTCAACATCATTTTCAGAGTGTTTGCTCAACTGCCAGTCTGTTACAATGTTTGGAGTTATATCTTTATGGCAATCAACACAAACTTGTGCAGTAAGAAATTGTGTTGAGATAAAGATAAGTGCAATGCAAATGAAAATTGTTTTTTTCATCTCTTCCCTTCATAATTTATTGATTAAATAATTGACGGAGAAAACTCTCCGCCACTATTAGTTATGTTTTAAATGATATAGAAAATTAATAATACTATATCAAAAAAATCCAATCCAAAAAATTAAAGTTTAGCAGTTATCATTAAATATGTCCAATAAGCAACATCTTCTCTTATCCCGGCATCTGTGGTATACATATATCTTCATTAGGTTACCGGGAAAGAAAACACTTCCACCCCAAACAAGAGTTGTACCTTTAATAAAAGAATACTTAACAGTCAGGTCAACTTCCTGTCCGAAAGTATTTTCGTCTGTAGGAGATGTATTGTCTCCAACCGTAATGTTTGCAGATTGATTGGACATAAAGTGATGAAGAATAGCACTAAATCCCCATTTTGATTCTTTAGGTTTATAGAACGACATCAAATAAAAATCATTAAGTCCCAGATTCATGGTATTTCCCGGAATGTTTAATGAAATAATCCATAAAACCGTAAAATTTATGGTTGGTACCGTAAGTTGCCTGATAAGTATTCATCTTGGTTGAGGCATCATCAGGATTTGTTCCGGAAAGAAGATCGATACCCAAACCGAGTTTAGCGTTTCCGGTTTTGTAAAATGCAATTGCTGAAACAAGGTAAGCCGAAATATCTCTCCCTTCCATACTTCCAAACTGATATGCAGCTTCACCTATTACGGAGATCTTACCAAAAGTTCCCCAGTAAGACGCACCTAATGTAGGCATACTTAATTTGCAGGTATCCTCACTGACTCTCTCCCGGTCAATTTCCCAATATCCAAAAACATCGAGTTTGTTATTATTATTAATTTTTGTTTTCTTCCAGAAGCCATAAATACTGCGTGACGGTGTTGCTTGCTGCGGATAGGGATATCTGCCAGGATTAGCATTACCAATATAACTTACGGACTCTTTTACAGTTAAACCAAATAGCTGCAGGTTAAAACCCTTTGGAGCATATACAAACCGTATCCCATCAAATGATCTTCCAACAAAGTGCCAGCCGACTGCGCCAAAGAATCTTTGGGTTCCATAAGATACCTCAAATCTTCCCGCTTGAATAGACCAGTTCCAATTGAATAATTTATTTAGTTTTACATAACCTTGATGAAGATCGAGGTTTTTTGAATTTGACAGAGTGCTTGATTCAGAACCAAAAACTCTCGAATCTTGAATCTGAATAAATAAGGTGAGTTTTTTCTTAAAAGTTTTCTCAACACCCAATCTTATTTTACTGCTTGCAAAAGTTAATGGATGAGTGCTATTTCGAAAAATCCCTTCCATCTAATTCGCTTCTTAATCGAACCTGCCCGTAGATTTTCCACCCGTCACCCTATCCTGTTGTGCAAATAATGTGGTGGAAGAGTAATAGCATAAATATTAAGCTCTGTAAAGTAATTTCATATTTTTACCCTTTATTTTTTTTCTACCCTGATTATTCTGTTTTCTATTTGAGAATTAAAAAGCAGAAATTATACAAGCTGTCCCGATTTAAATTTTAAGATAAACCGGACAGTCAATTTATTTATCAATATTATTTTCCGTAACGCTGTTTAAATTCTTCCTGTGCTTTTTTACGTTTTTCTTTTTCTGCCTCAGGAAGATTTCCGGTGTACCATGCATGTTCCGGTCGTGCGAGTAATTCTTCAATCTTGGCTTCTAATAATTTTGCACCTTCAACTTTTTTCGGATCATCGGAGTGCATATTCTCTCTCAACAATTTCCCTTAACTCAGGAATGAACTTGCTATACCAATGCTTGGCAACTTCGTACAAACCATGCCAGTGAGTATAATCGGGAGCCATCATTGAAGCACCATGCCTTGCTCTTCTTCCTTCGTGATGCCAGATTTCCCACCACGTCCATTCAACAACATCATCAAACTTCATGGGTGTAATCAGGTTATTATCATAAACAACTTTCATTATCTCACCACCCGGTTTACCAAATTTAGAGTTGTAAAGCTCTATTACTCCATCATACTGTACATAGAAGTTATCCACATAATTTGGAGTATGGCAAACGGTGCAAACTTCCTTCATATTATTTCTTCTTGTTTCCCAGTTAACTTTAGCCATCTTTTCTAAGCCAAGTTTTTTATCCGATATTTCCGGACGGATTGAAACAGGAGGTCTGTTGTTCCAGCTAATTCTTAAACCAACATCGTGAGTAACAGGAACAAGGTCTCCGTCGTTTGTACGTACTGCGGACATATGGCAGGTAGCACAGGTTGGAGCTGCTGTATAATCTTCACCAAGAACCCATTTTGAACTTTCCATGTTCAAATCATCCTGGTGTGCATAGTAGGCAATACCATGTTTTGATGCATCAAATATTTCCTTTTGCGGATGATCGGGACCAAGATGGCATTTGCCGCAGTTTTCCGGTCGTCTCGCTTGCTCAGATGAAAATGCATGACGCTGATGACAGGCAGTACAAGAACCAACACTTCCGTCAGGGTTAAACCTTCCGATTCCGGTGTTCGGCCAGCCGGCTGGTTTTAAAGGAACCGTCATCATTAACCTCAACAACACTTCCATGACATTGTTGACAGCCGCTAGCTGTTAGTGCTGAACCGCCGAAAAAATTCCAGTCTCCCTCAACAATATCTGCAAGGAAATTATCGAGAGAACCAAGAATTGTTCCTGCTTTTGAATGATGACTTTCATCAAACTCCCGAACTTCACGTTCGTGGCAGTTGGAGCAATCTTTTGGTGAAACTATAATTGCGATTGTAAATCCGTTATGCTCGAACGCGTCAACATCATTTACATCCGCCTGATGACATTCAAAACATCCAACATTTGCACGGTAATGCTTTGAAGTTCCCCATTCCTGGTAAATACCTATTGTTTCAGTATTGTGGCATGCAATGCAGTCTAATGTTTGTTCAGACATCATTGATGGGATTATTGTCTGTGAATAAGCCAACGAAACTGCAAGGGAAAGTAAAAACAATAAGTGTCTGCAAAAGTTTTATTTTTTTCATAAGCTCACCTTATATATATATAAATTGTGATTGATTATGTTGTAAACTGTCTCGATCCGGTTAATTGATTTTCAAGAGCAGTTAATTCGTCTTCAGTTAAAATTTCCTGAATCTTTATAAATAAATCTCTTTCCTCTTTTCTTATATGCGATTCTAATATGTTGCCAAGTTCATCCAAAGTGTTTTCAACATCTTCATCTGATTCAAGCTGGTTGATTAATTGCTTCATCTTTTTATGCTCTGTTATTATCTCTTCAATGAAATTATCGATCTCATCATCTTTACCATTTACAACAGGGAATAAAATTTTTTCCTCATCATCAAAATGTTTTATAAGCTCATCGTAATAAAATATTATGGAATAATCTTTCTTTCCTTCAGTAGTTTTTGGCAGGTTTTTATATTGCGGACTCCCCTTTTTTATAAGCTGTGCAAGCATCAATCCGTGATGATGATCGTGGGAAAGAATATGAAGTGCCTTATGTCTTTTTATCGGAACTTTCATTTAATTAATTTATTTTGATTTTGGATTCATCTTCTTTCGATTTTTCCTTTACCACATCTTTACTTTTCTTGTTTACTTCATCATTAAATCTTTTAACCGATTCTGTACTTGTTGGATGACCGTAAGAATTTAATTTTTTATGATGAATTAAATATTCTTCTTTGCTAACACCATTCTGCCAGTTGCCTGAGATAATTCCTGCGTCTGTAACCATTACAAATAATGAAACCACCCCAATTGCAATATACCTTTTATTTATCTTCTTTTTTACCAGTACTAACTCCAGCTGTAGTGTGTCATCTACAGGGCAGACATCAACACAATTCAACAGGTTGTGCATTCATCGGAAATGATAGTTTTAAGTTTATCCACTTTAATTGAAGATGGACAAGCTTTATTACACAACCCGCAATCAATACAATTTTGGGAATTTCTTTTAATCTTTGTCGGGCTAAGTAATGCTGTTATTCCTAACAGTGCACCATAAGGGCAAAGATACCTGCACCAGAAACCACGAATGGGAATCGAAAGTAAAAATAATATTCCTATTACCATTAAAGAAAATTGTGATATATCGATGAAAAAATACCACATTTTTATATCTGAGATAATGTTATACGGGCTGTTTAAAAATGCCTTAACAGCAACAACCGACATGATGAAAAATACAGAATAGAATAAAAAACCGAGAAGTAAATATTTTAAACTTCGCAAAGGATAATCTAACCACTTTGGGAGTTGAACATTCTTCTTAAAAATTTTCTTCCAAACATCAGCTATAATTTCTGACAGGTATCCGATTGGACAAAGCCAGCTGCAGAATGCCTTGCCAAAAACGAGAGAGGTTAATAGAATTGCAAAGAATATGAATAGTCCCGCAGGGTGCGCCTGATGGATCATTCCTGTCATCAAAAAAAGATAAAAGCTCATCATGGAACTGATTGGCAGGAAACCGTCTCCCCCGGGAGGTCTTTCAACAAAAGCGGCTGTGCCTCCGGATTCGAGATATTGCATGAAACCGAAAAACTCAATTCCTATCCAAATACAAAGCAATGCAAATAATGCTTGTATAATGAATCTTACTTTTTGAATACCCTTTTCTTTATTTCTAATTACTTTTTTCTTCTCTTGCATATTAAACCAACCTGAAGAAGATAATCATAGTTACAAAGTATTAATTTTACTTATGGTCCTCTCTTTTAATTTATCCAATGTTTCGTTAGACAGCATCTCAAATGCTTCGGTTCTTAAAATACCCCAGCTATCGTGAACCGGGCAAGGGGTATCGGGCGTACATTCGGGAAAGCCAAGAACACAACTATTAAACATATCAAGCCCGTCAATTGCTTCAACAATATCAATAAGTTTTATTTGGGAAGCTGGTTTTGCAAGAAAAAATCCGCCGGATTTTCCTTTGGTTGAACGGATTATTCCACTATCTCGTAAGCTTTGTAATATCTTGGATATAAATTCGCGCGGGATTTTAAGGATTTTTGAAATTTTTCCGGCTGATACAACCGTTCCGGTTTTTTGGGCTGCAAGGAAGAGAACTGCCTGCATACCGTATTCGCATTTTTTTGAAAATATAACTGTCATAATAATAATCGGATTATTTTATCCGATTAAACTTACACACAATTATTTTTATTGTCAATAAATAAATAAATGTTTTTTTAATTTATTTTTAGATGAGTAATTTTTCAATGATAGTTAAAAAGTTTATTAAATTATTTATGAATGTATAATATATAAGGTTACTTTAGAATAAACAATTAAACATAATCTATTAACAATCTCCGAGTTGCTGTTACTCTAACTCTCTAACAGGATATGAGCAGTAACCGATAGGGTAAATTTAGAAATGGATTTGCCTGCCCGTTCGGCTTTTTGCCAGAATGCTTTGCAAAGGAGAAATTTTTAGTTCGGTAACTAATTATTATTTGCCCTGTTTGTAAAGCGGGGCTTTTTTTATTTAATAACAAGGAGTGGGTAATGTCACAAATACCAAAACGATATCTGAAGTTCAAAGAAGATTATTCTGATGTAGCAACTGCTTATGAATCAATGGGCAACGCTGTTCACAATGCAGGTCCGTTGGATGAAAAAACACGAGCATTAATAAAACTTGCAATTTCAACCGGCGCACGACTGGAAGGAGCAGTTCATTCACACGTAAGAAAAGCTGTTAAAGTGGGTGCATCAAAAGAGGAAATGCGCCAGGTGGCTTTACTAGCTCTACCAACAATCGGCTTACCTTCAATGATGGCTGCATTAAGCTGGATTGATGATATTATTGAGGAGAATTAAATGACTCAGTTTATCGAACTTTTTATCTCCTTTGTAAAAGTAGGATCTTTTTCATTTGGTGGTGCCTATTCTCTTATCCCACTAATAGAAAAGGAAGTAGTTCAAAATCACAACTGGCTTTCGCAGGATGATTTTTTGAAAGTACTTGGTATGGCTGAAGTATTTCCCGGCGCAATATCAATAAAATTTGCAACTTATACCGGTTACAAAGTTGCAGGAATACCTGGAGCCATTGTTGCAAACCTGGGAAATTTTATTATGCCTGCAACAATTATTATGATTGCTGCCTATTTTTATGCGCAGTATGAAAAAAATGCAACTGTAGTAAAAGCATTTGACGGTATAAAATATGCAATGATCGGAATGATTGCCGCAATCATGTATCAATATGCTGTTGCGAATTTTGCTGAAGCAAAAAGTTTAATCTTTTTAGTTCTTGGAGCTTCCCTGGTTTTATTTTTCAATTTACACCCGGCATTTGTAGTGATCATTGCGGGAGTACTAGCAATTTTTATTCTATAATTTTGTATGAACACATTAGTAGATAATTTTAACAGGGTTCACGATTATTTAAGAATATCACTTACGGATAAGTGCAATCTTAACTGTCTTTATTGCAATCCTGATAACTCCGCTTATGTAAAATTATTAAAACAAAATATCCTCACCTACGATGAATTACTGAGGTTGATAAAAATATTCGGCAAAGCTGGAATTTGCAAAATAAGATTCACAGGCGGCGAGCCGCTTGCACGAAAAGGCGTGTTTGATTTTTTTGATGAAGTAAAACAACTGAAGAACGAATTCAACTTTGATATCGGCATAACAACAAATGCAACACTATTAAATGGTAACGTACACAGATTAAAAGAAGCCGGAATCACACGACTAAATATCAGTCTTGATTCTTTACAGAAAGAAAAGTTTTTTAACATAACAAAACAGGATAAACTCCATTCGGTTTTAGACGCAATATCGGAAGCAAAACAGTTGGACTTCAACCCGATTAAGATTAATTCAGTTGTGATGAGAGGAATAAATGAAGACGAGCTAATTGATTTTGTTGAGTTCGCGATAACAAACGAATTGAATATTCGCTTTATTGAATTTATGCCGTTCGGAAATAACGATTGGAATTCCAACGCATTTATCGGCTGGCAGGAAATGAAATCCGCAATAGAAGAAAAGTTTGAGCTTCTTCCTGTCAATACAAATTCAAGCAGTGTTGCTAAAGATTTTAGTATTAAGGACTATCCCGGTGAAGTAAGTTTTATCAGTTCCATATCCGATCACTTTTGCTGCAAGTGCAACAGGTTAAGGATTACGGCAAGCGGAAAATTAAAACTTTGCTTATTCACAAATGGCATTGATGAATTAAATTTTAAAGAGCTGTTAAATAACAAGTTTTAAATGATGAAGATATAACTTCACTTATTTCCGAAACACTACAATTTAAAAAAGAGAACCACCCTCCGGTGGAGGAATTATTAACTTACGAAAAAAATCAAATGTTAAGTATTGGTGGATGATGGAAAAGAAATTAACACACACAAACAAAAACGGCAAAGCTAATATGGTTGATGTTACCGATAAAGAAATATCAATCCGAACTGCCGAAGCTTATTCCGAAGTAAAAATAAGTGATGAAGTTTTTAGAGCAATAAAAGAAAACAACCTTAAAAAAGGTGATGTTCTTACAGTTGCAAAAATAGCAGGGATTCAGGCAGCTAAAAAAACTGCAGAACTCATTCCGCTTTGTCATAACATTTTCATCACTAAAATTGATGTTGAACTGCAGTTAAACGAAGAGAAAAAATGTGTTGAAATAAATTCGTTTGCAAAAACAGAAAGTAAAACAGGAATTGAGATGGAAGCATTAACAGCAGCTTCTGTGGCAGCGCTTACTGTTTACGATATGTGCAAAGCAATTGATAAATCAATGGTTATTTCAGAAACAAAACTGATTTCGAAAACAGGTGGAAAGAGCGGGACATATAAAATTAATGATTCAAACAATTAATGAGTGAACTATGAATAATCAATCGGGATACAACGAAGCGGTTGAACAATCAACCAAATCAAACGTAGTGGGAAAAGTTGTTGCTATTTCAATCAGCAGAAAAAAAGGAATTCCTAAAAGCAATATCTCCTCAGCAAAATTGATAGAAAATCACGGCATAGATGGAGATGCGCATGCAGGAAACTGGCACAGGCAAGTAAGCTTTTTAGCAATCGAAAGTATTGAGAAGATGAGAGAACGCGGCTTGCCCAACTTACGTCCCGGAGCATTCGCAGAAAATTTAACTACGGAATTTCTGAATCTGCCAAATTTTTCAGTTGGAACAAGAATTAAAATTGGGGAACAGTCTGAACTGGAAATAACACAAATCGGGAAGGAATGCCACGACAAATGCGCAATCTATTTTAAAGTAGGTGATTGTGTTATGCCGCGCGAAGGTGTATTTGCCAAAGTTATAAAATCCGGCGATATTAAATTAAACGATAAGATCTTCGTCGAAAATACTAACAATCAAAGCTGACTTAAGATGATAGCATTTGACGAAGCGTATAAAATTATTGAAAAAGGTTTTAACGAAATAAACCCTAAAACTGAAAAAGTATTATTGGAAAGATCATTACACAGAACTTTAGCCGAAGAGGTTATTGCAGATGTTGATCTTCCGCCGTTCAATAATTCTGCTATGGATGGAATTGCAGTTAAGTACAATGTGAATATTAATGAGTGGGAAATTGTTGGAGAAATTTCTGCGGGAAATTATGAAGAGTTTGAACTGAACGATAATTCTGCAGTTACTATAATGACTGGAAGTAGAATACCTGAATTTTGCGATACTATAATTCCTGTTGAAGATATTGATGTGAACAAACATACTGCTTCGTTAAAAGAGAACGCCAAAGTTAGAAAAGGTGCGAGCATCAGAAAAAAAGGGAGCGACATTGCAAACGGAGAAATAGCAATTCCGAAAAACACTTTTTTAAAACCCAGGCATCTTGCAGCGGCAGCTTCCTGCGGTAAATCTGAATTATGTGTTTATAAAAAATTAAATATTGGAGTGTTAGCAACAGGCGACGAGTTAATTCCTGTTGATGAAAAACCAACCGGAGATAAAATAAGAATATCAAATACATATTCCTTACTTGCAGTAATTGATGAGTTGAATATGAACGCAGTAGATTTAGGAATTGTTTCAGACGAAAAGGTATTATTGCTGCAGAAGATTTCAGACGCTCTTAATAACAATATTGATATTCTAATTACAACAGGCGGTGTTTCAGTTGGCAAATTTGATTATGTAAAAGATGTTTTTGAAGAGTTAGGTGTTGAAATAAATTTTTGGAGAGCATATATAAAACCTGGCAAACCAATTGTGTTTGGAACATTCAAAAGCGGCGGTCACTCAATACTTGTTTTCGGACTTCCGGGAAATCCTGTTTCGAGTTTGGTTAATTTTGAAATTTTCATTCGGGAAAACATTATTAAATTATACAATCAACCAAAGCAGGAATACTTTGAAGCTGTCCTTCAAAACGAATTAAAAAAGAGGGATAAGAAACGGCATTTTATGAGAGGAGTTTTAACAAAAAGAGCAGATGGAACGTATGAAGTTAGTTCGGAATTCAGTCAGTCTTCGGGCAGTCTTGTTGAAATGAGCAAAGCGAATTGTTTGATGATAATTGAAGAAGAAACAATAAATCCGGCAAAAGGAAAAATTGTAAAATGTATGATGATATAACAGCAATTATTTTATCCGGTGGTAAAAGTTCAAGAATGGGAACAAATAAATCTTTTTTGAAGATTGGCGATACAACCGTAATTGAAAGAATGCGCGATTTACTGCAAAGCATTTTTAAAGATGTAATTCTTATAACAAACGATCCTGATGATTATCAATTTCTCAGTCTTCCAATTTATGAAGACATCTTCCGGCACAGAGGTCCCCTTGCCGGCATTCACTCAGGACTTAAACATTCCAGAACAGATATAAATTTTATTATTTCTTGCGACCTGCCTTTTATGACAAAGGAAATGATAAATTATTTAATCGAATATAAAACCGATAAATTAATAACAGTTGCAAAAGCAGATGGGTTTATTCAGCAATTAGCTGGCAAGTATTCTAAAGAGTGCCTATCCCCCGCTGAAAAAATATTAAAAGAAGTAGTAAATAATGAAAACAGAAATGTGGTTCAGAAAAAGAGAAAATGCAATGTGTTAAGTTTAATAGATTTGATCGGAGCCGAAATCATTCCTGCAGAATCCCTCCCCTTTTATAATGAAGATTTATACTTTAATATGAACCGTACCGAAGATTACAATTTGCTGCTGAATAAATTGAAATTAAAAGAGAAAGAAGTATGATAACATATGAAATCAGTAATAATCCTTTAGGTTCATAATATGTTAAACGCTAATCTCAAAAAGTTATTTCTCAACTCCCTATATGTGAGTTGAATCACAAACTATTCAAAAAATATTGAAATTATTAATATTGATTTTGCATACATTTTCCACGTAGTGGTGAAATGTGTAAGCCATTAATTTAATTGCTATTGGAAAACTTACTCCTGAATAGAAACCCCCCTTTAACTTCCATTTCTTTAACTGTTTGTTCTAATTTTGAAATATTATCAATATCATCGGCTAAGAGTATGACGCTGAAATTCCCAGCGTCTGCTAATGCCTCGCAATTATAAGGAAATATTGACTTTGTCTTTACTCCATCATAAAGAACGTTTTTAAGGCATTCTTTGAGTTCAATAAATGAGCATGGTGAGGTATTAATTTTCATGAATTT
>PVMK01154107.1_pt1 | contig 11480 bp, 20 predicted proteins | sample 1853481 | NCBI WGS metagenome assembly PVMK01 (sample SAMN08533507, study PRJNA380276) | Marine sediment metagenome, whole genome shotgun sequencing project. | reverse complement strand
TCAAGCGGTTGAATCTGAACTCGTATGTGATGAGGGAACTATGTTGAAAGATGGTGTTTGTCAAGCGGTTGAATCTGAACTCGTATGTGATGAGGGAACTATGTTGAAAGATGGTGTTTGTCAAGCGGTTGAATCTGATGATACTATCGATGATAATGTACCAATACCTCCACCAACTAGCCCAGTACCTACACCAACAACATCCGAATCAAGTAAAACCATCATTGAGCAATTCTCAATTCCAAAATACAAACAAGTAACACAAATTCCAGTATCTGGTGAAATTCAAAATTACGTAAGAGGAAACCCTGTTGAAATAAAAATAATAAAAGCAGATGGAACAACTGAATCAATTGGTACAATGGCCAAGTCATCTGGCGAGTATTTCACTCAATTTGAGATAGACCATACTGCACAGCCTGGAATATATGATGTCGAGGTAAGGTATGGAGGTAAAGTTCTAGAATCATTTTCAATAAAGATGATATCTGAACGAGTTCCTGAATGGATTAAAAACAATGCTGGTTGGTGGGCAGACGGAGCAATTGGTGAGAAGGACTTTGTTGGAGGAATTCAGTTTTTGATTAAGGAAAACATAATTGATATTCCAGATTTGCCAGAACAGTCATCAGATGTAGCTGAAGAAAAAGTTCCTGATTGGATTAAAAACAATGCAGACTGGTGGGCAAAGGGACTAATTTCAGAGGATGACTTTGTCAATGGAATAAAGTTCCTAGTTGAACAAGGAATTATTGTTGTCTAGTTTTCATCCCTCCCAAAAAATAATTCCATCAGAATTTGCTTGTTCGTAACAAATTGAACTTTCTGACTAATCGGGTTCATACTTCGATCATAAATTATCATCCTTCCCAAAAAATAATTTCAAATTCTCAATTGAGGTTCAAATCCATAGAGGCTTGAACCATAATCGGGTACAAAAAAGTTCCAAGTCATACATCACGGGGACTCACCTACCATTTTGGGGATAAAAAGGGACGCAGTTAAGCAGGAAAAAAAATAAAAAAATAGACTAATTTAAGAAAATAAAAATAAGATCTTAAATTTATAAAAATTTCTAATCTATTCTGATTTTATAACTTTTTGTGCAGCTGGTCCTTTTTGACCTTCGCCTACTTCGAATTCGACTTTATCGCCTTCATTGATGGATCCGTCAACTTCTGTTTCGTGAACAAATAGATCGTCACCAGATTCTCTTTCGATAAAACCAAAGCCCTTAGTGCGGTTGAACCACTTTACTGTGCCTTGTTCCATTTGCTTTACTCAAAAAAGATTCTGTATATTAAGCTAAGTCTAGAAAATGATAGTCTATTAGATTAGTCTATTTTTAATTTAATTTCAAATTCTCAATTGAGATTCAAATCTGTAGAGGTCCAGTTACTTGTTTGGGCATTAATTTAGGCCCACAATTCTGGCCAGATAATCATTCCATGTCCTAACCCATTTTTTATCAGGATCAATATCAATTGATTTTTTGCGTTTATCTAGAAATTCTAAAACGTCCTCTCTGGTAATATTTTTGAATTCTTTATTACCTAAATGAAATGAAAATAATTTTAATACTCGCAGATAATTTGCAGCGTTTGATAACATACTGTCTTCATCATCAACCAACCAATCTTTGAATTGCAATAACGGTTTGCTGTGAATTTTTGGCAACTCTTCAATTTGTCTAATTACAGTCTCAGGTTTGGTTGTCACGCACAAAACTACGTAAATCAACTATATGAACACGATAGGAACGTGGGGCCGACCGGAATTGAACCGGCGACCTACGGGTCACTACAGCTCCAAACTTACATCATCCGTGAGTCAGTTTAGCTTAGTTTACCTTTGGAGCCCTTAGCGGTGATCTTTGTAGACACTGTCGCCCTACCAGGCTAGGCTACGACCCCACAAAAAAGATTGAAACGGACTTGAATTTTAAGTTACTTTCATTAAGATTTAATTGCAATAAAACTGAATTTAGAATTGTAAATAAGATCATGGTTAAACCAATTATGCTAGCAGTAGGAGCTATCCCTGTCATTGTTGCCCTTTTGATTGCTGCTCCATTAATCACAAAACCAGACATTCCATTTTCTGCTGCAACTCCCAATGATACAATTCGAATCGAGTATACAATACATCAATTAAAAAAAATATCTTTTGGTGTAACTGAAAATGTAAAAGCTCAAAAAACTGAGATTCTCCTAATCAAAAACAACGGAGAAATAGAATACTCTGTTACTAAGGAGGGCTATCCACAACCTAAACTCAAATCTGAATTAAGTGAAAAACAGATTAGAAAATTAACTGCGCTGATTAAGGAAACTGGCTTTATTGAAATCCCAACAGAATCTTTTCCAATTAAGGATGATGTAATTGATTATCAAAAATCAAATGTAAAAATTATTTTGAATGGACAAACAAAACAAATTCACTGGCCAGAACAAAATGCAACAGAAAAATTCATTCCTCCAATAATTACTATGGTAGAATCCAGACTAGATCAAGTAATCAAACAGATTCGTGAATAGATACAAATAGTCTGAGATGAAACTTAGAGTATGCTACCACTCGCAGGTGAAAGAAAAAACGCAAAAGGAATAGTCTTTGAGAAATCACAAGCTGGTAATACTCTTCGTGGGTCATCAACTCTGAAACGTGGATTTGCTCACATGCTAAAAAATGGTGTAGTGATGGACGTTACAACTGTTGAACAGGCTCAAATTGCAGAGGAAGCAGGAGCAGTTTCTGTTATGGTTTTAGATAAACTTCCTTCTGATGTTAGAAAGGCAGGAGGCGTTGCAAGAACTGCAAGTATTAGAATTATTCAAGATATTATGGATTCAGTTACAATTCCTGTCATGGCCAAGTGTAGAATCGGTCATGTATACGAAGCTAGAGTTTTACAAGAAACAAATGTCGATATGATTGATGAATCAGAAGTATTAACTCCAGCTGATGAGCATCATCATATTTGGAAATGGGATTTTACAACTCCAGTAGTTAATGGTGCAAGGTCTTTGGCCGAAGCTTTACGGAGAATTGAAGAAGGAGCTTCAATGATTAGAACTAAAGGAGAACCAGGTACTGGAAACGTTGCAGAAGCAGTTACTCACATCAAAAAAGTTAATGATGAATTACGAGCCATAAAATCCATTTATGATTCTGGAGATAATCAAGACCTAGTAAGAATGGCAAGAGAATTCAAAGTATCTTATGATATAGTTGAGCAGACAGCAAAACTTGGTCGTTTACCTGTGGTTAATTTTGCTGCAGGAGGAATTGCTACACCAGCTGATGCTGCATATTTGATGTCACTTGGATGTGATGGAATTTTTGTTGGCTCTGGAATTTTTAATGCAAATGATGCAAAAGAAAGAGCTAGAGCAATTGTTTTGGCCACCACTTTCTGGGATGAACCAGAAAAAGTAAAAGAAGCTCAAAAAATGATTGATGAAAGGCAATCAATGTTAGGATTAGATGTTAACACTTTGGAATTGAGAATGCAAGATCGTGGGGGTTCAGCTTGAGTCTAACTGTTGGAGTATTAGCGATTCAAGGAGATGTCCAAGAAAACCTCCTTTCTACTGAAAAAGCACTCAATGAATTAGGAATTGAAGGAAAAGTAGTGGATGTAAAAACTGCAGATGATGTAAGTAAACTAGATGGATTGATAATTCCTGGTGGAGAGAGTACTACAATTGGACAGTTATCCCTTGTAAACAGCTCACTTCGAGTAATCAAGGAAAAAATTGAAGGTGGAATGCCTGTATTGGGTATTTGTGCTGGATTGATTTTACTTGCAAAAACTGCAGATGATCGTGTGATGGGAAAAACAGGTCAGCCCCTTTTAGATTTACTTGATGTAAAACTGGAGAGAAACTCGTTTGGACGACAAAAACAATCCTTTGAGGCTGAAATTGCAATGGATTCAATCAGTATACCCAAGTTCCGCGGTGTTTTCATCCGTGCTCCAACCATATCTGAGATAAGTTCTGATGTCAAAGTTTTGTCAAAATTCAATGAAAAAATTATCGCCGTAAAAAAAGGAAATATTATTGGAACTGCATTTCATCCAGAATTGACTAAAGATGTTTCTTTGCACAAATATTTTGTTAATCTAGTAAAAGAATCTAAAAATTAATTTTAAAAAATAAAATTTCTATTCTAAATTATGCATTGACTTTAAATCTTTTTTGAAAGGCTCCAAGTTTTCAGGTATAGAAATTGAAAATGAATCTTTTAACGATAAACCTTTGGCTTTCTTTTCATTCCACACTTTGGAATTAAATTCTGATATTTCATTTGTTAATTTATTTTCTGGATATTCCTCTTCTACTTTTACTTGGTGTTCTTTATGTATACTCTCAGTTGAGTATAGAGTTTTCCAAAGATAGTCTGTGATGAATGGAGTAATGGGAGCTAATAATTTTAAAATCGTTGATAATGTTTTGTGTAGTGTAAAAATTGCACCATCTCTTTCTTCATCTGAAAAACCAATTCCATAAGCTCTTGCTTTTACCATTTCGATATAATGAGCCGCAAAAACATTCCATGTGAATTCTCTAATTGCAATTGCTGGAATAAAGAAATTATATTCCTCATATCCTCGCTTACATTCTTTTATGAGGTTGTTTAATTCTGATAAAATCCATTTGTCAGTTGTGTTTGGAATTCCAGATTTAATTACTGAAAAACTAGACAAAAATCTAGATACATTCCATAATTTACTTAGGAATTTTTTAGTTGATTCTATTTTTTGCTCATTGCATCTAAAGTCATATCCATGATTAATTTCACTTGCACTCCAGAACCTAAAAGTATCAGCACCTAATTTTTCAATTACTGGTAAAGGGATCAATTGCATTTCCCTTTACTTTTACTCATCTTCATTCCCTTTTTCATCTAGTCCGTATCCCATAATCCAAGCTTCTGACCATGGTTTCTTCGCAGTAAGTTGTTCACATCTTAGAAGTGTATAGTATAACCAAGTTCTGACAATATCTTTTGCTTGAGGGGCGAATTGAGCAGGATATACTTTGTTGAAAAATTCTTCATCTTTTCCAAATTTGCTTACAAAAAGAGGTGATATACTAGAATCCATCCATGTATCAAAAGTTCGTTCTTCTCCTACAAATTCAGTAGATTGACATTTTGGGACACTGGCTAATTGGGACAATCCTCTTTCCATGGTCTATAGTACTTTCCAGGCTCAGGAACATAGGGTTCTGAGCATTTTTTACAATACCAAATTGGGAATTTCAGTCCCATAATATCTTCGTCCTTGAGATTGGCCAATCAATATTGATGGATTCAAGCCAATTCATCAAAATTTGTTTGTGCATTGCAGGGTGAAAGGTAATCTCTTCTCCAAGGGTTTCATTTTTTCAACTGATTCTTTTTGTTTTAGATAATATTCCTCCATTGGAATTATTTCAATTGGGAATTTTACTTCTCTCAGATACTGGTGTTCTGTGATAATGTCTTCAATTTTCTCTACAAACCCTTTTGATTCTAAATCTTCTATGATTTTTGTTCTTGCTTGTTTTGGTTTTAGTCCTGCATATTCTCCTGCAACTTCTGTCATCCTTCCATCTAATCCAATTGCAATAATCTCTTCTAATTGTAATTCTCTAAATAATGCAACATCATTTTGATCACCATAACTACATACCATTACTGCCCCTGAACCAAATTCTTGTTTAGCAGAATGATGTGTTCTTAATTCAACTTCTGCATTAGTAATTGGAACGATTACTTTTTTTCCAATGTATTGTGTATATCTCTCATCTTTTGGATTTACAATAATTGTTTTACATGCACAAACTAATTCAGGTCTTGTACTTGCAATAATTATTTCCTTATCTGTATCCTTTATTTTGAATTTCATGTAAACTAGTTTAGTTTGCAAATCTTCGTATGTGATTTCTGCATCAGCAATAGTTGTTCCAGATACCCAATCGTAATTGTTAGGTCTGTTTGCAAGATACACTTGACCTTTTTTCCATAATTCAATGAATGTTGATTGTGTAAGTGTTCTGTATTCTTCTGAATCAGTTCTGTAGTAGTTTGCAAAAGTCTCCACTTATTCCCCAAATTTTTCATAATGAGAATCATTTCAGCTTCTAAATCATCTAGTGCTTCTCTACATAGATTCAGAAATTCCCCTCTATCTGTCTCCCTCATTCTAATTTTGTATTTTTTCTCAGTGTACAGTTCTACTGGAAGTCCGTTTCTATCAATTCCTATAGGGAAATAGACATTTTTTCCAGCCATTCTTGCAGTTCTGGCAATCATATCAATTTGAGAATAATGTGCTGCTGCTCCAATATGCCATGGTCTGCCTGATGGATATGGTGGAGGAGTATCTATGGTAAAGTTATCTTCTTGTGGTGTAAAATCATAAATTTTGTCATCTTCCCATTTTTTTAGTATATTTTTTTCTAATTCTGGGTTCCATGCTTTTTCTGATATTTTAGGTTCCATTTCTTAACTATCTTGAAATCTTTGAAATAATATGAGATCCTTTATTGTAACCTTCATAGATGTAAACTCCTACTGCTTCTACATTTGATGGCATTTTTGGTGCTAATAGTTTGATTATTTCACTTGAAAGATTTTCTACAGTTGCCTCACCTTCTAAAAGATAAGTAGTATCTTTTGGAACTTGTAATTCAAACATTCCTTTAGGGACCATCAAATTGAATTTGATAATGTGAATCATCTTCACTCTTTAGATATTTTCTGTTAATGAAAAATTTATGATCAAATATGTTAACAACTTCTTTGATAATTTTTTTTGCTACACCAAAATCTAAAAGTAAATTATCTTTCATCTGTCCTACAAGCTCTACCATTACAGAAGATGTATGTCCATGTAAGATAGAGCATTTTTCAACTAATGGAAGTATATGTGCATAATCAAATGAAAATGATCCATCTTCTAAAAATATAGAACCTGTTTGTGGTGTTTTATCATAAAATACTATATCTTGTAACTCTTTAATTTGTGCAACATATTTTGCATGTCCTATTGCCATCACTTTGTCTTGAGGAAAATCTTCTTTGATCTGTTTGTATTTTTCAATGTCTTCATCATTATCAATTACTTCGATCAATCCTTTCTTTGTTTTAAAATCAATTGTAACCTCTTTCCGTTTTTTAATGTGAGTTTGTGATTGTATTGGTATTCTTCATCAAGAAAAGTAAGCATTTGTGCTACTGTTAGTTCAGTTCTTGTTCTAAGTAAATTTCCCTTTTTATCGATATATCTAAAATCAGAGTCTAGAATTGTAGGACTTGTAGCCATGTGAAGTCATCTGACTTTCGGGATATAATATAAATTCTGTAACGAAAGTGCAAATTCTCTAATTAGTCATAATATGCAACTAGGAATTTAGAATTTTTGCCAGGTCTGATATCATTTTTGAGTAATTCCACCAGCATCATGAGTTGTCAAGTCTATGGTGATCTTGTTGTAAACATTAAACCATTCTGGATGATGATTCATTTTTTCAATATGCATAGCAGCTCTAGTCATGAATCCAAACGCCTGGTGAAATCTCTCAAACTGACCCTCGGTGCAGCTCTCATCTTTACAACTACTCCAGCCAGGCAGGTTTTTCAACTCTTCAGCAAATGTCTGCTCAGATGATAATCTCATCATACTGTTTTCTAAGGTGACATTACATTAAAAGTTAAAGAATAATATCAGATGTATCTAAATTGACTAGTCTGAAATTTTGGATGAAATAAAATGAACAATGAACTACTAGAAAATATCCAAAGATGCAATTACAGAAAACCATGTCCTAAAGAAAAGAAATTGGAATAGCGTTTTTCAGAGGTGTTGATAGTACCTTGATTTCAAAAATTTGCTCATGACTTAGAATACGATATAACACTACTAACTATTGGTTTTTCTGAATCTCATGATATTTTATTTGCAAAAGAAGTCAATGAGCATGTTAAAATTCCCTCACCATATTTTAGAAATTGATGCAGATTCTTTTAAGAAAATAACATCTGATATCAACAAAAAATAAAAACTGACAATCTTTCTTGGAATGAAAACTGTATTGCGTTTTCACTATGTTTCAAAGCTAGCAAAAGACTTGAATCTTGATACTGTAGTTACTGCAAATGGAATAGATGAGTTATTTTGTGGGTACAATGCATATCGAGAAGCGATTTCAGAAGGCGAATCTACAGTATTCATGAAGCTGATGGATCACAAAATTAGAGAACGAAACTAAAAATGATGAAGGCAGTCAATCTAATATCTTCTGAATTTGGAGTGACAATTCTTCAGCCATTACTCTCGTCTGACTTTGTTACATTTGCAAAAACTGTTCCTATAACTGAGAAAATATGGATTCAGAAGACCTGATAAGAAAGCATGCCATTCGAAAACTAGCTCAGGATGTGGGAGTGCCAGAAATCTCTTACACTAAAAGAAAAAAAGCTTTACAGTATGGAACACAAATTCACAAAAAATTATTAAAAACTAGATAACTTTTTTACAGTTTTTTGCAACTGACTTGCTCACATTATTGATAATAATACTTGATGCTCCAAGATGTTTTTCAGGTAAGAATATTCCATCAATTTCCTTCTCAGTAAGATTTGATGAGAATGCCTTGTCTTGCTTTATTGCATCTTTGTACTGCATTTCCTTGTCTATTGCCTCAAATGCAACTCGCTGTACATCTCGGTAGGCTACAAATCTTGGAATTCCTTTTTTGATTAATGCCTCTAAAACAAACTCTGCAAAGATTTGTCCCCTTTGTAATGTATAGATTCTCTACAATTTTTTTCTCATTTACTATTAAATTTGAAACAATTCTAGTCATGGTTTCTAGCATTTCATCAACTAGAATGGCTACTGTTGGAAGTACAAATCTCTCATTTGCTGAATTTGAAAGATCTCGCTCATGCCATAATGGAATATTTTCAAAAGCTATTCCAACCTGACTTCGTACCATTTTAGATAATGATGATATTCTTTCACTTTTGATTGGATTTCTTTTAACTGGAACTGCACTACTGCCCATTTGCCCCTTCTTGAACTGTTCTGCAACTTCTCCAATCTCTGTTCTTTGCAAATTTCTAATCTCTACTGCAATTTTTTCCAAAGTTGCACCAATTAATGCTAATTCAAACACATATTCTGCATATCTCTCTCTTGGAACAACTTGAGTGGTAACTTCTGCTGAGTATAGTTCAAGCGTTTTGCAACTCTTTTTTGAACCTCAGTGATTTTGCACCCATTAAAGAACCAGTTCCTACAACACCCAAGTGTCTTACAAATTAGAATTCTTTTCTTAATCTCTTCAATTCTTTCTACATGTTTTGCCATCTCTGCTGCCCAATTTGCAAATTTTAATCCAAATGAAATGATACTTGCATGTTGTCCATGAGTTCTACCAACAGCTGGAATCTTTTCATATTTTACAGCTTTTTGTGCTAATATTGTTGCCAGCTTTGCAACTTTTGGTTCAATTATTTTTAATGCATCACGCATTTGCATAGAATTACTGGTATCTACCAAATCATTACTTGTTAATCCATAATGAATCCATGGTCTAACATCTTTAGTACATTTTTCATTTAATGCTTCAACTAGTGCTGCAGTATCGTGATCACTTTTTGCTTCAAGTTGTTTGATTCTTTTTGCAGTAATTTTTCCTGATAATGCTGCTTTGAGAATTTTTTTCCCAACTGTTTTTGGAATAATTCCAATTTCACTTTGTGAAATAGCAGCTGCACCTTCAATCTCTAATTGATAGTTGACTTTCTTTTGTTCACTGAAAATTTCCATCATTTCTTTGGTGCCATAACGACCACTGTCTATAGGTAAAATTGCCAACATTTTGATTTCAATTTATGAGAAAATAAATCTACTTCTTTTTTTGTATACTGAGCCTATAATGAGATAAGAATTCTCAACTAGTAATTGCAGTTAATAGTTCATTGAGATGTAGTGGTTTTTTCAAGCAGCCTTGAATTCCTTCCTTCTTTAACAAATCATTAATTTCACTATTGGTAAATGCAACTGCAGAAAATATTAGGATTTTCTGGTTTTTTAGGATCTTCTCTTTTTCTAATGTCTGAATAATATCAATTCCGCTAAATTCAGGCATGGAAATATCTAAAAGAACCACTTCATGTTCTCCTTTCTTTATACGCTCTAGTCCATCTTTTGGATCATTAGTTACAGTAATGTCAAAACCTTTTGCCTTGAGAAACGTTGAGAGCAAAAATGTGATATCTTTGTTATCATCAACTACTAATACTGACATGATGTAGATTATGGCTTTGTTCTATATAGGAACGTGTCAGTTTTTTTCTGAATGACAATTATGGTAATTATTTTCCTAATCAGGAGAAATTTAATCACAAAACACATCTCTAAAAATTAAATTTTAAGAATACTGATTCGAAAGGGTTAATTTTGTCAAAATTATTTTAAAATAATTGAGTGGTAAAACTAGATTTTTCATTATTTTTCCTTTGCTGATTTTAGTTATTGGCTTTACAAATGTAAATGCACAAGAACTACCACTCAGTATAGATGCACATACCAACAAAAATTTCTATGAATATGGGGAAAGTGTTGGTATTAGTGGCAAAATAAAAAATTATGATGCAGATATTCATTCTGATATTGCAGTAACATATCGTGTTTTAGACCCAAGTGGAGAGTTGGTAGCTCAGGGAGAGGCAAATCCCAGTCAATTTGGTGCTTTTAATTTTAATTTTATTACTAGAGGAACTCAATTTGAGCCAAGTGGGAATTATTCAATTCAAATATTTTTTGATTCAGTGGAGGCTGAACTTCCAATGTTTTTCACTGGCGGGGAGACAGAAGCCGAGGATGTTACTCCTCCAGTAATTTTGCAACCAGAAACTATTGAAGTTTTTGCACAAGGAAATGATAATGTTTCAATGATTACCTTTGAGGTTATAGTGACTGATGATGTTGATGAATTAATTCATCCTACATGTAAACCAGAATCTGGTTTTCTCTTTGGTATAGGTAAGACCATAGTAAAATGTACTGCAAAAGACTCTGCAGGAAATTTTGCAACTCCAGTCTCCTTTACAGTTAAAGTGAATCCTCCACAAACATCTATTCCTAGCTGGGTAAAAAATGTGGCAGGATTTTGGTGTGAAAATAAAATTGATGATGCATCCTTTGTAGAGGGAATTCAATATCTAATTGATAATGGAATTATTGTAATTCCGTTAACCACTCAGGATGATAGTGGTTCACAAGAAGTTCCACAATGGGTAAAAAACAATGCCTGTTGGTGGTCTGAAAGCTCAATTACTGACTTGGACTTTGCAACTGGGATTGCATATTTAGTTCGAGAAGGAATTATTGTAGTCTAGCTATCCAATTTGGTTTTATTCAATACATTGAATCACATAATGGGCAAAACATAGACTCGCCTTTTTGTTTTAAAGTGATG
>PVMK01124051.1_pt1 | contig 11481 bp, 16 predicted proteins | sample 1853481 | NCBI WGS metagenome assembly PVMK01 (sample SAMN08533507, study PRJNA380276) | Marine sediment metagenome, whole genome shotgun sequencing project. | reverse complement strand
GCGAATTGCGTCCTTGACGTTGACTCCGTATTTCCCGATAACGAAATCGACCGCGTTTCCGCCCGCTCCGCAAGAGTGGCACTTGAATGCGCCGGTGGTTACGTTGATGTAGAAACTGCCCGGCTTGTGGTCGGCGTGCATCGGACAAAGCCCGGCAACCTTCCAGTCGCTACCGCTCTGGCGATAGGGAAACTCCCCGCACTCGCCCAGGTAGAAGGTGTACCAGTCCACGGTCAGGGAAAGGTCATTCCAGCTCGAACGGCGCAAGGTGGAATCGAGCCGCGTTTTGCTTGACCTAGTGTTGGAATACTCGAATGCGCGGGCATGTGCCCTGCCTCGGTTGTTGTTCACGAGAGGCCCCCTACGCTGTAAAGCGGTCGCGGAAGGCTACATCGTGGCTTGGCATGATTCGTCGGCAACCGCCGATTTTTGAACTCCCAAGCCAACCCTTGCCCAGCCAGTTGTAAACCGTGGCGCGAGATACTGAATACAGCAGCGCATACTCGGTTAAAGTCCAGGGGCCGGTTTCTTTTCGTTCGATGGCTTTCTTTTTACGTTCGTTGGTTTTCTTTATTGCAGACATTTGTCAACTTCCTTGTCATGGTTGCTAATCAACCAAAAACAGAAAGCCGAAAAAAGATAGGCGTATTCGCAGGGCTTGTATATTGCCCTTGGGGCCAGATAGGTGTACTCTTAACTTGAGCGAAAAGAAGTAGCCTTGTGTTGTGTTACTTTTTCCGGCGGTGCCCTGAGTTACACCTCAGGGCATTTCCATTTCTGGAATCCGTCAGGCATGTCCTATGCCGTCTGACAAAGCATAAAGGCTCCGGTTGATGACCGCAAGGCTATCATGAGCCTCACAGGATTATTCCGGGGTGATGACCTGACTTTCCATATATCTATATCACTCTATGTTGCTCTATGTTGCTCTATAGCACTCCATTACATTTAAATAATATTTACTTCGCTTCGTCGCAAATGCATAAAAAAGTGGTAAAAACCGTCTAAGCAAGTACTTCCACAGCATCAGCCAGCGCAGCCGGGGCCAGGTGCGCGTATTTTTCGGTCATTTGAATCGTGGAATGCCCCAGCAAATCTTTCACGCGGTACAAATCAATTCCGGCCATAACCAGGCGGCTGGCGAAATCGTGCCGCAGATCGTGAAATCTGAAATCCTGAATATCTGCCTTTTCCAGCAGGTTCGGCCATGACCGTCTCAATTTCTGGATACGGTGGCCGGTGTTTGGATTGGGAAATACCCAGCCGGTGCCGTTACCTTGAGCCTTCCATTTTTTCAGCACGGCCACAGCCTCAGAGTTCAATGGGATATGCCGTGTCTTGCTTGATTTGGCAAAAGAGGCCGTCACTGTAACCCGGGGATTGCTGCCCAGGTTTACTTGATCCCATTTCAGTGAAAGCACTTCACCGCGCCGCATGCCAGTATTCGAAGTCAGCAGGACAAGCGGGGTAAGGTAATCAGCATAACCAGTGATCTCCGGCAGGGTATCGCGGCCCCGTACAAGGCTGTACACGTTGCCGGAGTGCCTGGCCCTGGCCTTTTCCTTATCGCGCTCTGATAATGCCTCCAGCAGCCTCTCACGCTCTTTGTCGGACAGGTAGCGTACCCGGTGTTCCTTTGGTGCTTTGACAATGACCGGTGAGGCGGGATTCATGCCGATAACGCCCCACTTTACAGCCAGATTGAGCGCGCCTTTCAAACTGCCCAAATCACGTTTGACGGTGTTCGGTTTTGCTGTTTTCAGTCGGCCCGCTTTCCATTTTTCAATCTGAAATTCGCTTAGCTGATCCAGGCGGGTTTTCAGTAATGGCTTGCAGGCAGCCAGCAGCCGCTCCATATCGGAAGTACCGGTTTTGTGATTTGCCTTCACGTAATCTTGATACTTACCCTTGAGGAACTTTTGCAGGGTAGGGCATTGGTTGCGTTTGGATTCGATCTTTTTGCCGCCAGCAAACTCTGACTGCATTTTTTTTGCTATTGTTCGCGCCTGGCCGAGGGTCATGATGTTGGCATCACCCACATGGCGCCGGATATTTCGGTTCAAAGCTACCCGCCAGGTCTTTTTTCCGGTCGGCTGGACTCGCAGAATCAGGCCCTGCAATCCCGAATCTCTGAGTTCAAATACTTTGTCCTTTGGCCTATTTACTTTTACAATGTTCTCGTTGAAGCGGATATTGGATAATTTCGGCATCTCTTTTTCCTCTGATATGGTGTCGAGGGCGCAAACTAGGGCGCATAGAGAGTATACGTGATTAGACAAACCGCAACAACATTAGACGAATAGCGATATTAAACAGTAACTTATCGCTCTAACCTATTGATGGTAAACCCCATAAAATTGCAATGGGGTTGCAGGGGTCGGAGGTTCGAATCCTCTCGCCCCGACCAGTTATTAACGTGTAAAATGCACTTGATTACCGGTCTGGCGGGACCGATATTTTATTTTCCAGGTGCGGAGACGAATATGACGCCTCTTGAAAGCGTATTGCTGCGGGAAATGCCCGACATTGCCAACGATGCCAAGGCCGAGGTGGCCGGTAAGCTGGCATGGGTCGGTATGAATGAGATCGAGATGCCGGTCCGCATCGAGGATGATGCGGGTGGGCTGATCCAGTCAACCGCACTGGTTACCGCCTATGTAAACCTGATCGATCCCGATGTCCGTGGCATTCATATGTCCCGGCTCTACCTGCACCTGGACCAGGGTTTTGGCGAACGGCCGCTCAATCCCTGCACCCTGAGGCAGTTATTGTGTACATTCCTGGATTCCCATAAGGGCCTCAGCGACCGGGCGCTGATCCGGGTTGATTTTGATTACATCACCCGCCGCCCCGGCGCTCGAGAGTGACAACGAAGGCTGGCGGCGTTATCCGGTCTCGATGATCGGCATCCTTGAAGGCCAGGAGTTCAGCCTGGAAATGGGACTGGAAATTTTGTATTCCAGCACCTGTCCCTGTTCAGCAGCGCTGTCACGCCAATTGATCCAGGATAAATTCCGCCAGGATTTCTTCGGCCACGACAAAGTTGATTTCAGCAAAATTCACGAATGGCTGGGCAGCGAGGAAGGAATTCTCGCCACGCCGCACAGCCAGCGCAGCGCAGCCGAAGTTCGCGTTCGGCTGACGCCCTCGTTCGAAATGTTCCCGATTGTGGAACTGATTGACGAAATTGAAAATTCACTCAAGACGCCGGTGCAGGCTACCGTCAAGCGCGAGGATGAGCAGGCTTTTGCCTTGTTGAATGGCAGCAACCTGATGTTCTGCGAAGACGCCGGCCGGCGTATTCAGACAGCACTCAACAAAGACGAGCGCATCCTCGACTACTGGGCGCGCTGTACGCACTACGAAAGCCTCCACCCGCACAACGCGGTATCGGTAGTCACCAAGGGCCTGGAAGGCGGCTACGTCGCCGGAGCGGGCGCCCCAGTGCGCCTGGAGCTGTCCAAAACCAAGTAGCTCCCAATTCTACAATTCCGCTATTGCCGGGGTCGGAGTAAGTTCCTTACTCCGACCCCGGTTCTATCAGGATTTGTTGCGGAGCACCTTTCATCAGTAACTGCGGGTCCACCCGGCGGTTCAGCCAGTTCATGCGCCAGTCCAGATGCGGGCCTGAGGCCCGGCCGGTTGAGCCAATCTCTGCTATCAGGTCGCCTTGCTGAACCGTCGTACCCGCCTCGACCAGGATTTTGCTGAGGTGCAGAAAGGTTGAAGACAGGCCCTGACCGTGATCCAGGATCAGAGTGCCTCCGGAGAAATACATGTCGGGGTGGTTCAGAGTTACGATTCCGGCGGCGGGCGCATACACCGGGCTGCCCGCCGGCGCTGCAATGTCCAGGCCGTAATGGGGACGGCGGGGTTCTCCGTTGAGAATGCGCTGGCTGCCGTAAACTCCGCTGATGCGGCCTTGCGCAGGCCAGGCGAACCCTTGCGCATAGTCGGTCCGCGAATCGCGGCGGGAACGTGCGGAAGAGACCATGGCCCCTTCTTCAGCGATGCGTTTTGCTGCCGCGGGATCGGGAGTGACGGTTTTGGGTGGAAGCCCGTCCACTTTTTCAATGTTGTATTCCCGCGGAATAACATTCAGGGTCACAACTTCCCCGCCATCCTGTCCCCCTTTCACGCGTAGCAAATATTCCCCAGTTTCATCGCGGCCGAAGCCGATAAGGAACTTTCCCTCGCCGGAAACCATGACCTCAGTCTCGCCAAGAAAGACCTGGTTACCGGGCTGCGTCAAGCCAAAGATCAGCCCGCCCTGGATGGCTTCGCCGTTCAATTCAAGCGCCAGTGCAGTATTGAACCAGCCCGCCGCTACGATAGTAAGCAAACCGGCACGAAACCAGGAAGTGTTGAACATGGATCGGGGTTTCCTTATTGAATAATCTTGATGGACTGGCCGGGCTGGATAACGGTGTTGTTGCCGAGGCCGTTCCAACTCTTGATGTCGTTGACCTTGACCTTGTGTTTGCGGGCTATGGTCCACAGTGAATCACCCCGTTGCACGACGTACTGTACCGTGCCGCTTTTGGCCGGGGCCTGCGTCGAGCTGTGGTATACAGTGATGGTTTTTCCGGCCCTGAGCTTGTGGGGGTCGGATATGTTGTTCCAGCGCTGAAGGTCCTTCACGGACACGCGATAGCGGCGCGCGATCACGGACAGGCTCTCGCCCGGCCGGACGCGGTGGCTGACACTCTGGGTTGCGATCAGGCCCGATTGCAGGGTTTGCAACTCGAGCGCCGCCTGCGCGTAGAGTGGATCCACCAGCAATTGATCATCCCGGGGCAGGCGCAATTTCTGGCCTACCCGGATCAGGTCGCCATCGATGTCATTGCTGGAGCGCAACACGGCAACCGGCACGTGGTGGCGGGCGGCAATTTTAGAAAGTGAATCGCCGGACTCGACCACTACCTGGTCCCACTTCATCAAGGTGGAGGGGTCTATTTTTGTCAGGCTGGCTTGCAGTAATTCTGCGCCTTCGAGAGGGCAAGACCACGCTATAAGGTCCCATCCGGTGAAGTGGCCCACCGGTTATATCCCGGGGTTCAGCGTGAACATGATGTCAATCGGTACACCGGCCATTTGTGATACCAGCACCAGGTCAGTCTGGCGGCCCGGATCGACGCTGGCGATCACCTGCTTGTTGGCCGTGGCGGGGATTTCAAAATCATACTGTTCCGGGTTTTCGAACAAGCAGGTCAGCCCGAGTAATTTTGGGACGTAACCGCGTGTTTCGCGGGGCAGTTTGAGGTTCCAGAAATCAGCAGGTTTGCCGGCGCGTGTGTTTTTCTTTACTTGCCGCATGACGCGGCCCTTCACCGGAGTTATAACCCGCCAGCGCCAGCAGCCAGTCGCCTTCGAACATGTCGTTCATGTAGGCCAGGTAATCCAGCGCAGCATGGGTTGATGCCCAGACATCGCGGCGGCCGTCATACCACCAGTTCTGGTTCAGCCCGTAATATTTGCCCGTGCTGCTGATGAATTGCCAGGCGCCCAGGGCGCGACTACTGGAATAGGCGAAAGGATCATAGGCGGATTCAACAATCGGCAGCAAGGGCCAGTTCGCCCGGCAACTGCCGCCGTTCCAGTTCTTCGGCAATAAAGAAAATCCAGGGTTGCGCGCGTTTGAATATGCGCGCCATGTATTCGGGGTGGTCGGCATACCACTGTGCCCATTTCAGGCTGGATTCATGGTCTGAGCATTCCGGCAGTGCAAAAGTGTGTACCAGCCGCTCCCATACATCGCTATGGACGTGTGCTTCGCCGGCATCAGGGGTGGCCGATGGATCCGGGATAAAAAGATGTTCGTCTACCGTGGGGGTGGAGCTCGGGACGGGTTCCGGCAGGGCTTCCGGGGCGGCTTGCGCGATTTCAGCCGTTCCCTTGCCGGTGGTGGCGCAGCCTGCAAGCAAAAAGACCAGCAGCACTGGTATAAAACGTAAAGACACGAACACTCCTCGAAATGTTGCTTTCGCCCGCTATTATGCGGTTTGTACCGGTTGGGTCAAGTATTTGCCGGGCTGAGCCTAAAAACCATCTTTCCAGGCGCGGATTACGGCCAGGGTCCCGGCGCCAGCCTGCACGCCGGGTTTGCCGTTTTTGAGCGGCTGAAACCACGGATGCCTGCCGGCACCTGAGGAATGGATTGACCATCAGTTCCTCGCCCAGAATGCTGGGAATTGTAACCAGGCCGGCAGCCCTGAGTTCCTCGACTTCCCTGGTGCGGCGGATCAGCTGTTCATTTTCCGGCTCCACCGCAAGGGCGAAGCGGCAGTTGGAAAGCGTATATTCATGTGCACAGTACACTTTGGTTTCTTCCGGCAGGCCGGCCAGTTTGTCCAGCGATTCCTGCATCTCCCCGGGGCTGCCCTCGAACAGGCGGCCACAGCCCACGCTGAACAGGGTGTCGCCACAAAACAGGCAGCCGTGTCCGAAGAATGCAATATGGCTGCTGGTGTGGCCGGGTATTTCCAGTACCCTGAATTCCAGCTCGAGCGCCGGCAGGGCAGACGGTCTCGTCCTCTCGCAAACATGCGGCTTTGGCCCCGCGATGCGCGGGATCGTGCGGCCCGAAGACTTCAGCTCCGGTCAGTTTTCTGCAGGCGTCTCATGCCCCCAATGTGATCGGGGTGATGGTGCGTGATCAGGATGTAATCCAACTCCAGGCCTTTTTCGCTGGAGTACTTCGATGCACGGGTTGCGCATCTCCAGGGGTCCACTATTGCGCAGGAATTCCCACCCGTGGTGATCAGCCAGATATAATTGTCGGAAAAGGCAGGAACAGCTGTGACTTTGATTGCAGACATTGTGACAATAATCTCGTTTCATTACCCTGGCGCAAAGGGCGCCGGGAGAAAGAGATTTTATCAAATTAACCAGACCAGTGACCTGAGCCGTGTCAAAAACCGCAATGCAGACAAAATCCAGGCAGGAAGACTTGAGGGTTTTATCCGAAGGCTTGTTCAGGAGTGCAGGCAGAGCCGGCATGCCAGGGCAATGTCCTGGAAATTCATCACACCGCCGCGCCGCTGATGAACCCGGATTATCCTTCACACTGCCTCGCATAAATTTGGCATATTGGTCAGTCTGAACAAGGGCAATGAACCAGGGCTTCGATCAGCCCATCCTGTGCGAGACTGCCTGCCTGCCGTTCCAGGACAGCGTGTTCAGCATGGTGGTGCTGCACCACGTAGTCAGTAACGGGATGGAGCCGGAACTGGATGAGGCGGTGCGCGTGCTGGCCAGGGATGGCGTACTCATCATCCTGGGTATTAACCGGATGGGATGGCGGTTTCGTTCCCAGGGCCGCTTGCGCAGACTGCCGGGAATCGCACCACTGAAAGTGAAATCATGCCTGGATCGCCTTGATATGACCATGCAGGGTTTTGCCGGTGCGGGTTTGCTTGGCCTGAGGCGCCCGGTCTTCATGAGTTCAGGGCCTGGCCGGGCTGGGCTCACCCCGATTGCCGATGTCGTCCTGCTGCAGGCGCGGCATCGCGGCGGCCCGGAAATGACTCCGCTAACACGCTCCCGCGTTGTACAATCTGCCTGAATGCCACATCGAACCGTAACCATCTATACCGATGGCGCCTGCAGCGGAAATCCCGGCCCGGTGGCTGGGGCAGCGTCATGATGTACCGCGGCCACCGCAGGGAGCTGTCGGGCGGTGAGGCCGACACAACCAATAACCGGATGGAAATGATGGCGGTCATCAAGGCTCTTGAAACCCTGAAACGCCCCTGCACATCACCCTGTACACCGATTCAACCTATGTCATGAAAGGCATGACCCAATGGCTGGAAGGGTGGAAAAAGCGCAACTGGCGCACAGCAGCCAAAAAGCCGGTAAAAAATGTCGAATTATGGCAGCGATTGGAAACAGCCATCGCGCCGCACACGGTAAAATGGGAGTGGGTCAAAGGACACAGCGGTGTCCCGGAAAACGAGCGGGCCGACGAACTGGCAACCTCAGCCATCCCATTGTAGGAGGCCCCTTGGGGCCGACCCAATGTAAGAGGTAGCTTGCTGCCGAAAAGCTCTGGAAAGGTACCAGTGACCTGAGCCGTGTCAAAAACCGCAATGCAGACAAAATCCAGGCAGGAAGACTTGAGGGTTTTATCCGAAGGCTTGTTCAGGAGTGTAGGCAGAGCCGGCCTGCCGGGCAATGTCCTGGAAATTCATCACACCGCCGCGCCGCTGATGAACCCGGATTATCTGCATACTGCCTCGGTGAATTTGGTGTATTGGTCAGTCTGAACAAGGGCAATGAACCAGGCTTCGATCAGCCCATCCTGTGCGAGACTGCCAGCCTGCCGTTCCAGGACAGCGTGTTCAGCATGGTGGTGCTGCACCACGTGGTCAGTGACGGGAAGGAGTCGGAACTGGATGAAGCGGTGCGCGTACTGGCCAGGGATGGCGTACTGATCATCCTGGGTATAAACCGGATGGGATGGCGTTTTCGCTCCCAGGGCCGTTTGCGCAGACTGCCGGGAATCGCACCACTGAAAGTAAAATCACGCCTGGATCGCCTTGACATGACCATGCAGGGTTTTGCCGGAGCGGGTTTGCTTGGCCTGAGGCGCCCGGTATGCATGAGTTCGGGCCTGGCCGGTCTGGGCTCCCCCATTGCCGACGTCGTCCTGCTGCAGGCACGGCATCGCGGTGGCCCGGAAATGACTCCGCTAACACGCTCCCGCGTTGTACAATCTGCCTGAATGCCACATCGAACCGTAACCATCTATACCGATGGCGCCTGCAGCGGAAACCCCGGCCCGGGTGGCTGGGGCAGCGTCATGATGTACCGCGGCCACCGCAGGGAGCTGTCGGGCGGTGAGGCCGACACCACCAATAACCGGATGGAAATGATGGCGGTCATCAAGGCTCTTGAAACCTTGAAACGCCCCTGTAACATCGCCCTGTACACCGATTCAACCTATGTCATGAAAGGCATGACCCAATGGCTGGAAGGGTGGAAAAAGCGCAACTGGCGCACAGCAGCCAAAAAGCCGGTAAAAAATGTCGAATTATGGCAGCGATTGGAAACAGCCATCGCGCCGCACACGGTAAAATGGGAGTGGGTCAAAGGACACAGCGGTGTCCCGGAAAACGAGCGGGCCGACGAACTGGCAACCTCAGCCATCCCAATGTAAGAGGCAATAAATCAAATATGAGACAAATCGTACTCGACACAGAAACCACCGGCCTGGAGCCGCAGGACGGTCACCGGATCATCGAAATCGGCGCCGTGGAGCTGATCGACCGCCGCCTGACCGGACAGCATTTCCACCAGTACCTGAACCCCGAACGAGACATCGAAGACGGTGCACTGGAAGTTCACGGCATCAGCCGTGAATTCCTGCTGGACAAACCCCTATTCGCGGATGTGGCACAGGAGTTTCTGGACTTCATCGAAGGCGCGGAATTACTGATCCACAACGCGCCGTTCGATATCGGCTTCCTGGACATGGAGCTTGGCCTGATCAACAACCCGGTGCGGATCGAAAGCCATGCCCAGGTGCTGGATACGCTGGAGCTGGCCCGTGACCTCCACCCCGGCCAGCGCAACAGCCTGGATGCCCTGTGCAAGCGATACGAGGTGGACAACAGCAGCCGCAATCTTCATGGCGCGCTGCTTGACTCCGAAATCCTGGCTGACGTCTACCTCGCCATGACCGGTGGCCAGAGCGATTTGGGTTTGAGTTTCGAGACCGTACCGGCCCAGGACCTGGGTGGGAAGCATTTGATTTGACCGAGCGCAGCCTGGAAGTCCGATACCCACGGACGAGGAAAGGCCCTGCACGAGGCACGCTTACAGGCCATCAAGAAAAAATCCGGCCACTGCCTCTGGCTGGAACTGTAAGAGGTCCCCGCCACCAGCAAGGGATGATCACGCGTATCCATCCAGACCAGGATGTCGAAATAACTACGGATATTCTCCACATACTGCCTGGCTTCGAAGCCCCGTGCATAGCCGTAGCGTAACTCGCTGTACCATTTTTGCTGGCTGAGCAAATCCAGGTTCTTATCCACGTCTTCCCACACGTCCGGGCTCCCGCCCCGTTTCTGCGTGAGAACCCGGGCGTCTTCCAGGTGGCTCATGCCCATGTTGTAGGCTGCGAGCGCCATCCAGGTGCGGTCCGGTTCCTCAATACGGGCTGGAACCCTCTTGCGCAGCTGCTGGAAATAGCGCGCGCCGCCTTCGATGCTCTGCTCCGGATCCAGGCGGTCGGTCAGCCCCAACTGGCTGGCTGTCCGGTTCGTCAGCATCATAATGCCGCGCACGCCCGTGTAGGACGAAGCATCCGGTTTCCAATGTGATTCCTGGTAAGCAATGGCGGCCAGCAGCCGCCAGTCCATGTCCTGGTCTGCAGCAATTTGCTGGAACAGGGTTATAAGGGGGGGCAGGCGCTCCCTGACCTGTTCGAGGAACTGGAACATCCCGATCCGGTCCAGGCTCTGCCTGGGCGCATGGAAGGCGTCATTGATTGCCTGCAGGCGTCCCGAATCCCTGGCCTGCAGCATGAAAGTCCTGGCCTTTTGCACCAGGCTGTCATCCGGCCCGGGCGGAAAGGCCCATGCATGGGGCAGGGTGCCCGGCAGGCTGAAAGCCGTGGCGGCCCGGGGGTAAAAATGCGCGTGCAGCTTGTAAATGCTGGAATCGACCAGCGTGGTGTCAATGACGCCATCGGATACGGCAAGCAGGAGATCTTCGATCCCGACATCACTTCGCGACTCCCATTCCAGATCCGGGTATTGGGTTTTTGCCGCCGCCAGCGCTTCCTCATAGCTGGATCCGGCTATGACCATGGTCTTCAGGCCAGCCAGGTCCGCCATATCCCTGGGGCGGGGCTGACCGCGCCGATAGATCACGAGGGTCGAAGTTTCAAGATAATCCGGCCCGAAATTGAAGACCAGTTCGCGCGTGGGTGTGCGCGTCAGGTTGGCGGCGATCATATCGCCCTTGCCGGATTCAAGTAAGCCGGCGAGTTGGCCAAAAGCTTCTGCCACCTCGACTTTTAAACGGACCCCCAGGAAGTTGCTGAAATCCATCGCCAGCTCAAATTCCGGACCGGTATCCCCATCGGGGCCCAGGTAATAACTGCTGGCGCCATTGCGGGTCAGCATGATCAGGCTGCCGCGCTGCATGACCTGTTCCAACTGGCTGGGGCGGTCGCTGCCTGAATAAAGAAAAGGGAGAAGAACGATGCCGGCCAGCATCATTTTGGTGCCCCTGAAGAACTTTTGTTTGCTGGCCTTATGTGCTGTAAGAGGTCGCTTGCGGCCGAAAGAACAGAAGGTCAACATACAAGGGCAATTCGCGATAGGGCCTTATTGACACAAATATTGTGCCGCCCGCGCGTCCACAACGGAGTCAAGACATTGTAGAGAAAATCACAGTGAGGGTGAAATCCCGGTGCTGTCGTGGGGAACTAATCCCAGCAGGAGACCGGTAACTTTGCTCCAGTGTGAA
>PVMK01164068.1_pt1 | contig 11484 bp, 11 predicted proteins | sample 1853481 | NCBI WGS metagenome assembly PVMK01 (sample SAMN08533507, study PRJNA380276) | Marine sediment metagenome, whole genome shotgun sequencing project. | reverse complement strand
AATTTACGAATAATTCCATATATCGGTAGTAAATTTTGGATGTTTCAACACTTGAAGATTTGGAGTATTTCACAATTAAAAGAGAAGAAATCGCATAAAATTTCCATTTATATTCATTTAGTATTAGATTTATTCTGTCTGATTCATTTTAATTTCATATCGTGCGTTTAAATAAAATATCTAAAGAATTCGAAGTCAAACTCGCAGGGATTTCTGCCGGTGTACTCTCATCCGATGAGTTTGAGACGCTGATAAATATTTTTGAAACTGAGATCAGCAGAGTTTATTTTACATTTTCTTCCGAGGCAAATCTTTTCAGAATTATTAATGGAATGTATGATAAGGTATTTTTAATCAGGGAATGTGTCAGATATCCTCATTATGCAGAGATCCTTATCTCGATAGCCGCAAACAGTAATTACTTAACAGATATCCTGGTCATCAATCCGGAATACTTCTACTGGATTGTAAATCCTTCTACATTAAATACAAACTTAAACGAAACTGAATTTAAGAAAGAAATTAAATCCACTCTTTCTTTGTTTACCACCTTTCGTGCTAAGATAAGCGCACTAAAAACAATAAAAAGAAAAGAGTTGCTTCGAATAGGGCTACGGGATATTTATTTAAAAATTCCGGTTAAAAATATTACTGAAGAATTATCCATCCTTGCTGTTCACCTTACCGGCGAATTGTTTACAATCTGCTACAAAGAGATTCTTAAAAAGTATGGAATAGAAAACTCTCCTGGCAAATACTGCCTAGCATCCCTGGGTAAGTTAGGCGGCGATGAACTAAACTACAGCTCGGATATTGATATGATTCTTTTTTATGATAAAGAAAGAAAAATGCGTAATAAAAAATATTTAAGTGAGTTGCTCACGGAAACAACACAACTTTTCTTAAAGTCTTCTGCTGAACTTTCCGGTGGTTTTCTTTATCGAATTGATTTTAGATTACGACCGGACGGCAGAAACTCCCCGTTATGCAGAAGTTTGCAGGAGTATCTTAATTACTATGAAAGCAGAGGTGAAGACTGGGAAAGACAAATGCTTATCAAAATAAATTTCCTTGGTGGGAGTAAATTGTTATATAATAAGTTTATAGACTTTCTTACACCTTTCATTTACCCCTCCGCTCATTCTGTTTCACTGAAGAAGCAAATTTTAAAAATGAAAGCAAGCATTGAAAGACGAATTAAAGATGAAGATAACATTAAACTTATTTACGGAGGAATAAGAGATATTGAATTTTCCCTACAGGCACTACAATTGCTTAACGGCGGAAAAATTGAAAGTATACGCAATGGCAATACGTTGCAATCAATAGTAGAATTGGAGAAAGCAAAACTATTAGACAATATGGAAGCAAAAACATTTTTGGATGCTTACATCTTCTACAGAAAAATAGAACATTATCTTCAGTTAATGAATGACAGACAAACTCATGTTATACCCGAAGAGGGTGAACTGCTGGAAAAGATGAGCTGCTTTTTGGGATATAAAAACAGCAAGGATTTTAAATACCATGTTAATAATGACAGAAATAAGGTGCGAAAAATATATCAATCAATTTTAAGCGAAGATGAAACTCACAGTGATGTTAATGCTGTATTAACGGATATTGTTTTTGAAGACAAAATCAGAGCAAAGAATGACTTCCAATATTTAAGAGAAGGTAAGGGAATAACCGGCACACGAACGTTTGATTCAAAATCAATTGAAAGTTTTCGGAAAATTGAAAACCGGATTTATGATTATTTAAAGAATTCAATATATCCTGATAAAACTCTTTTAAACTTTGTGCGAATAATTAAAGGAGCAGATTTTCCTTCTATTTGGTACGGCGAATTAATTGATAAAACTTTTTTTAAATTCGTAATGAAAATCTGTGAACTTTCACAATTCTCAATAAATCTTTTTGCAGAAGATAAAGAGCTAAGGGAGTTTTTACTAAGCCGCAAAGTATTTACAAAAATACCTATCAGGGAATTTTCACTCTTTAAAATAAAAACAGTTTTATTCTATTTATCGGTGCAAATAACTGTTGATATTCTTGATCCGTTAAAGGCGTTGGAAATATTAAGCAACTTAATTCATATAAAAATTAAAATGCTTTTTGAAGATCAAACCAAAGGGATGGAATGGATGAAAGATTATTTTGTTGCAGCTCTTGGCAGTTTAGGATCGTCGGCATTAACTTTCTTTTCAGATTTGGATTTGATTTTTATCGTGCGCAATTCGCAAAAGTATCCTATTGCGAAAAACAATTTCAAAAAATATTACTTTACTCAGGGAAGAATTAAAACCATTCACCATTGACTGCAGGTTAAGACCGGAAGGTGAAAGCAGTCAGCTTGTCTGGGATATTGAAAATTCGAAAGATTATTTTAAGAACCGTGCACGCGTTTGGGAGTTTCAGACACTTACAAAAATTTCTTTCATAGCGGGAGATAAAAAACTATTCAAAAATTTTACTAAAGCAGCGGTATCATCCATATCAAGGTTCGATGTAAAAAATATTAAACGCGAAATGCACGAGATGAGAAAAAAAATCTCATCGCAAAAAATAACAATCTCATTCGAAATATTTGATATTAAAAAGAATAGCGGAAGTTTAACCGATATTGAATTTATTGTACAGTATTTTTTACTTTGCAATCCGGTTTTGTTTAATAAATCATTGGGCAAAAAAATTATAGAACAGCTATATTTAATTGGTGAGCCTTTAAACGATAAATCTGCAAAGAGAATATTAAACATTGCATTTAAATTTTTTAAAAGTGTTGCGCTGCTGAATCAATTATTTTTTAACAATACTACTTCCAAAATAGTTTTAGAAGATAAAACACTTAACAGTTTTTCTAAAAAAATGGGCTATAAAAATCCGTCACAATTTAAAGATGATATTAAATCCTTTTCAGCAAAAGTAAGAAACATTTATTCACAAATTTTCAGTTAAAAAAACAAATAAAATTGGCAAAAAAATATTTTTATGTAATAACTGGTTTATTTGTATTTATAATTTACCTCTTTACTTTAGCTCCTTCGGTGGTGCAGATAGATTCGGGTGAGTTAGCAGCAGTGCAGGCAACTTTGGGAATTGCACACCCAACGGGTTACCCGCTATTCACAATAATTGGTTACATTTTTTCTTTAATACCATTACCGTTTACAAAAATATATCAACTCAATCTTCTTGCAGCTGTGTTTTGCAGCGCCGGTATCGCGGTGTTTGTTTACACTGCAAAGCTGTTACTTGATAATCTAAATTCGTTCTCCCCGACCAAAGTTAAAATTGAAAAAACAAAAAAGGACAAAAAGAAAACTAAGAAGGGTAATACGAAAAAGGAGGGACAAGAAACGGTTTTAACGGAAACCGTTAAATATATTATTGCCATTGCAGGAGGATTAATTCTTGCATTCAGCGAAACGTACTGGCTTCAAAGCACCTCGGTAGAAGTTTATTCACTTCATATTTTATTAATGAATATAATTATTCTTTACCTTGTTAAAGCATTTATGTATGTTGAAAAGGAGAACGATAAGACTAACTTAAAGTTATGGCTCATCTTTTCTGCATTTCTTGCACTCGGTTTTACAAATCACATGACAACACTCCTAATAATTCCGGGAGTCGCTTATTTATTTTTTACGAAAAATAAATTCAGCAAAGCAGGATTTAAAAAAATATTCGTAATGCTTGCTGTGTTTTTCCCTATTTTATTTTTAATTTATTCTTACCTTCCTGTAAGAGCGGCACAAAACCCAATATTAAACTGGGGCAATCCAACAGACTTTGAAAATTTAATAAGACACATAACCGGCAAACAATACCAGGTTTGGCTATTTCGCTTCATCAGCAGCAGCAAAACGGCAGCTCATTCATTTTGTTGAAACGCTGCCCGGGCAATTTTCAATCGCACTGGTTTTATCTTTTGTCGGGTTAATTGCATCATTTTTTTATGCGAGAAAAATTTTTACTTTTCTCATCATTACATTTTTATTCACTGTGTTTTATTCAATCAATTATGAAATACATGACATAGATACATACTTTTTACTCGCTTACATTTCTCTTGCTTACTTTGCTGTATTCGGATTGCTGAAACTTTTTAAGATGAACAAAAAGAAGAAAATAATTCTGCCGCTCGGTATTACAGTTGTAGTTATCATTTTTCAATTTGTTATGAATGTTAATAAAAGCGACCAAAGCGGAATTTATACTTATGAGGATTATACACGAACTATTCTTAATAGTGTTTCGCAGGAAAGTATAATTTTTAGTTATCAATGGGATTACTTTATTTCTCCCTCATATTATTTCAGGTATGTGGAAAACTTCCATAAAGATGTTGCTATAGTTGATAAAGAACTTCTTCGGCGCACCTGGTATTTTGATCAGTTGGACAGAAATTATCCATTTCTATTCGAAGAGCAGGAAGATCTTATAAGTAAATTTAAAGCAGCTTTACTGCCTTTTGAGAGAAGTGAAAATTTTAACGCAAATCTGCTTGAAAGTCTTTACAGAAGATTGATGACCGGGTTGGTTGCAACAAATATTGATGAAAGAGATTTTTATATTGCCCCGGAATTATACCAAAATGAAATGCAGCGGGGTGAATTTAAATTACCGCAAGGTTACAAACTTGTGCCGGATAATTTACTATTTAAAGTTATAAAGGGCGATGAGTATGTTCCGGCATCCGACCCTGATTTTCAAATAAGATTTAGCGACAAAAAAAACTATTACCTTGAGAAGATAGAGTATTTTACCGGTTTTATGCTTTTAAACAGAGTTAATTATGAATTGCAGCATGGAAAAGTTGAAAGAGCAAAAGTTTATATGAGAAAGCTTAAAAAAATTCTACCTGCTTATAGCATCCCAATCACTTTAAAAAATGCTTTGCCGGATGACTAATCTTCCAAAGCTTCAAGCAGTTCTTCTTTTCTTTCCTGCGTAAGTTCATTCTCTGTTCTGAAGGATTGCAAAGTTACATCCATCTGCTGAATGAGGTTTCGTTTATAGTACTTTGGTGCGTACACGCTGCCGTCTAACATATAAAGCCGTTGAGTATCTTCATCATAAAAAACATAGTTAACAAACGGACCGCCCATACCTTTTATGTTCAAATCCCACAAACCCTGAGTGAACAAAGCATATCTGCCACTAAAGTTAACTTCGTTAACAGTAAAATAATCTTCAGCAATAACAACGTAACCTTTATTATCGGATGTTAAATAAAATTTATTTGTAACTCTGTTTCGTATAACTTTAATAGAATCTTCATTTAAATATTCCGGTGTTGCGTTATCAATCCAATGAATGAAAATCCATCTTTCCATCCCGCTGCCCGGTGCGCGCCTTAGCCATACAAAATTATCTTCGGGTTTATTAAGTGCAAGATGATAATCTGCCTGAACATAAATTATCCAGCCGTAATCTTTTAATAATTTACCTTCAATTTCTTTTCGTTCATATTTTGCTTTATATAAACTGTTGAATAATCTTTCATCAGAGATTTTTTGAAATGCGTAAAGAAGATTATCTGAATTTCCTGAAATTTTAGAATTCAGTTTTTCAATAGACGGGGCAGAAATAACAGCAACAAATTGGTTTTTCGCCCAGAGATTGTTTTTATAAACAATAAAATCCGGATCATCTTCCAATTTTTTTTCAACGGAAGAATCTACTACTGCCGAAATAAAATCAGATGTTTTTGAACCAGAATTTAGAGGCGCAGCAATAATGATATTTTTTTTTCGTTTATATTTTTTTATCTGTGATGGATTAATTCTTTTAAGCGTGAATATTTTTTCCGGCTGGGGGGTGTAAATTATTCTTTCGAATGTTGAATCGAGTGCCGCTTTAAATTCGAGATATTCCAGTGAATCTGCCACAACAAAAATTTCATCTTCAAAACCTTTTGCGGGTTTGTTTGATGGATCACATCCGTAGGTAACTAATAAAATTACAACGACAGCAAATATTTTTATTGAAGCTTTCATAATCTAACCCGGTACGCCTGATAATGTTAATTCAAGATTTGGTAGAAATATTATATAAAGTATCCACATTGTAAAGCCAACTGCAAATGGAATTGAAAAATTATCATCAACATATCTAGAAGAAACATTTTCGATTATAGCACCAACAAATGCAGCGACAAAACCAATAATATATTCTTCGTAAAAATATCCGATTTTTGGAGTAAATAATATAACTATGCTTGAACAAATTAAAAAAGCTAAAGTTCCCTCAAAACTTTTAAAAAGGAATTTGTGTTTACCGAACTTTCTCCCTATCAGTGCAGCCATAGTATCGCCAATAATAAGAATTGAGAATGCGGTGATAAAAATTATTTTCGGAAAGACAAGCACACCAAAAATAGCAGAAAGCAAAACATAAGTTGCACCGTTTAAGTTTTTCTTATCACTATCAACCTCATGGTGTCTTAATAAAAAACCAAATGATTTATAAAATACTTTTCCTATTGGCGGTGAAAAATATCTGCCAAGATCGAGAGTAAAGGCGAATGCTGCCAGGCTGCCCAATATTATAGCAGCAGACGATTTGGGGATAAAATAATATATGATTGGAATTGATAAAGAAAAAAGATGAATCAGTTTCCTAACCAATTCATCTTTATAATCAATAGTACCGCGATCAGTTGGAGTCATCTTTAGGAGCTGTATCTTTATCTTTCCGCTTATCAATCATTTTCTTTACATGCTCGGGTACTTCCGCGGCACTCTCTTCATTCTTCGCTGATGCTTCACCTTTTCCGTTTTCCGGAACCGGCGGTAGTTCTTCACCCTTAATTATAGTGTCAATTTCATGACCGTCAAGTATCTCTCTCTCCAATAATTCTTTCGATAATTTGTGTAGAATCTCCATATTATCTTCTAATATCTTCTCGGCTCTTTCCATACCAAGCTTCACTATTTTGCTTATTTCTTCATCAATCTCGATAGCGGTTTTTTCACTATAATCTCTGTGTTTTTGAATTTCGCGACCGAGAAAAATTTCTTCTTCTTTAGCGCCGTAGCTCAATGGTCCTAACTTGTCACTCATTCCCCATTCACAAACCATTTTACGTGCAATACCCGTAGCTTTTTCAATATCATCACCGGCACCGGTTGTATAATGATTAAACACAATTTTTTCTGCTGCTCTTCCGCCCAAAGCATAAGTAATTATAGCTTCGAGATATTCTTTAGAGTAAGTATGCTTTTCATCAATAGGGAAGATAACTTGTAACACCAAGTGCTCTGCCTCGCGGAATAATGGTTACTTTATGAACCGGGTCTGCTTCCGGAATCATCCTTGCCACAAGTACATGACCAATTTCGTGATAAGCAGTTGTTTTCTTTTCTTCTTCGGAAATGATGAGACTCTTTCTTTCCAATCCCATCATTACTTTATCTTTGGCTTCTTCAATATCTATTCGCTCGACCGCTTTCTTGTTTTTACGTGCGGCAAGTAATGCAGCTTCGTTAACAAGATTGGCTAAATCTGCACCGGCTAATCCAGGAGTGCCTTTTGCAATCACTTCAAGGATTACATCATCGCCCAGCGGAATATCTCTTGTATGAACCTTAAGAATACCTTCACGCCCTTTTACATCCGGTCGGTCAACAACTATCTGCCTGTCAAATCTTCCGGGTCTTAGTAATGCGGGATCAAGAACATCAGGACGGTTTGTAGCCGCAATAATTATTACGCCGCTGTTCTGTTCAAATCCATCCATTTCAACAAGCAACTGATTGAGTGTTTGTTCACGTTCATCGTGACCGCCGCCAAGTCCTGCACCTCTGTGCCTTCCGACTGCATCAATCTCATCTATAAAAATAATACAGGGAGCATTTTTCTTGCCCTGCTCAAAAAGGTCTCTTACTCTGCTTGCACCAACACCGACAAACATTTCCACAAAATCAGCACCACTTATGGAATAGAACGGAACGGAGGCTTCTCCGGCTACTGCTCTTGCAAGCAATGTTTTTCCCGTTCCGGGAGGTCCTAAAAGAAGAACTCCTTTAGGAATTTTTCCACCCAGTTTTTGAAATTTGGTTGGTTCCCTTAAAAATTCAATTACTTCCTGAAGTTCAACTTTTGCTTCATCAGTTCCGGCTACATCTTTAAAAGTAACTTTATGATCCGATTTGGTTATTAATTTTGCTTTACTTTTTCCGAAAGAAAAAATGCCGCGCGAACCACCACCCTGCCCCTGCATCCTTCTCATAATAATTACCCAAACAGCAATTATTAAAATCCACGGAAGAAATCCGATAATTATGTTTAACCATTCGTTAGATTCTTTTTCGAAGGAATATACTATTCCTTTTTCTCTCCAGATCACTTCCTGATCTTTAATAATGGGTTCAGGTATATAAACTGAAATAGCGTTAATCTTTTTTGGTTTTCCATTAATTGTAATGGTTGTTTCGGATGTTAGATCTGCAGTAAAGTAATAATCGTTGATATCAGATTTTGTGATTTTTGCTTCTTTAATTTTATCCGCTTGTTCGAGTAATCTTTCATAAGCATCAAAAGGTATTTCTGCATAATTAACCTGATCTGTTCTAACCAACTGCATTACAATAACTGCAGCAACTATAACTGCGCCCCATCCAAATACCATCCTAATAATTTTCGTCCAATCAAAATTGTCGTCCGGTTTATTAGGACCACTGCCTTTTGAATCCTGGGATTTTGTTTTTTATCTTTATTATCTGACATAAAATTTTTCATATCCAAATTCATTCTTTTGTTATTACTTCGTTTCATCTGTTTTTAATTGTTCGTTTTTTGTCCCGACGAGTCGGGAAATTCGCATTATATTCATTACTTTGTCTGTAAAGGATTTTCTATACTCGTTTCTTCTCTCAAAACATAAATTGATCTTAAGTTCCTGTATTTTTGAGCATAATCAAGCCCATAACCAATAACGAATTGGCTAGAATATCAAAGCCAATATAATCAATTTTTACATTATATTTAAGACTCTCCGGTTTCACTAACAGCGAAACAACCTTCATGCTTTTCGGATTCTTTTCTTCAAATAATTCCTCTATATATTTGATTGAAAGCCCTGAATCCACAATATCTTCAACTATAATGATGTCTCTTCCATCAACATCACAATTAAGCTCTTTTAACATTGTGACTTTTCCGGAAGAGAGTTTTGCATCTCCGTAACTCGATAGTTTAAAAAAGTCAATTTCGCAATCAAGTTCAACACATTTAATTAAGTCGGACATAAAAAGGAACGAACCATTTAAAACACCGATAAAAACCGGAACGCTTCCTTTGTAATCCTTTGTAATTTCTTTGCCAAGTTCGGCAATTCTTTTCTGTATTTGCTCCTCTGTTAGTAAAGGGATAAAAACCTCTTCACCAACAGTTACTTTTTCTTTTGGTTCATTCATCTGTTTGTAATTTCTTATTAAGGTCAGATGGAACTCGCATTTTAATCATTTTCTTGTTTGTAAATGAATTTTCATGCTCGTTTCATCAATTCAGGCATAATTCCAACACTTTTTTGGTTTTAGCCGAAATTTTATAGCGTTCATCAATTCTTATACCAACAACCCAAACAATCTTTCCGGCATTTGATAATACTAGTTGTTCTTTTTTCTCTGATGACATTACTTTTTGTTCAGTTAGAAAATCAGAAAGTTTTTTTGAGTTCTTCATTCCCAACGGATAAAAACGATCACCAGCTTTCCATCTGCGTAAAATAAAATTGCTTTTAATTTTATCTGCAGAAATATATTCTTTGTTGATTGTATTGTTAAAACTTAGTTTATTGCGATTTATCGTACTTATTGAGATTGATTTACCTTCAACTTGTTTTTCTTCACCTATTTTAATTTCTACCTCACTAACATTTTGCATTTCTCTTTTTTTTAAATAGATAATAATCGAATCTCTTTCTTTTACAGCCACAATTTTATTTGAAAACTTTAACTCCCTACCGGTTTGAGCTTTAATAAGCTTAATCAAATCCGATATGTTTTTACTTTCTAAATCTTCATTGAAATATTTTCTTACAGTTTCCCTAAAAACATCCCCGTATAATCGTACATCAGTTTCTTTTAATTGTATCAGATTGATAATTATTTTTTGCTGTTTATAAGTTACTGTATTTTTAACAGTGTTATCAATTTGTTCATCAATTAAAGACGTATAACCTCTTATAATTTCAGAGGTTCGTAATACCGCACTATCAAATTGCGGATTAAGCTTTTCTTTTATTAAAGGTATTATTTCATTCCGCAGATAATTTCTCTGATAATTATTCTCAACATTACTACTGTCGGTTCTGTAATCTATTTTTTTATCGTGAAGATAATCCAGGATTTCCTTCTTTGAGAGAACAAGAACCGGGCGGATAATTTTTTCTCTTCTTTCGGGAATGCCTGACAAGCCTTTTATTCCAGTACCTTTTATTAAATTAAGCAAAACAGTTTCAGCATTATCATCTGCATTATGTGCAGTTGCAATTTTTGTGTAATTATGTGCTTTCGCAATCTTTACCAGCTCTCTATATCTTAATTCTCTACCTGCTTCTTCAAGCGACATTCGTTTTCTCTTTGCAAAAAGCTTTACATTTTTCGAAGTTGAAAAGAACGGAATTCCTTTTTGAACTGTAAGGTTTTTACAAAATTGCTCATCAATATTTGCCTCGTTTCCTCTTAAATTATGGTTAAGATGAAAAGCAGCTATATCTATATTTAAATCTCCTTTTATATTTAAGAAGAAACTCTAATAAAAAAACCGAATCCGCCCCACCGCTTAAAGCTACCAGAATACTGTCACCGGTATCAATAAGTTTTTTATTCAGAATAAACTTTACAACTTTCTGCTCAGTTGATTTAATCATTCACTGTCACTAAAAAGTAATTTCTAAAATATTAATTTAATAAATTGCCGGGCAATTAATCGGGGAAACGTGAAGACCGGAAAATATGGTAGTGTATTTTGATTTCTCCTGAGTGCTACTCAATACTCAATATTTCAAATTCAAGTAAACCTGCAGGTGCTTTTATTTTAACTTTATCGCCAACTTTTGTACCAATTAATCCTTTACCAACGGGAGATGTTACGGAAATTTTTCCTTCCTGGAAATCTGCCTCTTCAGGAGAAACAAGAAGATAATCGAAAGATTTTTTTGTTTTTAGATTTTTAATTTTCACTTGCGATAAAATTCCAACCTGCCCTTTAGTTAACTTAGATTTATCTATTATCCTTGCGCGGGAAAGAGAATCCTCTATCTGGCTTATTCTCAGTTCGAACAAACCCTGTTCTTCTTTAGCGGCATCATACTCGGCATTTTCCGATAGATCGCCATGAGCACGTGCAGTAGCGATTTTTTCTGCCATTTTTTTTCTGCCGTTAGTTTTCATTTCTTTCAATTCTTTTTCTATTTCCACTAATCTTTCTTTAGTCAGATATACAAAATTTCCCTGAGACATATTTACT
>PVMK01123835.1_pt1 | contig 11484 bp, 12 predicted proteins | sample 1853481 | NCBI WGS metagenome assembly PVMK01 (sample SAMN08533507, study PRJNA380276) | Marine sediment metagenome, whole genome shotgun sequencing project. | reverse complement strand
ATAACCGGGGGATGAAAGTGCTACACGAAAGTGGTGGAGTCAAATGCATCGTGGTGGGCGACAACATGCAGCGGGCCCCGGTCTTCATTTTCGAAGATGCGGCCCAGGCACGGCGCTTTGCGGATTGGATTGTGGTTAATACGGACCAAATAAAGGCCGTCAGCGAGGCCAGCGATCCCTTCATCCGGCTCAAGCACATCGACTATTACCTGGCGAGTAAATTCGCCTACCTGCGTTTCAACTACACCACCGGCGACGCCGCTGGTCAGAACATGGTTGGCAAGGCGACTTTCGCAGCCTGCACCTGGATACTCCAGAACTGTGATGAAGTCGAGATCCAGCGTTTTTTCCTGGATGGGAATATCGCCACCGATAAGAAGGCTTCCATGATGAACATCATGCGCACCCGCGGTAAGCGGGTCACGGCGGAAGCCGTTATCAAGCGCGATGTTTTGCTTGAGATCATGCACGCCGACACAGAATCGCTCTATTACCATTCGAAAGTAGCCAGCATCGGGACCATGCTGGCCGGCGCCAACAACAACGGCTGCCATTCCGCCAACGCCATCACCGCGGTCTTCATGGCTACCGGCCAGGACGTGGCCAATGTCTCCGAATCATCGGTGGCCCTGCTGTATGGAGAACTGCTGGAAAACAAGGACCTGTACATGTCGATCACCCTGCCGTCACTGATCGTGGCCACCTGCGGCGGAGGCACTGGCTTGCCCACCCAGCGCGAATGCCTGGAGACGCTGGACTGTTACGGCGTAGGCAAGGTCAATAAATTTGCCGAAATCGTCGCCGGCACCGTGCTGGCAGGCGAAATCTCCCTGGCGGCCGCCATCTCCTCACTCGACTGGGTTTCAAGCCACGAGCAAATGGGGCGCAACGACCCGGCAAAAGGCAACCTGTAATATCCCGCGTTGCTAACAACTGAAGTCAAATTTTGAAGCGAACCTTGTTCGTGAAAAACGCCGTGCCATCGAGCGGAAGCGCTTAGGGGAGGCGCCAGGTTCCTTGCAAGTAGACACCTGCACTTGCTGGACAGGCAGACAAGTAGTTATTGCGTGTATTGCGCATGATTTTGGTAATCAGCATTTCAGGGAGAGATCGGGTCTTCCCCCTTGCTGTCCGATTCCTGCGACCGGGGCAGAAAAATTAAGAATACCACCAGTATCAGTCCCCAGTGCCTGGAGCCGGTTGATGCAGAAGTGTTTGAGCGCAACAGTGAAGTCTGGATGGACAAGAGTTGTACCCGGCATGGCCATTTTTCTACCCTTCTTGCCTCGGATATCAAACATTACCTCGAGCCCTCAGCGCGCAGGGTGCAGGGTGCAGGGCGCATCCTGTGGCGGCAGCAGTTGCGGCCTGCCGGCGACTGCAATCTCAAATGAAGCAGATACGGCGCCCTGGACGAACCACAGTTGCACGATCCTGATCGAGATCACCGAACGCTGTAATCTCAGCTGCCCGACCTGCTTTGCCGGTTCCTCGCCTTCGCATTCAGAAATGATGAGCCTGGAAGAATTCACTCGCCAGGTGGATCAACTGGTTGCTGGCGGTAAGAGCGGATCCGACATGATCCAGCTGTCTGGCGGTGAGCCCACCGTTCATCCCCGGTTTTTTGACATGGTCGACCTGCTTTTCGAGCGTGGTTTCCACCAGGTCTGCATCAATTCCAACGGCATCAAGCTGGCCCAGCCGGCCTTCACCAAACGCCTGGCAAACTGCATGAGCAGGCGCGCCGGGGATCAGGTTTTTGTTTACCTGCAATTTGATGGATTCGAGGACAGCACCCATGCAGCGTTGCGCGGGCGCAATGATCTGCTCGACATCAAACGCCGCGCGCTGGATAACTGCCAGTCCCACGGCATCAACATTCACCCGGTAATGACCCTGACCCGGGGCATCAATGACCATGAGGTGGGCGACTTTGTGCAGCTGGCTGTAGATAATCCGGCGCTCAAGAATGTCGTGATCCAGCCTGCCATGTACTCCGGCCGTTACGACAATCCCCGGCGCCGGGATCGAATTACGCTGGCAGATACAGTGAACCTGATCTGTGATCAGTTCAGTGTGTTTACAACACCCTGGTCCTGCGGGCCGTTTTGGAATACTGGCCACTGGAAAGTGTGCGCGATGTGAAAATATCCATCACATCCAGAGTGGTTCCCGGCAAAGGCTTTTTTTATGACCGCAAGGTCGTGGTGGGAGGCGAGGAAACCAACCTGTACAAACTTGATAAAGAAGTGCTGCGTAACCAGAAGGACCCGCGACTGCATTTTGCGTTGAATTGCGGCAGCGAATCCTGCCCGGTGGTGCGGCCCTGGGAATGGGCCCCGACCATGCCAAGGTCGGGTTTTGCCAGGCCGATGCCCAGCCAACTGCCATTCAATGACTCGGAACTGGACGGCCTAATTGCTGAATGTACCTTCAGCCTGTTCAGTGAGCAGGAAACCGCGCTGGCGGAAATCAGGCGCGTATTGAAACCCAGAGGCAAACTGGCCATCACGGACATGGCCACCCGCGGCGCCCTGCCCGAAGATATTGCCGGGGTCCTCGCCCCCTGGACCTGCCTCGCCGATGCAGTGGACGAGGAAACCTACCTGGAAATGTTCGCAGCGGCAGGATTCAAAATTCAGACAATGGCGGATGAAAGCGCCGCCTGACGCCTGGTCCGGATGCTGAAACGCAAAGCTGCTGCTGCTGGGCGCCGGCGCCCTGGCCAACGGCACGGCGCCGGATATCCGGCTGGCGGGATTTCGACCTGGCAAGCATCAAAGTTCTGGCTGGACCGCTTCGAAAACAGAGGTGGAAAAGGGTTCCATCCGCTATCTCCGCTTCAACCTTCAATCTAGTGAACATTGGCTTATTGATTCATTCGAGTCCGCCGGGTAATTCTGACTCTCAGTTTGGCACAAGCCCGTTCGGAGCAAGGGATCTTCTTTCCAGGACCCTTTGCAACACGATGTTGCAAGAGGAGGCCCCAGGGAAGGGTTTATGCCGTGTCCTGGAAAGAAGATCCCTTGCTTCGAACAGGCGCGCCCGCAAGTATCACAACAAATATGTCAATAAGGTTGCGGGAAATCACAGCTAACTCACACTCACTTCCCGCTTCCGGTCATTATCGCCGCCCATTCGGGGAAACTGCCCACATCGATATTAAAAACGACTGTTCCCCAAAACCAGGTCACCAGGACGGTGACGACAATTCCCACCAGGTTCAGCGCGAACCCCGTTTTGACCATGTCTTTGATCCGCAGGTGTCCGGTTCCGAAAATAATCGCATTGGGTGGGGTTGCCACCGGCAGCATAAACGCGAGTGAGGCGGCCAGTGTCGCCGGTATCATTAACAGCAGGGGATTGACCTGGATAGTCACGGCCAGACCCGCCAGGATGGGGAGAATCATTTCGGTCGTCGCGGTATTGGAGGTCAACTCGGTCAGAAACGACATCATGGTCACGATAAGCGACATCAGAACCACGGGATGGGTGCCCGCCAATCCGGATAATTGCTCACCAAACCAGATCGACAAGCCCTGATTCAACAAATCCCTTGGCCAGGGCGAAACCACCGCCAAACAGAAGCACGATATGCCAGGGAAGACGGTTGGCTGTTTCCCAGTTCATGATTCTTTCCCCCTTCCTCGATCTTGATGGAATGATGAACAGGATAACGGCAATCGCAATGGCCACCGTGCCGTCGTTTATATATCCCCGGATTGTTGAATAACTGTGCCCACCCCGGGATGTTAACCGGTCCAATATGAAACCCCGTTCTGAAGACCCACAGCAGCGCCATCAAAACAAACAGCACAAACACAATTTTTTCCTCCGGTTTTGCCTTGCCCAGCAGTTGGTACTCTTGCCTGAAATCCTCCCTTTTCAAGCCTTTCCACGGCTGCGCCGGTTTATACATCAGGTACAACAGGAGCCAGGCCGCCAGGAAAACCAGCACGGTGATCCAGATGGCGAAAATAAACCAGTCGGCAAACGACACCTCCGGCATGGCCGGGAAAAATGATATTTACGATTCGCGCAAACGACAGGTTGGGTGGCGTACCGACCAGTGTCGCTATCCCCCCCGATGGACGCTGCATAGGCTATGCCCAGCAACAAGCCGATGGAGTAACTCCCCAATTTCGCTTTACCCAGGATTTCTTCCAGTTTGTAAATAATCGAAAGGGCGATGGGGATCATCATCATGGTCGTCGCCGTATTCGACATCCACATCGACAGGAAAGCGGTGGCGAACATAAAACCCATCAGTATTCTTCCGGGGCTGACGCCAAAAAAAATGAGGATCTTGATGGCGATACGCTTGTGCAGATTCCAGCGTTCCATGGCCAGGGCCATTAAAAACCCACCTATAAAAAGAAAGATCAGGTGGTTGAAATACATGGCGGAAATCGTTTTCCCGTCAACAACGCCGAACAACGGGAAAAGGACAACGGGGAGCAATGCTGTTGCGGCAAGCGGTATGGCCTCGGTAACCCACCAAATTGCCATCAATATTGCTATGGCCAGCGTGTAAGTAATTTTTGGATTATCAGGCGCCAAGTCACCGAAAAGGATCAATGACAGGCTGATCAAGGGCGCAATCACAAGTGCGGCCAGCCTGACTTTTGAATTTTCCCGATTGTTTTGCATGGAATGCTCTCGCAGGAAGACCTCAATGAGTGGTCAAACCTACCCACTGTAAATTATGAACGCCACCGGCCTGCTTGACCAGACAGTTTTGGAGCACGCAGGTGTGCGACTCGGGGCCGCGCGAAGGGACGCTCTTACAATGCGCTTCAATAGCCAGCTCCCATATATAGCGGCATTCACCAGCAACACGATGGCGCCCAGCACCCATTGAATTTCCGGCGTCAAACCCTCGGGGTAGATCAACGGAATGATGTAATGGTCAATAAATCCACCGGTATAGCCCTCCTCCCCTGCAGCAGCGCCTCATGCTCTGCTCGAAGGGTGTCAACGGGCATATCCAGTGATTGAGTTCTATCATCACGCCCCAGGCGGCGGCAGGTAAATGAACGAAGGCAATCCTGGGCCAGCGAAACAGCAGCAATCCGCCCAGAATCACGAACAGGACGAACAGGAAGTGCGCGATCACCAGCAGTTTGCGATTGCAGCGTGTAACATGGTTACTCAGCTCTGGCCCATACTATCCCGGGCCTGTATAATAGTCAGTTCGAACCCATTCCCAGAGCAATTTCCAAAACCCATGATGACACGTTTTTTCAAGATTTCCCTGCTGCTTGCCGGCCTGGCCGCCTTTCCCGGCTTATTCGGAAATACCGTGGAGGACCGGACCTTGAAGTTTTACCACACCCATACCGGCAAGAGTACTTGAAGTGGCTTATTACAGGCAGGGTCGAATACGATCCTGAAGCCCTGGCGAGGATAAGGGTTTTCCTGGCCGACTGGCGGGACGGCAAACAACGGGATCTCGATCCGGAGCTGATGGATATCCTGTGGCGGATTCAGCAGGCCACCGGGAAATACCAACACCTGGGAAGTGATTTCCGCCTACCGTTCACCGCAAACCAATGAAATGCTCCGCGCCAGGAGTTCGGGGTGTTGCGAAGAAAAGCCAGCACCTCATCGGTAATGCCATCGACGTCCGCCTCAATGGCCTGGATCTCGAAGTGCTGCGCGATACCGCCCGGAATCTCAAACTTGGCGGTGTAGGGTTATTACCCCGGCTCAGATTTTGTACATGTCGATACGGGCAGAGTTCGTTATTGGTAGACCCGGGGCCCTGTAAGCTTCCCCAAAATTTTTTCACCTCTAATTCCAGGAAAATCATATGTATCTCAGCAAACGGCTTGCAGCTTTATTCACTTTCTTTCTCTTAATGACTGGTACAGCTGGATTGAATGCCGCAGACACGGGCGCCAAACCGGAAGTAAACCGGGACATCGAAGAAATGCTACGCAGCAATGACCTGGTCATTCGCGGTGTGGATATCCTGGCCCAGGCCCTCCTGTTCGAGGTTTACGAGGGGCATGATTTCTCCCCGTTCTGGACCCATGCCGGCCAGGATCAGGGAACTGATGGAGTTAATCAATGACTCCGCCGACCACGGCCTGATCCCGGCCGACTACAACATTGAGCAACTGCAGCAGGTCCTGCAACGACGGGAATCTTCGCCATCGGCCGAAATTGAGGCTGAGGCCGATATATTGCTGACGGAAAGCCTGCTTCGATACGGTTACCACCGGCGCTTCGGCAAGGTGGAAGGCAGCAAGCTGGATCCGGACATCAATTTCCGCAGGGAAACCTTCCACCACCAGTCGCCCACCTTGACGATCGAACAAGCGAGTCGAGTCTTCATCCCTGGCCGATTTCGTCGAAATGGCTCGCACCGGCGGGGCCAATATACCGGCAACTTCAGTACCAGCTGGCCGTGTACCGCACTATCGCCGGCACCGGTGGCTGGCCGACGAGTACCGGAAGGCCCCACGCTTCGCCTGGACGATAAGGACCCCCGCGTTGCTGTCATTCGCAGGCGACTGGCAACAACCGGCGATCTTCCGGCAGGCGCCAATACAGATTCGCCGGTGTTCGACCGGGAACTCGAGCTTGCGGTAAAGGGTTTCCAGGCGCGGCACGCGCTGGACGATGACGGCATCGTCGGCAAACAGTCCATCGCCGCGATGAACATCCCCGTTGAAACCCGGGTCGACCAGTTACGCATTTCCCTGGAACGCCTGCGCTGGGTGAACCAGGAAGCCGTTGACACGCTGGTTGCGGTCAATATTGCCGGATTCAGGGCTTTCTTCTTCAAGGATGGCGAGCTTGAGTGGTCCACACGTGCGATGGTCGGCAAGAACTACCGGAAAACCCCGGTATTCCGGGGTGACATCGCGTACCTGGAATTCAATCCAACCTGGACCATTCCGCCCGGCATCCTGCGCAATGACACACTGCCTGCAATCAAGAAAAACCCGAACTACCTGGCATCGAAAAACATCAGGGTGATCGACCGTAACGGAAAATTCGTCGATCCATCGACGGTGGACTGGAACCAGTACAGCAAGGGCGTCCCCTACACCCTGCGGCAGGATCCAGGCCCCAACAATTCGCTGGGTACGGTCAAATTCATTTTCCCGAACGAACACTTCGTGTTCCTGCACGATACGCCACACCGCGAGTTGTTCTCGCACTCAGAGCGAGCTTTTTCCTCTGGCTGCGTCCGTATTGAGGACCCGCTCAAGCTGGCTGAACTGGTGCTGGATGACCCGGTGAAATACAACCGCTCAAAACTGGAGGCTATCGTGGCCTCAAGGGAAACCCAGCGTATTCACCCCTCACCAAAGATGCCGGTCGTGATCCTCTACCTGACGGCCAGCATAGACCCCGGTGGCAAGGTCCGTTTTTACAAAGACGTCTACGGCCGGGACCAGAAAGTCCTGGCCGCACTGAACGGCCCGGTGATTATCGACGTGCCGGGAGGGTAAATTTGGGGATCAGGAAGCCGGCAGCGACCGAAATCAGGGCCATGGTCCACACGATGACCGCGCCGGTTGGCAAATCCAGCAAGGCGGACAGCACGATGCCCGCAAGGTAGGACAAAGCACCGATCAGGTAACCAACATAGATACGCCTGGCGCCTGACAAACGCCGGGTGGAAAGCGCGGGGATGATAAGGCTGGCAAATACCAGGTAGACACCGACGATCTGAACCGAGGCGGTTACAACGAAAGCGAAGGCGACATAAAAACCCAGCCCTCCTACGCGCTCACGCAGCACCAGCCACACGGCAAAAAGAGCGGCAGATACGGCCGCGATGGGTATCAGCGTACTCCACGTGGACCACAGTATCTGACCGACCAGCAAGTCTTTGAGGTGTTCACCGCCATGTGGATTTTCTGCCAGCAAGAGGATGCTGCCGGTGGCCGCCAGCACAAACAGCGTACCAATCAGTGCTTCTTGCGAATGAGACCAGCGTTTTTCGGTCCAGCGCAGAAAAACCCCTGCGACCAGTGCCGCGGAGACCGCAGCGATTTGCACAAGCCAGCGATTATCTTCCCAGCCTAATGCGCCTGCCGCGATCACCCCCAGGCCCGCCACCTGCGCAAGCGCGAGGTCAATAAAAATGATGCCGCGCTTAAGCACCAGTTGGCCAAGCGGCACATGCGTGCTGAGCACCAGGAGCCCGGCCACCATCGCCGGGCCGAGTATGGTCCAGTCCAGCACCTCCCAGTTCACTTCGATACCTCCAGAAGGCGCTTGATGGTGTCGCTGAACAGGCCATACAGGTCGCCCGCTTCTTCGCTGCCACCTACTGTGAAGGGCAGCACCAGCTCTGGTATGGCGGTGCGTTCAGACAACCACTCCGAAGGCTTATCGCTTTGGAAGGGTGTGCGAATAATGAAATCGGCACCGCTTCCGTCATCGCCCAACTGAGCCAGCAATTTGGACAGGTGGGATGCAGTAGGGGGAATACCCGGAACAGGTTCCAGCGTTCCGACCAATTCGAGGCCCAGCCAGTTCTCCAGGTAAACCCAGCTCTTGTGATGGGTGACCACCCGCTTGCCTCTCAACGGCCGGGCTTCGGCTTCCCAGATCACAAGGGCGGCATTCCAATCGATCAGGAACTGCTCCAGCCTTGCTTGATAATCCCCTGCATGATCCGAATCCAGGCTGGACAGGCGCTCGCTCAAAGCAATGGCAACCAGCAAAATGTTGCGTGGATCCGTCTGGATGTGCGGATTGCCCTGGGGATGGACATCACCCTGGCTGCGATCAACCGAAGCGGGTACTTCCAGGTGCCGTACAAAATCGGCCGCTTCGAAATAACCCGGGCTACCGGGCCGAACCCCGGGGTTATTGGCCTTGGTGAGCAGCATGGGCAGCCAGCCAATTTCCAACTGGGCGCCGGTGCAGATGAGCAGATCGGCGCGCCTCATCCTGGAAATCAGGCTGGGGCGGGCTTCCAGGTAATGCGGATCCTGCAAGGCATTGGTGGCGACGGAAACCTTGACCTGATCGCCTCCGAGCTCTTCGGCCAACGCAGCCCATTCAGGTTCGCAGGCAAACACCCTTAGCGCTGCCATGGCGTTCAGGGGCAATTGCACGGCGATACAAAATACCATCACTATCAGTACTCTATTTTTCATGATGCTTCCTAGTACTCCTTCAAGGTGATAATTACGAGTTCAGCGAGTTGGGAAGTGGTTGGGCGCCAGGCACGTCTCGCCGGCAATGGCTGGTCCTTGCCCAGAGGCGTAACACCGCGAACGACCGCTTCCCAGCTCGCCCGAAGGGAGGCACCCAGATGTCCCAATACTGTGTTACAGCCCTTAAGAAGGACTGAGCCATTCTTTGCGGTCTGTGCCTTGTCTTGGAACATCTGGGTACCTCTGAACCCGCAATTATCACCTTGAAGGAGTACCAGCCTTCAAAAAGTATGGGCGCCATGGGCGCCGATACTGTAGATGTACTGGAGGGCGAATTGATTGTCGTTCTCCACCCCTGACTTGTCATAGTTGTACTGTAGGCGCAGGCGGCTGAACTCACTGTTTGACCAGTCCACCATCAGGCTGTAACGGAAGGGATTCTCTCCCATGGGATCGAGCACGGAGCCGGCGAATACCGGCCCGGGTGTGTCACTGGAAAGCCGGTCGATGCGGGCGCCGATTCGCCACTGGGGCCAGGGTTGGTAAATGGCCTGGGCGTACCAGCCTCGCTGGTCGACATCCCAGGGCAGTGGCAAGGGATCCGACAAGACGTAGTCGCCATCCTGCTTGCTCAGCATGTACTCTGCCTGGAATATGAAATTGCGCTGGCGGGAATTGCCATGGGGCGCCCATTTCCAGACAAAATCAGCAATCAGCAGGTCCGTATCACCGGTAAAGACCACCGGATCGTCTTCACTCCCCGACTCACGTGGGTCACTTTCGGCGTGCAGCCAGGAAAAACCGAACAGCCAGCTATTTGAAAAGCCAACATCGCCCCCGGTATGTGCAGCCAGGGTGTGGCTGCCTATCCCTGAATTGGCGGCGCCACCAGCCGGGTAACGGCCTCCGCGCAACAGTTCACCGCTAAACTCCAGGTAAAAGTCCGTCGGCGCCATCCAGCGGATCTGCAAGCCGTCATCCAGGTACTGGCTGCCCAGGAAAACCCGGTAAACCAGGGGTTGGTCAGCGAAGTCCCAGGTATGCGCGTGCCGGGTGTTGAGATAGCCAATGTTTGAAAAAAACCGGCCCATGCGTAATGACAAACCGGCCGGCAGCTTGAGCGTCTCGACCCAGGCCTCCTCGATTTCGATGCCTGCCTCGCCATCTTCAAGCACCAGCGGCGCCGTCAGCCAGGCAGTGAATTTGTCGTCCACATTGGCGTTGATGTTGATTTCGGTCTCGGCCAGGGCCAGCCCCTCCGGCGCAAGCCCGGCCTCACCGCCAAGCGGGAAGCCCGGAATGTAATAGTCATCAGGATCGTTGTTATAGGCCCAGGCCTGGCCCTGGAAAATAACGCCCAGGGCAGGATTGAAAGCGTTGCTGGACGTAGCGCCAGTCCGTTCGGGTGCAGGTGCGGCTACAGGCGCTGCGACGGGTACGGCTTGGGACTCGCGCGCAGCTAATGCGGCCAGTGACGCCTCCTGTTCTGCATGTTCAGCTTTGTGTTCGGCTGCATCGAGTCTGCGTTCCAGGTCCTCGATGCGCTCCTCATAATCGGCTCGCAATTGCGCCAGTTCAGAGCGCAGGATCTCGATATCAGTGGCCTGTTGATCCTGTCCCCAGGCCGGAAATGCCAGCGGCAGAAGAATCATCAACAGTATGGTTCGTGGTTTGTTACGCATTTTTCGCCTCCTGTAAAATTGCAGGAATGCGGCGCCTTCACTCACAGGGCGCCGACCGGTTCAGAAAACCAATTCAGGCGATAACGGGGGGTGCCCGGGCCTGCTGAGGCCGGGTGGGTAACAGGGATATATGAGACTGGTGCAGCGGTTGGTAGAAGGGGTCTGTGTCTGCGATGACTACCAGGTAAAGAGTTTGCGGCACGATGCCGCCGGACGAGGCCTGGCTGACGCAAAGCTCACAGGTATCGAAATGAGGCGTCGCGTGAACCCAGACATGCCGCGCCAATGCGACCTGTCCCCAGACCAGCAAAAATACCAGCGCAATGCTGCATGTCCGCCGAGCAATACTCATCCGCTTATTCTACATCAAGCCAGTACCCGGCACGCTTTGCAGTTGGAGCGCGATTTGTAAGAGGTCGCTTGCGGCCGACCATCCCAGAGCCTGTCGGCCGCAAGCGACCTCTTACAATGGTTCATTGGGTAGAAGCCGGCAAAGGTCTACAATGAGAGCCGGGACCTCATCAACCGGAATTTACTGCAGGACGATCCATAACCATGCTGCATTTGAAGAATTTGGCCATTATCCTGATGCTCGCCGCCGGTGGGCTCGTGGCCTGCAGTTCAAAACCCCTGGTGCCTTATACGACGGATACACCCCCGCTGACCCTGGTACC
>PVMK01150807.1_pt1 | contig 11485 bp, 12 predicted proteins | sample 1853481 | NCBI WGS metagenome assembly PVMK01 (sample SAMN08533507, study PRJNA380276) | Marine sediment metagenome, whole genome shotgun sequencing project. | reverse complement strand
AGGTGGGATATAGAAGGTATAAACCGGCACTTAGACGATTGCTCGCTTCAAGATATCATTTGAGTATCTTTAAGGTTAAGACACTGTTATTATGGCATATATATAGCAGATAGCAAATATTCGCATTTTTCAAAAAAGGCTGTATAATTTGAAATTTTTCCCGTTAGATGCTTATTGTGATATCCAATTATATCCTTCATTTCACAATTAGTGGGCGGTACCACTATATATTGTGGTAGTTCGAAGGGCGGGAAAATCATAATCATTGTGCCTTTCGATATGCAATCTGCATATTTCCTATATTTCAGGAGCCGTAACCTCAACTTATCAGTCAATCTATTAATTTGGCATTGGAATGCCTAATCCATAAAAGTTATAAATTATGAATTGAGGTATGAAAATGAAATATTCGACACGAATTGGTCAATCCCAAAATAAAGAATTTCGTTTTTCCACTGATGATCGAGGTCAATTTGTTATTGTACAATTCACATGTCGATGTTATTGATAAATTCGCCACTTACACGATTCCCCCATAACATATCTGTGCAGTCTTTGCTTGAGATTAGGCCAATCATGGCTATTGCTTGATAGGCAAATGAACATCATTGGATAGGGAAATGCTGACTCAATCTTTTAGGATTTAATTTAAGAGGCACATTATGTCCCGATTACTGGCAAAAGGCTTCAGAAAAGATCCCCTCTCGTTTCAATCCGGATCGACCCCCAAATTAACCATTTTAATAATATTAGCCTGCACTTTCATCGCGGTGGTGATCGTACTGGCCTGGTTCTCTCTTAACCGGGTGCAGGCAAGAATAAAAACGGACGTTGCAGAAGCCCTTGAGATCGTTCTTCAGACGACTCGGGAATCGCTAAACATGTGGGTAGAAAACGGAAAATTTCAACTTAACCAGCTGGCTGGAGAGCCTCGGTTGGCGTCTATGGTCGAGCGCCAGCTGGAAGTACCTCGTAACAAAAACAGATTGCTAAAAAGTAGAGGTTTTAAGGAGGCTACGTGAATTTTTTCTGCAAAATAAAGACCGCTTTGGACAGGCCGGATTTTTTATTATTTCCCCTGATTTTGTCAATATCGCATCCATGAGTGATAAAAATATAGGGTCCAAAAATCGTATTGCCTCTCAAGCCTTGGATCTTCTCAACCGAGCATTTCAGGGTGAGACCGTATTGGTCCCTCCCATGTGGTCCGATGTGGAATTGATTTCATCTTCCGGTAATAATGTGGGCACCGTTCCGACCATGTTTTTCGTTGCACCGATTAAAAATGATCAGGGTGAAATCATTGCGGTGGTCGCACGACAGATCGACCCCTCACAGGATTTTACCCGACTCATTCAACTGGGGACGGATCGGGAAAAAGCGGGGAAACATATGCCTTTGGCCGCTATGGCAAGCTGCTCTCCGAAAGTCGTTTTGATGAGGATTTGCGAAAAGCCGGATTGATCGCGAGGGCAAAAGAGCATTCTATCGGTCAGCGTGCGTGACCCCGGCGGTGATTTGACCAAAGGCTTTTCCCCTTCAGTTCCCCGATACCAGCAGCCGCTGACCCTTATGGCTCAGCAGGCAACAAAGGGAAAAGTCCGGTTTAAATGTGGAAGGGATACCGGGGTTACCGGGGCGTGCCGGTATATGGTGCCTGGTTATGGGATGACAAGCTGGGTGTCGGATTGGCCACTGAAATCGATCGAGCCGACGCTCTAGCCCCTATTTACCACCCGTGCGGTAATCCTAACCGTGTTAGGAATTACGGTTCTGCTGGCGCTGGGCTCTCTGGTGTTTGCGGTGTTGATTGATGTACGCGCGAACCGGGCGTTGCAGAAGTCATATGATGAGTTGGAGCTTCGTGTTGAAGAAAGAACGGCCGAACTGAAAGAGAATCAAGCGCGCCTCGAGCAGGCCGAGGAACGCAGCCGCTTGCTGCTTGAATCCGCAGAAGAAGGTATTTTTGGCGTGGGCAGAGGATGGCCTGGTGAACTTCATCAATCCAGCCGGGATTGGCCATGCTGGGCTTCGAGGCCGAGGAATTGATCGGGACAAAAGATCCATCCCCTGATCCACCATACCCGGCCCGATGGCAGCCCCTATCCGATCGAGGAGTGCCCGATGTACAACAGCCTGACCCGGGGCACGATCGGCAACCGGGACGACGAGGTCCTGTGGCGAAAAGACGGCACCGCTTTTCCCGTAGAATACACCAGTGTCCCGATCCGCAAGAATGGTTCCATTGCCGGCACGGTGGTCGTTTTTCGCGATATTAGCGAACGCAAAGAGGCCGAGGAGGCTTTGCGAAAAAGCAGAGCGACTGCCCGAGGGCTGCTGGATGCTACCCAGGAATCCCTCCTTCTGCTGGATAAAGAGGGCATTATTATCGCGGTAAACCAGACCGCCGCGCGCAGACATCAGCGGACACCGCAAGAACTCATCGGAACCAAGCGGTTTGATATCTTACCTCAAAATCTGCGTGAATCAAGAAAAGCCCATTTTAACAACGTCCTGCAAACCGGTAATCCGGCAGATTTTGAGGATGTTCGGGACGGAATGGTTTTTCACCATAATTATTACCCGGTTCAGGATAAGAGCGGCGCTATCATCGGAGTGGCCATCTTTGCCCAGGATATCACCGAACGCAAGCACATAGAAGGGGAGCTGAAGCGGAATGTGGAAGAACTGGAGCAGTTTAGTAAATTGGCGATCGGACGTGAAAAAAAGATGATCCAGCTCAAGCAAGAAATAAATGAATTACTGGGTCAATTGGACCAGGGTGAAAAGTACGAAATTGTCAAATGAAAAGAAGCAATGAAAACAACCAGATCATTTTAAGATGAAAAATGAATTAAACTAAGCTGGGCAAAAGATGTTTAGGGAAGTAAGAAAAGAGTTAAGATTTGGCTGTAGTAATGTATAAAAAGTTTCTATCGGAGGATTCATCATGATCATCCGTAAACATTTCTTAATACCCCTTTTTCTCCTTTGTTTTGCTTTTGCAAACAGCCAATCTTATGCCTCTGAAAAAGCTGTATTTTCTCTCACACCTGAAGAAAAGGCCTGGCTGGCCGAGCATCCCGAGATTTCCATAGGCATCATGGATGCCTGGGCGCCCATGAATTTTATGGACGAAAGCGGCACCCCTAATGGGATCGGCGTCGACTACCTAAAAGCACTCAACCAGCGGCTGGGAGGGGTGCTCACCATAGAGGCGGGGCCTTTTAAGGAAAATTACAGCAGAGTTAAGAACAAAAAGCTCGACGCCCTGATGGACATCACCCCTAAGAAAGAACGCGAACCCTTCTTCAACTTCACCAAACCTTACTTAACGATTCCCCATGTGATTGTGGGCCGCAAGGACGGGCTGTATTTTGACTCGGAAAAGGACCTGGCAAACAAGACGATCGCCCTGGAGCGGGGCTTTTATAATGTCACGTACTTCCGCAAGCGCTATCCCGATATCACTATTAATGAATACGACTCCACCAGCGAGGCCCTGGACGCCGTGTCCAAAGGCGAAGCCGACGCCTATGCGGGCAACCGGGCAGTGGTGACGCATTTCATTGAGAAGGAGTTGCTTGCCAACCTGAAGGTGCAGGGAAGGATGATGAAGCCCCCGGTTGTGCTGACAATCGGCATGCGTAAGGACTGGCCCATACTGGCAGGGATACTTGACCGCGCGCTTGCATCCATCACGCAGGAAGAAGTGCGCCGGATTCACCGTAAATGGTTGGAAGTGTTTGAAAGCGCGAAAGCTGTCATTGTACTGACGCCTGAGGAAAGGGCATGGCTTGAGGCCCATCCCTTAATCCGGGTGGCGGCTGATACCCGCTGGGCACCTGTGGAGTTCGTCGATGAAGACGAAGAATTCAAGGGGATCTCGATCGACTATCTTAAGCGATTGTCCGAAATACTGAGTGTGGAGTTTCAGTTCAAAGAGAATGTCACCTGGCAGCAGGCAATGGACGCGGTAGAGAGCGGCGAGTTGGACATGTTCTCCTCTGTGGCGCGCACCCCGAAGCGTGAGGCCCGATACAATTTCACGACTCCCTACCTTTCCATGCCCATCAACATCTTCACCGGCGGTGACGTCACCTACATCGGAGACTTGAACGCCTGGAGGGAAAACGCGTAGCGGTGGTGGAGGGGTATGCCATCCACGAGTGGCTTCGGGACGCCGTTGAGGTTGGCGACCTGACAGCATTGTCAGAAATGGCTTCCGAGTTAAAGGCGCGGGCTGACGCGGCTTCTGCCTACGGAGAGAAGATTGGCCGTCTCACTGATGGGTTTGACTTTGATGGCTTACTAAACTTGGCAGTTACCTTAGACAAAGAGCAAAGTGCCGGATTAGCGGGTGTTATGGGCACCCACAAAACAGCATCGTGAAAAAGGAAATAGGAAGAATCAAAGATGAAATTACTTATGTTAAGAGCGCGGGCTCAAACGAAGAAAGATTTGATGATTTATATTGCCCTTTTACTCGGATTTTTCTTTTTCACAGGTCCTGCGCCCACAAATGTTCATGCTGAGAACATTGTTACTATCGGAACCGGAGCGGTAACTGGTGTTTATTATCCTACCGGCAAGGCGATCGCAAAAATTGTAAACAAAAAAGGAAAGGAACATGGTGTCCAGGTTAAGGTTGAATCTACGGGTGGTTCGGTATTCAATGTGAATGCCATAATTGTGGGAGATCTTGAATTCGGTATCGTTCAGTCTGACCGTCAATATCAGGCCTGGAACGGTATTAAAGACTGGAAAGATCGGGGACCACAAAAAAAGCTGCGCAGCATCTGCAGTTTTCATCCCGAAAGCATCGTACTCATTGCAGGCGATGATACGGGGATTGAGACTCTAATAGATCTTAAAGGAAAGCATATAAACATCGGCAATCTCGGTTCCGGCTCCAGGGGTAATGCCATAGATGCCATGCTATCGTGCGGAATAGAGTGGAGAAGGGAGCTGAGTGCCGAGGGCATTCGTGCAGCCGATTCGGCTAAGCTACTGCAGAATGGTAGGATCGATGCGTTTTTTTACACGGTTGGTCATCCCAATGAATCCATTAAAGAGGCGACTGCAGGAAAGAGAAAAGTACACTTTGTGCCCTTAACCGGCGATTGCATTGATCAGCTTGTTGCTAAATGGCTATATTATGCCAAGGCTTATATCCCGATCAGTTTTTATCCTATGGCGCGAAACAAGGAGAATGTTGAGACTTTTGGAGTAAAAGCCACCTTCTGCACCAGCGCCGATGTTCCTGAAAATGTCGTCTATATAATTACCAGAGAAATTTTTAACAATCTTGAGGATTTCAAAAAGCTTCATCCGGCGTACGGTGTCCTTACCAAACACAATATGCTGGAAGCCTTAAGCGCCCCGATTCATCCGGGTGCCATGAAATACTATAAGGAGGCGGGTTTGACAATTCCACCATCACCACCACTTCCATGAATGCCTATACGATGTACAGGTTTATTGAGGGAAAAGTAATAGTATGTGACTAAGCTTTTGGAAAGGGAGAAAACCGGATGAAACAATGCATTTGCAAGGCCAGTAGCTCAAAATGGAAGAACAAAATATTTTTATTGCTTTTTTTTATTTTTATTTATGTGCCTTTAACCTGTTACGGCGCAAATCCATCTGACCTCTCAAAAGGAGAATCTATCGTTGTAGGTATATCCAGTACGATTTTATCGCTGGATCCTACGAATCACAGGGACAGGGATACCCAGATGGTGATCAAAAATATGTTCGACAGCTTGACAACACGGGACAAGCATCTGCTCGTGGTTCCCCAGTTGGCGGAATCATGGCAGGCTGTTGATCAGACAACATGGGAGTTCAAGCTGAGAAAGGGTGTTAAATTCCATAATAGTGATGACTTTACAGCAAAAGATGTAAAATTTACCATGGATCGGGTGACGAAAGAAGGAGCGCTTGATGGCCAGACTTCACCTCGCAAGACATTATTGGGACGAATATCAAAGGTAAAGATCATTAATGAATTCACGGTCCATATCATTACAGACAAACCATGGCCCATCCTGCCGCTGATGCTGACATTGCAGGAAATTGTCCCAAGTGAGTATATGCAGCGGGTCGGGATCTCAGGAATTTGAAAACGCCCCGGTGGGAACCGGTCCGTTTAAATTTGTCGAGAAGAAAAAGGATGGGGCCTTAATTCTAAAAAGGTTTGAAGGTTATTATGGCGGCTCACCGGGGAATCCCCCTGTGCAGATTGCCCCACTGAAAACATCTCATTTTTAAAACAGTGACGGACCAGGCTTTTCGTACTGCCATGTTGAAAAAGGGACAGGCAGATATTATCACAAATGTTCCACTTGAAGCCATCCCTTTACTGGACATGTTGCCGGGTATCAAGATTATGGGCCAGCCTGCAACCAGAAGCTATTTTGCCGATCTGAACTGTAAAAAGCCACCCTTTCATGATCCGCGGGCAAGAGTGGCCGCAAATTATGCCATGGACATGCGCATGATTGTCAATACGATGTTCCAAGGCAAGGGGCAGGTTCTGCCGACGATCCTGCTGCAACAGGCATTTGCCTTTAATGATCGTCTGATGGCATATCCGTACGATCCCGAAAGTGCCAAGGTAATGTTCCGAAAATTGAATATTCCCAGGGAATACACAGTAAAAATCGTTTGTATTGAAAAATATAGCAAATTTGCTAATGCAATTTCAGTATTCCTGTCCAAGGTCGGTATAAAATCAATGATCACGACCGGCGAGAAGACAGCCGTAAGGGCGGCTATGAAAAATCTGGAAGCCGACATCCTGGTAACGTCATGGGGCAATACCACACTCGATCCGGTAGGAATACTTCTGCCAAAGCTAAAAAGTGATGGCCGCGGCAACTTTTCAAATTATTCAAATGAAAAGGTGGATCTACTTCTTTTATCGGCTGAAAGCACGTTGGTTCCTGAAGAGCGAGATGCTCACTACAAAGAGGTTCAGGAAATCGTATACAAAGAGGCTCCCATGATTTTCGGTTATGCCAGCGATGAGTTCTATGGCGTAAGCAAACGGGTCAAAGGTTTTTATCCCTCTGCAACCGGGATGCTCAACTTACATGATGTCTATGTAGAATAAAAAGATTGGACTGGAAAATGACAAGTTTTAGGTCTTTATTCAGAGACAGAAGTTTTGCATACAAGTTTACCTTACTGACGACTATTCCTGTTATCGTTGTGGCTGTATGTATTGCACTGCTTACGACAAAAACGCTTGAGCGGTCGGTAACAGAAGCGACCCATGTCCGGGTAAAACGTAACACCTATTTGGCAGCGCTTTCCATGTCCAATCCATACGTTATATACAACAAAGCCCTTCTGGACTCCTTTGTAGACAGTCTGAAACAGGAAAAAGACATCATATATGCCTTTGTAGTCGATTACAATGACGGACGCATCCTTGTCCACAGTGACCATGCAAATGACGGGCAGTATTTTGAAGCGCCGGGAGCGGCAAAGATCCAAATCGTAGGGACAGGCACGGATGGAATTGCTGAACTGCCCGGAGTCGGCTATGAAGCCGTTTCTCCCATACATATAGCTGGAGAATTGTTTGGAACGGTCAAAGTCGGTTTCACACTGGATGCGGTATACCAGGAAATCGCTTCGCTAAGAATGAAAATCGCCGGGATCACATTGCTGGCGATTGTTTTCAGTACACTCCTTTCCGTGTTTTTGGCCCGCCTGCTCAGCAAACCCATATTATTACTGGCTTCCCAGGCAAAGGAAGTAGCCGAAGGCAATTTTGAACAGGATATTACTTATAAGAGCAAGGACGTCGTTGGAAGACTATCGAGCGCCTTTAAAAAAATGACAGAAGAGCTGAGAGAAAGGATATCTTTGATCGAAAACTTTAACCGAACGCTTGAAAAACGGGTTGAGGAAAGAACCAAGAAATTGCAAGACGCCCAAGAAGCCATCCAAAAAAGTGAGCAGGAGCTGAGCATGATCCTGCAGACCACCGCCCAGGGATTCTGGCTCAATGACAAGGACGACAATATAATGGACGTAAATGAGGCCATGTGCGAAATTCTGGATCTGCCGAAAGAAGAAATAGTAGGCGGGAATTTTTTGAACTTCCTCGACGAGAAAAGCAGGGAGATTGTTCGTGAACAGAATCGAATACGCAAAAAGGGCAAGCAAAGCATGTATGAAATTTCATTATTGCGACCCGATGGGACGCTTGTGCCTTGCTTGAACAACGCCGCGCCCCTCTTAGATGAGGAGGGGAATATGATTGGTTCCTTTGGTATGCTTACAGACATAACAGAGCGCAAGAAGATGGAGCAAGAAACCACTCGTCTGCTGGCGGAGACACGACAACGCAACGCCGAACTTGCAATCATCAATCATGTGGTGCAGGAACTGACCGGAGAACTGGATTTTCAAAAGATGATTGAGCTTGCGAGCGAGACGCTTAGCGAATTGCTAAAAGCTCACACTCTATACATTGCACTGTATGACAAGCAGACCCATAAGATCAGTTTTCCCTATTACAAGGCCGGCAACCGCCAAAGACAGCAGCCATCGATAACATTGGGTCAAGGATTGACCTCAAAGATTCTTCAATCGGCACAACCCCTGTTGTGTGAGACTTTACAGCAACAGATCGATCAGGGTGTGATCATTTCTACCGGCGAATGTGAGACTTATCTGGGAGTGCCCATTTTGACCGGGAAAGAGGCGACCGGCGTCCTCAGTGTGCAGCATCCCCAACCCCACCGGTACACCCAGGATGATGTGCGCATAGTGAGTACCATTGCCGCTAATCTGGGGATTGCGCTTGAGAATGCCCGCTTATATACAGAAACGCAAGCCGCAAATGAAGCCCTTGAGAACCGTGTCAATGAACTGGATGATGCCCGTCTGGCCATGCTGAACATGATGAAGGATCTCGATGAGGCCAGAAATGAAGCCGAAAAGGCCACCCAAAGCCAAGGGTGATTTCCTGGCCAACATGAGCCACGAGATCCGCACGCCTATGAATGCCATCATCGGTATGGCTCATTTGGCTCTGAAAACCGACCTAACAGCCAAACAATATGACTATCTGAAAAAGGTAGATATTTCCGCCAAGTCCCTTTTGGGTATCATCAACGACATTCTGGATTTCTCAAAGATCGAAGCCGGCAAATTGGACATGGAATCAGTGGACTTCCAATTGGAGGATACCCTCGACAACATCTCGACGCTGGTTGGCATTAAGACCCAGGAAAAGGGATTGGAGCTGCTTTTTAAGGCCGATCCATCGGTTCCCGACGGCACTTGTCGGTGATCCCCTGCGCCTTGGGCAAATTCTCATCAATTTATCAAACAACGCCGTAAAATTTACAGATACGGGGGAAATTGTCGTTTCCACCGAATTGATCAAAAAAGACGACGCCCAAGTTACCCTTAAAATTTTCTGTTCGTGATACCGGCATTGGGATGACTCAGGAGCAAGCTGCCAGACTGTTTCAACCGTTTGCGCAAGCAGACTCCTCAACGACCCGAAAATATGGTGGCACCGGCTTGGGATTGACGATCAGCAAGCGGCTGGCAGAGATGATGGGCGGGGAAATCTGGGTCGAAAGCAACCCCGGTCAGGGTAGTACCTTCAGTTTTACCGCCAATTTTGGTCTTGGGAAAAGAGAAAGCCAAAAAGCGTTTTAAGCCCTCACAGGATCTGCGGGGTATGAAGGTTTTGGTGGTGGATGATAATGCCACCTCAAGGGGCATTTTTCAGGAAATGCTGGAGTCTTTTTCATTTAAGGTCTCAGTGGCGGCCTCCGGAGAAGAGGGCATTACAGAACTTGAAGATGCCAATGCGGATAAACCATTTGAGCTGGTAATCATGGATTGGAAGATGCCGGGTATAGACGGTATTGAGGCATCCAAGCTTATTAAAAGTCATAAGGATTTGAACAAAATCCCAACCATCGTTCTGGTAACCGCCTACGGCAGAGAAGAGGTCTTTCAACAGGCAGAAGAGGTAGGGACTCGAGGGCTTTCTCCTTAAACCGGTTAATCCTTCGATGCTTTTTGACACCATCATGCAAGCTTTTGGAAAAGCAGTGCCGGAGACCTCACGGGTGGCACAAAGAAAAGAACAGGAAGACAAGGCTTTGAAGGATATTCAAGGGGCGCAAGTTCTATTAGTAGAAGATAATGAAATCAACCAGCAGGTGGCCAGGGAAATTCTTGAGAGCGCCGGTCTGAATGTTGCCCTGGCCAATGACGGCCAGGAGGCCGTCAACGCCGTAAAGGAAAGCAATTATGACGCGGTGCTCATGGATGTGCAGATGCCGGTGATGGATGGGTATACGGCTACGCGTGAGATCCGCAAAGATGAACGTTTCAAGGAGCTGCCGATCATTGCCATGACCGCCCATGCCATGGCCGGTGATGAGGATAAAAGTTTGGAAGCCGGTATGAACGGCCATGTGGCCAAACCCTATTGATCCAGACCAGCTGTTTGCCACCCTGCAAAAGTGGATCAAGCCAAGTGCGAAACGAGCCCAAGTCAAACAACCGGAAGTTCCTCTCGAGAGTCTTGAATCAGATCAGGCAGGGCCGGATGAAGAGCAACTTCCGGAATCCCTACCTGGGATTTGATCTTTCAGCAGGTTTAAAGCGCTTACGAGGCAACAAACGCCTTTTCAGAAAGCTGCTGCTTGATTTTGGTGCAAAATACACAGAGGTGGCCGGTGAAATCCACAAGGCGTTGGATTTAAAGGATCTGGAGCAAGCCCACAGCCTGATTCATAACCTTAAAGGATTGGCCGGTAATCTAGCGGCCACAGACCTGCAAGCGTCCGCAGTGAATCTTGAGAAACTTGTTAAAGGCGTTGATAAGAAAGCCCCTCCAGCCAAGGAGTTGAATTTGAGGTTCTCGGAGCTCGAAACTGCTCTCAATCAAGCCCTCGGATCAGCTCAGAGCCTTGGCGTATCCGCTGAAGAAAACGTCTGTAGACTATCCGATGAAGAGATTTCGCTATCCCTTCTGAATTCGCTCAGGACATTGCCAAAGCGCATTCGCGATGCAGCTGAAATGGGAGATGTTATGACGCTTAATGCCATCGCAGAGGAAATTAAGACGCACTCAGATTCCTGCATACCGCTCAGCAAACAGATTGTTCAAATGGCCGAGGACTTTGACCTGGATGGTATTCAAAAATTAGCGGATGACATTAGATGCATGCTAACTATCCTGACTTTTGGATTACGCAACGAAATTCATAATTTTACTGAATTGTGGATGTCGGCTATGCTTCTAAACTTTGGGCATATGCAAAAAAGTGATGGGTTTGCAGATCCAATCTTTCCTTTACAGACATTTACCAAAAAAAATTAGCGGGCACTACATATTGTGGTCCGCCATTTTTTCAAGATTTAAGATATCTCGATATATCCCAAAGTAAAACGATGTATTTAAACGCTGTGTTTATTACACAAAATTTGATTTGCA
>PVMK01175610.1_pt1 | contig 11486 bp, 12 predicted proteins | sample 1853481 | NCBI WGS metagenome assembly PVMK01 (sample SAMN08533507, study PRJNA380276) | Marine sediment metagenome, whole genome shotgun sequencing project. | reverse complement strand
AGGTTTAAAGAGGCGTCTCATCGAAACAATCATGAAAATAAAGCTTTTTGGCAAGAAATACGGTGAATTGCCGAAAAGGAAGAAAACACCATGGTGCGATTATGCATGTAGCCGAACGAATACAAAATGAAACGCTGGTCTTGATGATTTCCGGGAGAGTGACGTTTTACTCCCGAAAAGTCTTTCAGGCGATTGTCAACAGTGCGCGACTTTCCGGCGCGAAGCATATCATGTTCAACATTCAAGGCGTGACGTTTATGGACAGCGCGGCGTTGGGCGGGCTGGTATTGGCCTATCTCAATTTAAAGGAATGTGATTTGGCGATGAGCTTAGTTGGTGCGCAACAACCCATCAAAACCTTACTCGACGAAGCGAATTTTCCTACCCTGATTCCGACCTTTCCGTCCGAAGAATCGGCATTTCAATCCATCCAGTAGTTGCCTTATTATTTCTCCCACATTTTCAGTTTGATTCGGAAAGATCAAAGGTGAATATGCTATCCTTTTGCTCGAATCCATACGTGCGCGTGCCAACGATTGGATACGATAGGCAGCACGGGTAAAATATAATACGACTCTATGTACCAAAAACCACTTGAAGCATTGAGGCTCGAATTGCAGCGTCTGGAACTGACGGGATTCATTGTTCCTCATGCTGATGAATATCAAAATGAATATTTGCCTTCTTGTGCCGAACGGTTAGCGTGGCTCACCGGGTTTACGGGATCTGCGGGCACGGCGATTGTTCTTGCCCAAGAAGCCGCGATGTTTGTGGATGGGCGGTATACCATCCAAGTGGCCGATCAGGTAGACAAACACGATTTTACTTTCAATCATAGCGGGGATCATCCTCCTGCCCAGTGGCTTGAGTATCATGTTCGTCCCTCCAACCGTATTGGCTATGATCCGTGGCTTCATACGCCGAAGGATCTTGAACGTTATCAGAAAGCCTGTGATCGGGCCGAGGCGGAACTGTTTCCTTGTTCTCCTAACCCGATTGATCTGGTGTGGCATGAGCGCCCCTCTCTCCCTATGGGTTTGATGAAGCCGCATCTCTTGGAGTTTTCAGGCAGAAAGTTCGCAACAGAAGCGGGAGGAATTGGCAGAGAGCTTTCGGGATGATGGTATCGAAGCGGCTATTATAAGCGCACCCGATTCCATCGCGTGGTTGTTAAACATTCGAGGTAGCGATGTGTCGCATACGCCGTTACCCTTGTGCCAGGCGATCATCTATTCCACTGGACGTGTGGCGGTGTTTGTCGATTCTCAAAAAGTGAGGCCGGTCTTGCGTCGCATCTGGGTCCGGATGTTTCCCTGGAATCGCCGGAAGCCTTTGAAGGGGCGTTGCAGCAATTAGGGCAGCAGGGTCAGCGGGTACTGTGTGATCCAATGAAAACCAATACCTGGATATTTTCGACCCTGACGACCAACGGTGCCCACCTCATTCATGCTGATGATCCGTGTTCCTTGCCGAAAGCTTGTAAAAATTCCGTTGAGATTCAAGGGGCCTATGCTGCACAAGAACGGGACGGGGTGGCGGTGTGCCAGTTTTTGGCCTGGCTGGATCGAGAAACACCCCATGGGCAGGTGACCGAATTGCAAGCGGCTGCCTATTTAGAGGATTGTCGTAAACGACAACTATTGTGGGAGGAAGCCAGCTTCCCAACCATTTCTGGCGCAGGATCGAATGGGGCGATCGTGCATTATCATTCGACTCCTGAGTCCAACCGTGAGCTAGAGCTTGGGACGTTATATTTAGTGGATTCTGGCGGGCAGTATCTTGATGGGACGACCGATATCACCAGAACGGTGGCGATTGGGCAGCCGTCCGAAGAGCATCGAGATCGCTATACCCGAGTCTTACAAGGCCATATTGCCTTAGCTACGGCCAAATTTCCAGAAGGAACAACAGGGAGTCAACTTGATGCCTTGGCTAGGGCCCCACTTTGGGCCATTGGGTTGGATTACGATCATGGGACGGGCCATGGGGTTGGTAGTTTTCTTGGCGTCCATGAAGGGCCGCAACGGATTGCCAAGTCTGCCAATGATGTTGCGCTTAAACCTGGAATGATTGTGTCGAATGAGCCTGGGTATTACAAAACCGGGGCCTTTGGGATTCGGCTTGAGAATTTAGTGGTGGTCAAACGCGAGGAGATGTCCCAAGATTCCAACCGTTCGTTTTTAGCATTCGACACTTTGACGGTGGTGCCATTTGACCGGAGGTTAATTATCGTGGACCTCTTATCCAGGCAGGAACGTGACTGGATCGACACGTATCATGCTCGCGTGTGGCAATGTTTAGAAGTTAAAATAGACGCCGAAACGCGAGACTGGTTGAAACAGGCGACGCAACACATTTCTTAGATGGGAATGTTCACAGAAGTCCTTCCAGCAAGGCCGCGAATATTGAATTCGTCTCTGGTGCGTATGTGCCGTGTGTGAGAAATATTCAACAGGCCTTAGATGTTGAATGAGTGAGAAATAACAATCCAACCTATGATGAGGAACATACAGGTGGCACATGTCCAAGACCAATGAGGAAGTTGCTGAGACGATCAAAACGCAGATGGGCGACAATCCAGAAATTACGGCCCTTCAGGTCAAAGGGCATCTGCTGCAACTACACGTCACCGAAAAAATGTTTCATCGGTTATCGGCTGATCGAGAGCGAGGACGGAAAATTGTTCTCGTGCTTTTGGAGCAGATGAAAAAGCTGACGGGTCTGGAGGATGTGGTCGTGTGGGTCTATTCCGATAATAAAAAGGGCATTGAGGGAACAATCAAATCCTGGGGCGGAGGCAACGTCAATTTCCTCTTTGATCTTTAGGAGCCTAAGTCCGACAGGCTCCTGGAGGACAACCTAACAGGGGTTCCTATTCCTGATTCTTTGGACCAGGCCAGGATCCCAGGCTAGTTGGCAGTCCGGGCTCCCAGGAGCCAACTCGTTTCCCCCCCGTGCCGATGGGACACGACCAAATCCCATCCGATGTGTGATTGATTCGCCAGCGTGCGCCATCCGCACTCAACCATATCCACATGGAAGATCGTCGAGTGGGTTGTTTTGTGTTCTTCTCCATGTCTACCTGAGTCACCGTATTGGTACTCATTTTGACGTTGGATGTCAAAGGGGGAAAAGGTTCCCCCCCATGAGGATAAATCAGGATTCAGTCAAGCCAACGGATGAGGCTTGACAAGTTTATTGGCCATTATGTCAAGGTGGACCTATGTCAGATATCGATAATCCTTTACCTTCCCCCATACCAGATTCCCCTACAGGTCTTCTTGGACAATATGACTCCGATGTGACGGTTTTAACTGTAGGAGACAAGACTGTCATCTTAGTCGGCACTGCGCATGTTTCACAAGAATCCGTAGAAATAGTCAAGCTGGTTATTGAGCAGGAGCATCCCGATGGGGTTTGTGTGGAATTGGATGCCAAGCGTTTTGAAGCTATTTCCCATCCCAATCGCTGGGAATCACTGGACCTTAAAGAAATCATTCGCAAGCAGCAACTCAGTACGCTCATGGTCAATCTGGTGTTGGCCTCTTTTCAAAAACGGTTGGGTGATAAACTGGGCGTCCTGCCGGGGACGGAAATGCTTGAAGCCATTCGGATGGCCGAGAAGCATAATGTTCCTGTGATATTAGGTGACCGTGATGTTCGGGTGACGATGCGCCGGGCCTGGCGCAACACACCGTTTTGGCGCAAGAGCTTACTGGTATCTTCTCTCATGCTCAGCATCTTTGATACCACTGAAGTCTCCGAAGATGAAATTCGCAATCTCAAAAAACAAGATGTGCTTTCCGAGATGATGAAAGAGTTGGGCAAAGAAGTCCCCACGCTTAAAGTCGCTTTGATTGACGAGCGAGATCGCTACTTAGCCAAGAAAATTGTGGAAGCTCCTGGGAAAAGAACGGTAGCCGTTGTGGGGGCAGGACATGTGGCAGGCATTTGCCAAACCATTGAGCAGCAAGTCTCCGTTGACCTGGAAGAGTTAAATTATATCCCACCGGTTTCTCCCATATGGAAAGCGGTCGGTTGGAGTATTCCCCTGTTAATCGTCGGATCGATTGCCTGGATTGGTTGGCAAAAAGGAGCGGATGCGGCTGGAGAAAATGCCTTATTTTGGATTTTAGCGAATGGCATTCCCAGCGGCATTGGAGGCATCATGGCGATGGCTCATCCGTTGACGATCCTCACCGCGTTTGCGTCTGCGCCGTTTACGAGTCTGACGCCGGTCATCGGAGTGGGCTATGTGACTGCCTTTGTTCAGGCCTATCTTCAGCCCCCGATCGTCCGTGATTTTCAAACCGTGGCAGAAGATATCGCTATTCCGGGTCGATGGTGGAAGAGTCGGCTGCTTCGGGTCTTTCTCGCGTTTCTGCTTCCTACAATTGGCAGCATTATCGGCACATGGGTCGGCGGAACTCGCATCGTTTCCAATTTGTTTTAAGAGCCTGCTAGGAGCCCGACAGGCTCCTAGTGCGGGTCCCTCCTTTGTAAGCAATGGAGGCGCTTTATGGGATGCAACATACAAAATTTTAGGGAGGCAGAAATTCCAGTAACTTTAGAATTTCAAATCAAAAGAGAGATTATGAAGGCGATACAGGCACTTTGGATGTATGCTGGAAGATGCATTTTGGGCAGGTGTAATGGATAAAGCGGCCTTCCCCCACATGACGTTTCATCATCGTGGCCTGACACCAGGTGCAAAGCCGGTCGGGAATATCTGGGGAATATTCGGTTTGGGTCGAGGCAGGATTGGGCGTTGTCATGATAGAAGCCATTCTCAAAAACATCTGTGGGGTTTGTCAATGTTCAAGACTATGAAATCAACATTAATGTTAGGCTGGGTGCTAGTGGGCTTTTCCCTTGTGCTTCCCGTAAATGGGTGGGCCGGAGATGATGAGCAGGATCAGCCACGCCTGACTGTCTCCGCAGAAGGCAAGATGAATGTGCCTCCCGATAAAGCGGTGTTGAGTTTCGCGGTAGAAACGGTTGGAAAAAAATTAGCGAAAGTCCAAAAAGAAAATCAAGAACGTATGGCGCGGGTCTTGAAAGAATGTCAACAGTTAGAGATTGCGTCTAAATTTATCCAAACCACGTCCTTAAATGTTATTCCTGAATATCCGCCTCCTCCACGAAGGTCTCCCGGAGGGTCCTTGGAACAGACGATTCCTCGTATTATTGGCTATCGAGTAGTGCATCAGGTCAATGTGGAAGTCCGCAATTTGGATATTGTCGGTAAGGTTGTGGATCGTGTATTAAAAGTGGGAGCTAATCGCTTCTCCGGAATTTCCTGGGGATTACAAGATGAGCAACCTAATAAACTCCAAGTCTTACAGCTCGCGTCATCAAAAGCTCAAGCCAAAGCCGATACCTTGGCGCAATCGTTGAAGCTCAAATTAGTCAAGATCATGAAAGTGAGGGAGGGAGGTGTGTCGGTCGTGGCTCCTGTCGGACGCTATAGGGTAGCCAGTGCCGCGATGTCGATGGAGGGAGGTGGAGGAGCCTCGATTTCTGCGGGAGAAATCTCTGTGCGTGGCACAGTCACGTTAGTGTACGAGATCAGTCCTCAATAATAATTGTTCCAACCATTGTTTCCTTCATCATTATTAGAGATGTGTTCTTCAGTATGACCATCGAATCTGCACCTATGGCCTCCCACAATGAACCCACTACACCTGTTCTCGGTGTGTCGGCACTGGTGGTCTCAGGTTTTTTAGGTGCGGGCAAAACGACTCTCGTCAAGCATTTGATTGCCGATGCGCAGCAACAAGGCCTCAAGCTGGCTGTAGTCTCTAATGAATTTGGCGAATTAGGTATTGATCGGGCGCTGCTTCAGGAAGCCGGGGGGCCGGGGTATGTGGAATTGGAAGGCGGCTGTGTCTGTTGTCAATTAACCAATGAATTACTGGAGACGCTTCAGAATTTATGGGAGACCATACGTCCTGATCGAATTGTCGTCGAAACATCCGGTGTGGCCTTGCCTTTTGAAACGCTCATGACTTTTTGGCGGGAACCCATTACCGAATGGGTAGGAGAAAGTCTGGCCGTGGTCGTGGCCAATGCGGAGCAAGTCGTCGAAGGCCGGGATTTGGAAGGCACATTTGAACAACAAGTATCTTCGGCAGATATAGTGGTACTCAATAAAGTCGATTTAGTGTCAGAAGACTCCATGGGGCGAGTAGAAAGCCTCCTTCAGGATATGGCTCCTGATGCCCCAATGATACGAAGTATTCAGGGCCAGATCGATACCAATGTGGTCTTTCCCCCTATATCTGCGAGAACAACGTCACAGAAGCGGAGGAGCAAGCCTGAACTCATCCCCCACACGCATGAGGAATTTGAAGCGCAGGAAATCTCCTTTCCCGATACGATCACACATGAACAACTCATCCAACAACTTCAACTGCTCCAAGCCCTTCGCATCAAAGGCATCGTCAATACAACGGAAGGCCCCAAGCTCGTCCAGGGTGTCGGTCCCCGAATTGACCTGAGTGCCCCTCCCTCACAATTTCCTCCAGAAATGCTTGGCCGCCTGGTCGCCATCCGCCGCAAATAATGTTCAACTTATTTTTTAATTCGGTGTTCGACGACGTACGGGCGAAGACCTCCGACTTTGGTCATGACTTCATCGTATTCTTTTTGGGGAACTTTAAATTCCTTTAATGTCGTTCCTATATGACCGACGACGATGTCGAATTCTGTATCAGTAATATTCAGGCCGACATGGGCCTCGGCTAATGGGCGATTGATTTTTTTGCAGGGACCGCCGGTATTTGCACATAACAGGTTCTTGTTTTTTTGCCTCAAGAGATTTCGGGTATCCGTGCCCATACCCACAAAAAATCGTCCAACGATAGGGTCTTCCCATATTTTTATGAGAAAGACATCGACGACGCCTGAGATCGCGTCATATCCACCAAGACGTTCATATAACGAAGGTTTGGTCTCAGCCAGACTTAGACTGGAAGTCGTACCAATAAAAGCAAAAATCAGGATTAACGATAGTGACCTACCAAAACGGACAATGGGACGTGTCTGCATGGCGTTTTCCTTTATATAGTCTCGGGCAGCCTCCTGCCATTGTGGGTAAATAAAAACTTTCGCTCATTGATTATGTTTCAAATGACGTATTGCACATCCATGGGCATGATAGCAAATCCGGGTTTAACTCGCTGACTCGGTGAGTTTCATAATATTTCATATATAGTACTACCATGGCAACGGTTCCATTTTGCTAATTCTTGGAGATGGGAGACGGTTTAATCGCATCGAATCAGTTTGCGGTGCCAGAGGGACTGATGCGGTATCGCTAGGCTGACCCGTCAAAAAGATGGTTCTTCGAAGAGGTGGGGATGGTCTTTGAGGAGTTGGTCTTTGAGTTCCTGATCCAGTTGAGCCAGATAGAGAGTTTTGGCTTTGGCCAGGAGATCGATGGAGACGTTGGTTACGCCAAGAAGGTTGGTTTCCTGGATAATCGCTCCGGTGAATGACGTGTCTTGAAGGGATGCGCCTTGGAGGTTGGCGTGAATCAATTTGGCTTCACGCAAGTCGGTGAGATGTAACTTGGTCTTGGAAAGATTGGCGCCGGTGAGGTTGCCCCAGGGAAGTGAGGCCCGTGTAAGGTTGGCTCCTTCCAGATTAGCCCCTTCTAGGTTACAAGCGATTAAGCCTGTCCCGGAGAGGTCTACTTTGACCATGGTGGCATAGGAAAGATTGGCTTTGATGAAATTGGCTTCGAGTATGTCGGCTTCCGTGAAGTTGGCTCTGGTCAGATTGGCTTCCGTGAGATTAGCTCGGTAGAGATAGGCATCGGAAAGGTCTACGCCTTCCAGGTTAGCGTGGCTTAAATCGAGGCTAGTAAAGTCGTATCCGGAGAGATCTGCTCCACTGAGGTCTGGTTGCGGCGATTGGGAATTACGACGGAATTTATTCCATTCCTCGACTCCACCGTTGATTAACAGCTGAACATGTTCAGGATTCGCCATGCGCTAAAAGACGGAGGACGTCAGGGAAGCATTAATCAGGTGGAGTGGCGGGAAAGACCTCGTTTAGCGTTTTTTGAGGTATTTAAGAAATTCGGAATCTGGGGTGAGGACCATAGTGGTATCTTTAGCAAACACTTTCTTATAGGCTTCCATTGTCCGGACGAATTCAAAAAACTTCGGGTCTTGTTTGTACGCGGTCGCATATATTTTATAGGCTTTGGCCTCACCCGCCCCTCTAAGTTCCTGGGAGATTTTATAGGCTTCGGCTAAAATAATTTCTTTATCTTTCTCAGCTTCAGATCGTATTTTCTGGGCCTCTTCCTCGCCTTCTGCGCGGTATCCCTTGGCTTTGCGTTCCCGCTCGGCTTGCATCCGTTGGAATATGGCCTTTTCATTTTGTTCCGGCAGGTCGGCACGTTTGATTCGTACGTCTAAGACTTCTAACCCATACACCGACGCTTTCTCATTGGATCGATCAGAAACGAGTTTCATGATCAGCGCCCTGTTAGCGGAAACAATTTCTTCGAGTTCATGTCGGCCCAGTTCAACCCGAAGTTCGGAATACACAATGTCATCTAAGCGTTGGAGGGCGCCGCGTTGCGTCTGAAACGCTTGATACACTTTCAACGGATCCACAATCCGCCATTTGGCAAAATTGTCGATAACGAGGGTTTTTTTATCACTGGTAATAACATCACGAGCTGGAGCGTCATAATCCAAGATTCGTTTATCAAAAAAGGTGACTTGGTGGTAGAAGGGAATTTTAAATTTGAGCCCTGGCTCCGTGATGGTCCGTTGAGGTTTCCCTAATGCCACTACAATAGCTGTTTCCGTTAAATCGACCACGAAAAATGGTGAGAGCCCCAACATAATGAGTAGTCCCAAGACTAAAACGACCCCAAGTATGATATTGCTTTTCATTGTGCGCCACCTCCACGAGATTTACTGAGACGATCTAAGGGAAGATAGGGCAACACGTTTTTCGCGGCGTTGGAATCAAGAATGATTTTCTCAGTATTGGAAAGGACTTCTTCCATGGTTTCGATATACACGCGTTTGCTAATCACGTCTTTCCCTTGCTTGTATTCTTTTAACGTTTGAAGGAAGTGGCTGGCTTCCCCCTCTGATCGGCTAATTCTGGCTTGGGCGTAGGCTTGGGCTTGATTGACTTCTTGAGCCGCTTCCCCCTTGGCTCTGGGGATTAAATCGTTTCGGTAGCCGTGAGCTTGATTGATTAATTTTTCCCGGTCTTCTTTTGCGCTGGCAACATCTTTGAAAGCGGCGGCGACGGCGTCTGGTGGATTGACGTCCTGGAGTTGGATCTGGGCGATCTGCACCCCGGCTTGGTATTGATCAAGGATTCCTTGAAGCAAGACCTGGGTGTTTTGTTGAATTTCGGCCTTCCCAACCGTTAAGGCTTCATCAATCTTGCTTTTGCCGATGATTTCTCGCATAGCGGCTTCAGCGGAGTTATGAATAGTGGTTTCCACGTCGGCGACTTGGTAGAGATAATTCTTCGCATCCTTAATTTTATATTGGACGATAAATTCGAGCGAGAGAATGTTCGTATCTCCCGTCAGCATCAGGGCTTCTCTCGGAACGAATTGGGTGCGTCCCCGGTTCGTGCGGAAGCCGACTTCCACTCGATGCAGCTTTTCAACTTTCGGCGTATCGACTGTTTCCGCAAAAGGAATCTTAAAGTGGGGGCCAGACTCAACGACTCGGACAATATCCCCGAAGCGTTTGACCAGGCCTTGTTCGTCGGGTGCGACAATAAAGACGGATTGCCAGAGGGCCAAGACTCCAATCACAATATAGATGATGGATTTAAAGCCCCGTCCTGGAACGAGTTTCTTGATTGAATCTTGAGCTTTGCGTAAAGCTTCATCAAGTGGATCTTTCCCGCTGCCGCCCCACGGATCTTTAGGTTCCCATGCCATAAGTAAGTCCTGTTAGTTGAAGTCGAGAAGGTATGATGTGCATGCTGTGGTGTACAATTCTCCTTCAAGTTAACAGAAAATTTAAGATGGGGCAATCAAAAGGAACGAATTGTTCAGGGTTGGTCTATCTCTTGTTAATGGGAAGCAGGGTAAACCGCTGATGTCATTATCTCACTTGATCAAAAATAAACCTGGAGACGCTCATCAGCATTTGGTGTTTCATAAGCCGTATGGTGTCCTTTCAAAATTCACCGATTCGGAAAGTCGTCCTACCTTGGCTGACTATGTGGAAATCCCGCACGTCTATCCTGCCGGTCGATTGGATATGGATAGTGAAGGCTTATTACTGCTGACTTCGGATGGCAATCTTGCGACCCGCCTAACCTCACCCTCGTACAAAGTTCCCAAAACCTATTTGGTGCAAATCGAGCGCATTCCCGACGAAGCGGTTCTTGTGCGCTTGCGCCATGGGGTTATGGTGAAGGGCAAGCGGACACGTCCGGCGACGGTGCACCTTCTTTCTCAAGAGCCTATAGTTCATGCCCGCCCGGTCCCGATCCGTTTTCGAAAGTCGGTGCCGACTGCGTGGCTAAGGATGGAAATTTCCGAAGGCATGAATCGGCAAATCCGCCGGATGACCGCTCAGGTGGGGCACCCGACGTTGCGAGTGATTCGCGTGGCCATCGGATCCATACAATTGGGGACGCTAGCCCCGGGAGAATGGCGAATTCCGAGTCTCAGCGAAATCCAGGGTTTGCTTAGGGTTCGCGAAACAATAACTTCCTAGAATTCGCGCCCAGATTTGGGTCAGATTGGATCGATCTGAGGGAGCAAAACCACAGGCGTAGCAAGGCCTACGCTGAGGATTTTACGAGTGAAGATCGATCCAAGATGGCCTGAAGGTGGGATGCGAAAATGGGAAGTTGTTATTTCGCGAGCCCTTAGCGCCGTTTGAAGTATCCAGAACCTGGTGGCTACGAGGAGTTAGGGTAAGGGAATGTTGAAAAAAGCCGCCAGCGGCGTTCTCGCCTTTTTGCCGTATTCACGTACGGAGAGTATGCTCCGCGCGTCAAAAAGGCTGCGGCCTTGCTGGACGGACCCCCGCCTTCGCGGGGGCATGCTTTTTTGAACATTCCCTTGGCTGCTGACGTCGATTGTCCCTCGGGCATTGACAGGCTATGGAAAGTGAAATATTCAACAGGCCCGATAAACGTTCAAGAAAAAAGTTCTCTATAAGGGTAAATACCTTGAACATTAATCCTCATGCAGGTACAATATAGACCTCTTCATTCACAATACTTGGGGTAGTGCTATCAGTAACGGTACTATATATTCCCTTAATCATGCGGAGTCGTTATTTTTTCTGACCGGCTTAGGACCATCCCCCACATCATATCTAGTCTCCCAGTTAATCTGACCTCATTTAGGGAGTGAATGTCATCTGTGGCAATAAAAGGGAGTATTGTGCTGTGGCCATGATCTCGTTCGATGCCTCGATTTATCATCGCTGTTAGCGATGGCTTGCCTTTTCAGCCAATGTAACCTCTTGATT
>PVMK01150643.1_pt1 | contig 11488 bp, 10 predicted proteins | sample 1853481 | NCBI WGS metagenome assembly PVMK01 (sample SAMN08533507, study PRJNA380276) | Marine sediment metagenome, whole genome shotgun sequencing project. | reverse complement strand
CCGATTAATCCGATGCCAGCCGCGCGTGCGCGGTCCAGCAAGGGTTGCAGTTCCACCATGGGCGGCGATCCTTCCAGGATCGTCTTATCGGCCCAGTCGTACCATCCGCCTGGCGTGATCGCGATGGTTGCGAGGTCGTACCAGCCGGTCTCGATGGCCGTTTCCAGCACCCGCTGGGCGTTCTGGTGGGTGCTGAGCCCGATGTGCGAGACCTTGCCTGCAGCCTTCGCCTTCGAGAAGGCGCTAAACATCTCCTCGCTGGCGACCAGTGAAGGGTTGTAGGAAGCCATGACGTAGTACGCGTCCACGTGCTCGACCTGGAGCTCGCGCAGGCTTTCGTCCATCAGCTCGAGCCAGGTGGCCGCGGCTTGGCGCGCGTCTGCGACGCTAACGGTTTCGTTGGGCTCGATTTCCAGTAAAAGCATCGCCTTGGAGATGAGAAACACGTCATCCAGGTGCTGCTTCAGGAACGGCGCGAGGTTCCTCTCGGCCTCGTCGTAGTAGCGACTGGTGCCCACATCGAAGACATTCACGCCGCCGTCGAATGCCGCATTCAGAAGATCATCGGCACGACGCTTGGAGAGCGCGGCGCCGCAGCCGAACACCAGCCGACTGGCATTGAATCCGGTACGGCCCAACGTGCGGTAGGTCATCTCGGGCCAGGGCGCGTTGGAGATTGTGTCCTTGGCTTCAGCGATCGCAGCGGAAAGGTTGCCAGAACGGAGCAGTGCCTGCCCACCTATTCCGAGCATAGTCAGATACTGGACCAAACGTCGGCGACCGATCATCAGATTGTTGGACACGGCGGGGCTCCTCTATGTGTTAGGCCGATCAGAGCACCCCGCGCACCATATTTCAAGCCAGGCGCAACCTGGATGTCACTTTGCCGAGACGTCCAGGCAGTCCAAGTCGCCTACGTGGGGAAGCGTGATAGCCATCACGCCGGTTGTGCTTACTGCACAGGCAAACGTGGGACACATCGCGGAGTTGGTGAGGCCGACGTGTTGAAATCCATGGTTATAGAAGAAGGACGCACGCGCTCTCCGTCGTGATGAAGGGATTCGGCTTCAAGATCCAACCATTCAGCAACCGCGTGGAACGGCGCGTTGTGCTCGCGTTCCTTCTGTTCACGCTGGTTCCGTTGACGGTGCTGGGATTCTTTGGTGTCCACGAAGTCGAGCGGCAGGTGCTGCAGCGCGCCCAGGTGCAGCTCGAAATTACCACCGCCCATTATGCCGATGAGTTGTTGGATCGGCTGAACATGATCGAGACCGAACTTCGGATCATGCTGGAATTGAACCCGGACGTGGAAGCGTGGGCTACGCGCGTACCACAGGTCAAGAGCGTTCAGGTTTCCGCAGAAGAGTCGAGTTCACCGGCGCGGTCTGCCATCTCCTTCGATGCTGGGGTCTTTTGGTTAGGTCTTCCGCATGAGCAGAAGCGGGTGTGGTTTCGACTCGATCTCGAGCGTATCTGGTACGACCTTGGAGAGTCGCTGGACGGAGGACGCACCTGCGTATACGTCGGTGACATCGAGTATCGCTGTGGGGATGGGAACGCGGTAGCTACGGACGTGCTGGTGGCCAACGCACCGCTGCGCCTGAGTGAATCCCACGTGGTCGACTTCACGCTCAACGTACAGTCGGTTCAGCGGCGCGATACCGTGTTGAGCTCACTGCGCCTGCTCCGCATCATGGTGCCGTTGTCGATCGTGCTGATATGCATGATCGCAACCCTGGTGACGATGCGCTTCGTGCGCCATTGGTTGAAACCATTGTCCGCATTGAAGGAAGCCACGCGGCAAATTGAAATCGGCGACTACAGTCATCGAGTGAAGATCGAAAGCCGCGACGAGTTCGCGTCGTTGGCGCGTTCGTTCAATCAGATGACCGAACGGCTGGAAAGCTCATTTCAGACCATGACCACACTTTCCGACATCGATCGGATGATTCTTTCCGCGACTGAGCCGGACGAGATTGTTGGGAGCATTCTGTCGAGCTGCGCGTCCGAAGGCGTCGAGGTGTCGGCGGTGCTATGGCGAGGCCAGGACGACGGTGCGTACTGGTCTCACCGTCTGGACGATGGCGAGTTGGTGACCAGCGAGCTTGCCGAGATCCCGGAATTCATGGGCTCGGTCAGCGACATCGATGAATTCCTGAATGCCTTGCGCTACGCAGGTCAATCGTTTGACCACTGGTTGCCCCTGTACATCGAGCAGCGGCTGAGGGGTGTGTTCATCATCGTGGCGGGCACGCCGACGTTGGCGCCGAGCCTGCTCAAGCGGCTGAGCGATCTTGGTGATCGACTGTCCGTGGCGATCACCAATATCGACCGTGCTGATGCTTTGTACCGACAGGCGAACTTTGATTCGCTGACCGGTTTGATCAATCGCTACGCATTTGAGGATCGTTTGAACCATGCGTTGCTGCAAGCTAAACGTGATTCGGTTCGAGGGGCATTGTTGTTCATCGATCTCGACCGCTTCAAGCAGGTTAACGACACGGAGGGTCACAAGGCCGGCGACAAGCTTCTGCTGAGCGTCGCGGAGCGCCTCCTTAAGTGCCTGCGCGCCAACGACACCCTATCGAGGCTCGGTGGCGATGAGTTCGCGATCATCGTGCATCGATTCGAAGAGGATTCCGAGATCGCCGCTTTGTGCAAGCGCCTGGTTGCCGAGATCTGCAAGCCGGTGATGGTCGATCGGATCGAGCACTCGGTCAACGCGTCGATCGGCGTGTCTGTGTTTCCGGGCGAGGGGGCGACCGTCGAAGAGTTATTGATGCGTGCGGACGCGGCAATGTACCGGGCCAAGGAGATGGGCGGTGGTACCTTTGCATTTTTCGATCAGCAGATGAACGAAACCACCCGTCGGCGCGTCAAGTTGGAGTCCGCGTTGCGTAAGGCGCTGCGGGAAAATCAGCTGGACGTGCACTATCAGCCGAAAATGCATCTTGGTACCGGGGTGATCGATTCCTGTGAAGCGCTGCTGCGCTGGGATCATGAGGAGCTGGGGTTTGTCGGACCGAACCGCTTCATCCCCATCGCCGAAGAAACCGGCCTGATTCATGAAATCGGGCCGCTGGTCGCTCGCACCGCGGTTCGAGCGATCGACCGGCTGAAGAAAAGCGGAATCGATGTTCGTCGAATCGCCGTGAACGCCTCGACCAAGGAAATTCTGGCCGGTGACTATGCGCGGCGGTTCCTGGATACGCTCAGCGAGCATGGCGGCCATCCCAGAAAACTTTGAGATAGAGGTCACCGAATCGTTGTTCATTCACGACACGCCGCTGGTGGTGGATGAGCTCAACGCGCTCAGAGAGGCCGGCGTGGTAATCGCGTTGGACGATTTCGGTACGGGGTTTTCGTCGTTGAACCTGCTGCGTAACCTGCCGTTGGATATCATTAAGATCGACCGATCGTTCGTGGTAGCCATTGGTGAATCGTCCCATTTCGCGCGAACTGACCAAGAACATCATTCAAATTGCCCGCGCGCTCGAGAAAGTCGTGGTGGCGGAAGGCGCCGAAACGCATCAGCAGATTGCCCTGCTGCGCAAATATGGGTGTGACTTCATTCAGGGCTATGGCGTATCAAGAGCCCTTGCCGCTGGATGCCTACATCGAGTTCATGATTGGCTACCAGAAAGCCCGCCAGGCCCGCGCGGTGCGCGAAGTACATACCGGGTCCTGAACGGTACCTCCCTCTACAGGCCGAGAAAACGCTCGGGGTTCCGTTCCAGCACCGCGCTTTGCTGATCAGCAGAGAACGCACCCAGCGTGTCCTCGAGCTCCGTCAACGCCCCCGGATAGGTGCAGTCGAAGTGGGGGTAGTCCGAGCCCCACATGACGCATTCCGCCAGGTCCATCGCCAGGACGTTTTGAAGCGCCGGCCCTTCGTCGGCTTCCATGGTCACGAAGCACTGCTCGCGAAAGATGTCTATCGGTGAGCGAGTCAGCCACGGCGTGAGGTGCCCCATGACTTCATAGTGCTCTTCCAGCCGTTCCAGCCAGTAGGGCAGCCAGCCGAGCCCAGACTCGAAAAAGCCGACCTGTAGTCCCGGAAAACGGCTCAATACGCCGCCGCCGACAAAATCCAGCAGCGCTGCCATTTGTTCGAAAGGGTGGCAGATCATGTGCGTAAAGAACGGGTTCTCGTAGCGGTTGCTGGCAAAGCCCTCCATCCGGGTACCGAAGCTGCCGTGCACGCCCACTGCCAGCCCGTCGGCCTCGGCGGCTGCCCAGATCGGATCGCAGCGCTCATCGTACAGCGCCAGACCGTTGTAACGTTCGGGCCGAATGGTGAATCCAGACAGTCCCAGACCGCGCAGGCGTTTTACTTCGGTGACGGCGGCGTCCGGGCATTGCATCGGCACGATGGCCATGCCGAACAGCCGTTCGGAGGCGCCGGCGAAGTCGGACATCCAGTTGTTGTACGCGCGGCAGGTTGCTGCCGCGCTGTCGGCCGTCTGCACGTCGCCGTTCAACAGGTACACCGAGGGGAACATCAAGGCGAGGTCGATTCCTTCCTCGTCCAGTACCGCAACCCGTGCCTGCGGATCGAATCCGCCGGGCAGGATGTCGTCCCAGCTAAGTTCGTCCTCCGGTGTCGCGTACTGGCCTGGAATGCAGGCCGGGGCAGGGTTACCTCCCAGGCTGTGGCCATCGGCCCAGAGTTCCTCGTAGGGGTGCTGATCGGAGCGTAGTTGCAGAATATCGTCGCGATAGTCGGGCTCGACATAGTCTGTCCACACCGACCGCGGTTCGGTGACGTGACCGTCAGCATCAATCTTGCGCATAGCGTCCCTCCCTTGGGTATCTGTATACGCCCTCAGGTGGGAGCTGTCATTCTGCTCGGCGCTGCGACGGCGTTTCGTACTCACGGCAGAAGTGAGTATAAAGGGTGTCTGCGCTGGTGGGATGAGCATGGCTACTTACGATTTCGATGTCGCGATTGTCGGGCTGGGGCCGGTGGGCTGTACCGCCGCGATTCTGTTTGCCCACGCGGGCTTGAAAGTGCTCGCCGTCGAGCGGGATGAGGAGGTTTATCGATTACCTCGTGCCGTCAATCTCGATGGTGAGATGGTTCGGGGGTTTCAACGCATTGGCCTGGGCGATGCGGTCAACGCGCTGTTGCAACCCGTGCGCGAAGACGAACGTGCGGGGTTCGCCAACTCCAAACGTGAATGGCTGTTCGGCCAGTCGTTCGTACCCTTTGGTGGCAACGGCTGGCAGCCGATGAACTTCTTCGATCAGCCGGAGTTGGATGGTTATCTGCGCGATACTGCGGTCGCGCATCCGAACGTTACAGCCTGCATAGGCTATGAGGCGTGTGACATCGAAGATGCGGGCACACAGGTGAGCCTGGCCGTGTCCGCGGTCGATGGGACCGACACCCGGACGCACCGTGCCCGGTATCTGCTTGGCTGTGACGGCGCATCGAGCTTCGTTCGCAAACGCCTCGACATCGGCTGGCACGATCTCGGTTACGACCACGACTGGTTGGTGGTGGACGTGATCACCAAACCCGGACATACGCTAGGTACGACCACGCTGCAGGTGTGCGACCCCGACCGGTTGACGACCTACGTGTGCACCAAGGAGCCGTTTCGGCGTTGGGAGTTCAAGTTGAACCCGGGTGAAACCTGGGAACAGATGCTGCAGCCGGAGACCATTGAACAGCTGATCAGCGACTGGACGCCGCCCGGCACCTATGAGATCCGCCGCGCGGTGGTATACCAGTTCCATGCGGCTACCGCGGATCGTTGGCGTGTGGGTAACGTGTTCATCGCCGGCGACGCCGCTCACCAGACGCCGCCATTCCTCGGCCAGGGCATGAACGCGGGCATGCGCGATGTCATCAACCTTGCGTGGAAGTTTCCGATGGTGCTTTCGGGATTGGCCGATGAGCGATTGCTGGATAGCTATCAGGTCGAACGCGAAGCGCATGCCAGAGACCTGGTGCAATGGGCGGTGGCCATCGGCCAGCTCATGGAGCACCTCGCGGCGGTCGAGATCGCGCAACGCAACGGCGATGCACCGCCGGATGCAGCCACCCAGAAGCAATCCTCAGGCTATGGGCAGGGTCGTGAAGCGCCGCCAATCCGCGCGGGTGTTTTTCGGCTGGACCAGGTCAGCGATACAGGTTCCACCGGTTATCTTTTCAACCAACCGTTGGTGCTTGCCCTCGACGGCGCGCAGGTCAAGCTCGATGATCTGCTGGGCTCCGGCTTCGCGGTCGTCGGACGTAATGAAGCGGAGCTTGGTATGAGCGATGCGTCCCGGAACGTACTCGACCGGCTCGGCGCGCGCAGCGTTTCGCTTGAGGGCGTGAAAGAAGTCACGGGGCATTTCGATCGCCTGTTCGAATCCAGCGGAGCGGCAATCGTGCGGCCAGACCGCTATGTGTTTGGCCACACCACCGAGGGCTTGTCGCTGGACGCACTGATAGCCGACCTTGCGGATAAGCTGGACCTGTTGGATCTGACTGAATGACTCAGGTGCGCGTGCTGGCGAAGGTCAGCCGCACGGGTTAAAATTGCCGCGGGAGTAGGGCACTCGTCAGGGAATGACGAGGAGCCGGCATGAAAAGGAGTACGGACGAGGACGAGCGGCAGATATTCCGCTCGAACCGCTTATTCTCGGGCAACGGCCAGTGGTACTTTGCGACCCGGGAGCACATCGACATCGGCCCCTTCATCCGCCGCGACCAGGCGGAAGCCGCCTTGGAGCGCTTTATCGCGGTGACGATGCCGCCAGCAGATGCGGATGCCGGGCCAGACTGAAGGGAGCAGCTACGGCTGATCCCGCTATCTCAATTATCTCCTTCCTAGAAGAAGACATAGGTTCGGACCACGACGTTCTTACGGCACGGGGCGTCTTCGGGCGCGGTTGGGTCGATGCAGGCCGTGTGGAACGACCAGCGCGACACGGAGCCGTCGGTGACAGAGTCGTAGCACTTGAGCATTGAGACCTCGGTAGGCGTCTGCTCGGGAAGCCAGTACCACTCGTGGTCGGGCGGTGGGTGAAGCGGTGGTCTCGCCGACACGGTCGTCGTAGACACGGTAGTTGGTGATGTACGGCTGGTCGGCGAACGAGGGCCAGGCGCAGAGCACGAAGGGGTTCTGATGCACGGTCTCCATCGGCTTGGCCAGGTTGATCGACATGAACCGCCGCGACATCTTCGCGTCGGCTTGAGCTTCCGTGTAGTGCTGCTCGCGCCCGAAGTTGCGCAGGTTTTTGGTGAGCAGCTCGCGGCAGCGCACGCGGCCGCTGTTGTCGTTCAGATCGTTGTGCACGATGTTGGCGTAGGTGGCATTCACACCCGGGTTCTTGTTGTCCTGGTCCTCTGTGCGGTCGCCCTCATAGTCCTTGTCGAACACGTCGTGGTTGTAGACGAGCGCATCGGTCGCATCCGGGAAAAACTCCAACAGGAGCTTCTCGATCTCCGGGTAGAAAACGCGCTCTACCTCCGCTGCGTCGTAGAAGTTTTTGCACTTGGACTCGCAGTGGGCCAGTGAGACGCCAAGCTTGTCCATGCACTCGGGGCTGTTGGGCTTAAGACCTGGGTAGTACTCCTCGATTCGGCGCGCGTCGCGCATCACCTGCGGAAAGTAGAGACATCGCCTTGCGTTGTCCCGCTCGTCCTTGCGCAACGCTTTTGCCTCTACTTCGCGCGCCGGGTCTTGCCAAAGTGCGTTGGACGAGACCACGGAATAAGACGACTGCTCGTGGATGCTGTAACGCAGCGGAAGCGCCAGGCCACCTTCAGGGGTTTCGATGTTGTTCGCCCTGATATATTCCACGCACTCTGCGTAGCGACGAAATCCGAGGCCCCACTTGGTTTCGATGGGGCCGGGGGGCGCGTTGTCGAGCATGTCGATAACTGTCTGCCCCTCGCCCGCGGCAATCTGGGCGAGCGCTGCCTCGGTCGCCGCAGCCGTGCCTGCGTCCCCGTCATGATCGAACGACATGTAGGATAGACCCCCGTTGGCCGCGATGGGGGGTGGTTGCCCTGCTGTGCGTTGCAGGGGAGGCACGTAGACCGACGAAACGGGTTCTCTAATCGCCGCAGCCTGGTTTTCGATGACCTTGGACCGATCCATAGGACGCCCCCGAGTTTCGTTTGTGTTTATTGATCCTATCAGTCACATAGCGTGGTAACTAGGCTGACAGAGTCCGTTTTCAGCTACGGGCCCGGAGCGCCAGGATCTTCTTCAATCGATGCTTCGTGATCTTCTAAAACCTGGTACAAGGGAAAATCTACCCAGGTGTCGTTGAGATAGTTGAGTTCGGGTACCTCTTCTTTGGGGTCTACCAGCAGATTGTAGACTGAAGGATAAGCCATGTTTCTGATCGCATAGCTATCTTCATCAATCTCCTTGAGAAGCAATTTCCAATTGCGCCATTTCAAACCAAACAGGTCGTTGCCGATGTAAATCATGACGGACTCTCGAGCGGATTCCACCGACTTTCCAAACAGGAAACCAGATTGGTCGACACCATCCATTATTCGATCTTTCGGGACCTCGCCTCCTGTGAATGTTGCCAATGTGGCAAACAAATCTATGGCGTGGACAATTTCGTTTGAGACTTGCCCTGCCGGGATTTTCCCAGGCCAGCGGATTAGAAAAGGAACGCGTAAGGAACCTTCATAGGGAGAAAACATGCTTCCTCGCCAGGGGCCGGTGAATCCAAACGATCTCGGCAGGCCTTCGCGGCCATTATCCGACGTGAAAATGAAGATCGTGTTTTCTTTTAACCCCAGCGTGTCGATCGTATCCAGTAGCTCACCCACATACGCATCCGTCTGTGCCAGAACGTCAGCAAAACTCCCGTTTCCAGTCTTACCGTAGTAGTCAGGGTGAGGGTCGACCGGCTCATGGGTTTGCGTATAGGGGAGATAGGCAAAAAATGGCTGCCCGGCACTGGCCTTGCGTCTGATGAAATCAATGGCCTGGTCGGTGATTTCGCGATCGATCGTCCTGCGCTTGGCGCGGTCATACACTTCCAGTTCCCTGGGCTTTTCCGCTCGCTTCGCCGACAGGACGTGGGTGAACACGGCACTTGGGTGGCTATCAGGCGTGAAGCTGTTGCTATCTGGCCAGAAAGCCCGGTCCGATGATCTGGGAATTCCGATCCATTCATCGAAACCCTGGTCTGTGGGGTAACGCCCCTCGGTGTCGCCCAAATGCCATTTTCCGAAGATGCCCGTCGCGTAGCCGGAATCTGACAGCATCTCGGCCAATGTAATCTCCCACTTGGTAATCCCATACCACACACCTCGAGGCGGGCCGTCTTGCCGTTGGCGGGTACGAATCCCATAACGACCGGTCATCAACGCTGCTCGTGACGGTACGCACTCCGCTTCAACGTTGTAGTTGGTCAGCTGGAACCCTTCCGCGGCAATGCCATCGATATTGGGCGTTGGCGCCCCCCGCAATACACCGCCGCCGTAAACGCCTACTTCGCCGTAACCAAAATTGTCCATGAGAACCAGGACAACATTGGGTTTGGTACCGCTTCCAGGAGCAGCCAATGCCAGTGGAACCGACGCAATAAGGACTAACAGGAATGCTGGGGTTCTCAGGTTTCGAATACGCCCGGACATTGCGGCCTCCATTGGTCCAGCTTTCGGATATAGCGGGTGCAGCAAGGAATTGCACGAACTTTTATTGACGCAGAGCAGAGGCAGACTTCGGAAGTATCGGCAGAGGGGGCACGTAAGTTATTGATTTCCCTAGGCGCGATTGGAGTCGAACCAACGACCTCTGCCATGTCAAGGCAGCGCTCTAACCAACTGAGCTACGCGCCTAGGGCGGCGTAACTTACCACCGGCCATCAGTCGATTCAATCGGATCGGCGCTCGCGTGATTTGTTCTTTGCCGACAACGGCTTAGCAGTGCTGGCGGTGTCCCTCGAGGCTGGCAACAGGGCTCGCTGAACGCTTGTGTTGCCTACCTAGTGCCAGTAGAATCCGCGCACTTGGATTTCCGGCGGGAACCCGATAGCGGGAACACCGTCAGGGACACATGAATTAGGTGGTCGAATCGCCTCCCAGGACGAGGGAGACGGTTGGCCTGTTTTACGTCCATTTTTGGAGTTCCGCCTATTAAGAGAGCAGGAGCGAAAGCGCGCGTCGAACGGTCGATCATCAATGATGACATTACCCCTTCGCCAGTGCGCTTGATTGGTGCCGACGGGGAGCAAGCCGGCATCGTGTCACGGGAGGATGCCCTCAGCCAGGCACAGCAAGCAGGATTGGATCTGGTGTTGATCGCACCGGACGCCGAGCCTCCGGTGTGCAAGGTGATGGACTACGGGAAGCATCTGTTTGAGCTGAAGAAGGTGAAAGCCGCTCAGCGAAAGAAGCAGAAGCAGACCCAGGTCAAAGAAATGAAGTTCCGTCCCGGGACCGAGGAGGGCGATTACCAGATCAAACTACGCAACCTGGTTCGCTTTCTGAATGTCGGTGACAAGGCCAAGGTGTCCTTGCGGTTCAGAGGTCGCGAGGTGGTGCATCCGGAGATAGGTATGAATCTCATGAAGCGCATCGAGGCGGACCTGGACGAGATCGCGGTCATGGAGACCGAGCCAAAATTTGAAGGTCGCCAGATGACCATGGTCCTGGCGCCAAGAAAGAAAAAGCAGTAGCGCATCCGTAGCGTTGAAACAGTAGCGTTAGAGAATTAGACATTCGTCGCCCGAATGATCCTGGATGGATCGAGACGTGCAGACGGACATCGCGGAGTATCAGGCACAATGCCGAAAATGAAGACAAATCGCGGCGCGGCTAAACGTTTTCGTCGGACGGCGAAAGGGTTTAAGCACCGTCGTTCGCTCAGAAATCATATGTTGTCGAAGAAGACGTCCAAGCATAAGCGTCATCTGCGCGGGCTCAAAGAAGTGGCCCCCGCGGAGGTTTCGATGATCGCCCGCTTGCTGCCCAAGAAAGCGCGCTAAGGAAGATTCGATATGCCACGAGTAAAAAGGGGTGTGGTCTCCCGCAAGCGCCGCAAGAAAGTCCTCAAACAGGCCAAGGGATACTACGGCGCTCGCAGTCGTACGTTCAAAGTCGCCAAACAGGCGGTTATCAAGGCTGGTCAATATGCGTACCGCGATCGTCGGCAACGCAAGCGCCAGTTCCGTTCGCTGTGGATCGTCAGGATCAATGCAGCGGCACATCTACACGGTTTAAGCTACAGCCGATTTATCGCCGGTCTCAAGAAGGCGGCGATCGAGGTCGACCGACGTGTGTTGGCCGATCTGGCACTGAACGAGAAAGAAACATTCGCGGTTCTTGCCGAGCAAGCCAAAGCGGCACTCGGTGAACAAGCGGAGGCGGCGTAAGCTACCAATTCGTTCGACCAACGTCGTCTTCTGGAGGCCTGCACGCATGAGCCTTTCCAGACCTGACGGTATGTAGACGTAAAACGAGGGGAAGGCCAAGGCGCTTCCCCTTTTTTTTGGAGCGAATCTCGAATGGACAACGTGG
>PVMK01128675.1_pt1 | contig 11490 bp, 8 predicted proteins | sample 1853481 | NCBI WGS metagenome assembly PVMK01 (sample SAMN08533507, study PRJNA380276) | Marine sediment metagenome, whole genome shotgun sequencing project. | reverse complement strand
ATATCGGTACGACCAATGCTCACATAGATGATGCTCAAGCCGGCTATGAAACCGGAATGGACGTCACCGCGGCGCTGCTCGGCGGCGCGGATATGTTCAACATGGGAGGACTTTTAAGTAGTTTGCTGACCTTTGATTTCGGCAAAGCCGTCATTGATAATGAAATCGGCTTAATGCTCAAACGCATCCATCGTGGCTTGGAGTTCAGTGTAGAGAATCTTTGCCTCGATCTGATTGCCAAAGTCGGCCCCGGCGGCTTATATCTGCAGGAAACGGATACATTTAACCGCATGCGCACAGCTGCCGTTCTGCCCGAAGTAGCCATGCGCGACATGCGAGCCACCTGGCAGGAAAAGGGAAGACCCGATGCCCATACCAGAGCCCTCAGCAGAGCCAGTTCAATCTTGTCTCATGATAATCCGACGGTTTTTTCATCCGAAGTAGATCTGAAAATTCGTGCCCGCTTCAAGAACCTGGTGGCCGGCACAGCAGGATGGGAAAAGTGGGACGATCAGCGCATATGCGGATCACCCTCTTAACCTGGACGTAAGCGTTCACAGGTTCAGCATTCACCCTAAAGTTGGAACATTTTTTTGTCCGCCCGATCAGTCCAATATTTTCTATCGAAACACGACCCGTTTTCCGGGCACATATTCTTCGACGAAATATCGAATTGGACCGTGCCCACCGTTTGCGGAAAGGGAAAGTGGTTTATCGAATTTCATTCGAGGCCAAAGCTGGTGAGGCCACAACAAATCATTTTCTGACGATAGTGTATCAACTAAGCGACCGACTTCGGCTGATGTGACCGGGTACTCACGGCTATGAATGTTGATAACCTTCATTGTCTTTCTCGCATAGCGTTTAGACTTTGATCTCACATCTGTCCTACAATTCTACCGTAACCTCCTGTAAAGTCAATTTATAGATAATATTTCCACACGTCATTGGGGTCGTAGAGAAAACCTATAAGTCTGCTTTAGATGCACTCCTATGCCGGGGGTCGCCACGCTAAGTAATTGACATTGCCAATAAAATGGCATAAAAACGTTTCTGAATTAGAAGATGGATTGTATTGTGGATATGTAAATCAAGTTGACATTTGGCTGTATATTTAGTTTGTAGATTCTTAAGATGATTTGAGTTGCCAACCTTCTTGTTGTCGTATTGCCCAGCCATGACTCCGGTGGTTCCGAAGAAGGAAAGTGGCTGAAATAAGTTGCGGCATCTATGTTTGCCTGACTTTTCGAGGTCGGTACATTTTACTATGGAACCCTAAAAAATAAGAACCTTGACAAAGCTTCGACAAATCATTAAGGTTGTTTAATCATTAACGATTATCATCTTATTCTTCCATGATCTGCTGCTCGCCCTCATGTTCAGATGCCGATACTTTGCCGGGTATCACTGTGCGGAAGAGACTTGATTAACAATTACTCAACAGACGTTCTGATTGGTGGGAAGGATATCATCTGCAATGAAAGAGATATTGCCGCCATCTTTGTTGCCGTATCTTCAGTCTGACGAAAACCACTTTAGACTAGAGATATCTATAGACTCCCGGGAGACTTCCTTTCTCGAAAAATCCCCTTTTCCTTTTTTGCTGATCAATGAGTCCACTCCTTTTGAGCGCCTGCTTGAGGCGAAAATCGTAACAGATGCCGATAGCGAAATCAGGCGGGTATTTCTTCTGCAGCAATCGGATGTTTATCGTCATGTGCCTGACGAGATGTGGCCACTCACTAATGAGGATATCAATCGTCGCTGGAAAAATACATTCGAATTGTATTCTTCTCAATCTAAGACCGCTGGTTCAAATCCGATTTTGCTGGCCGAGCAAATCCAAAAAAATGGGGAGTTTTTGCCGTTTCAATCACTGTTTTATTGTGTATTAAAAGATGTCTATTTTCACCCGCCGTGCCCGAAATGTGGTGATTTTCTGCAATTATGTTGCGATGACACGCTGTTGGCAGAATCAAACCTCACACCGTACACCACGTCTTTGCAAAGATATCTTTATTGCCCGAAATGTCTGCAAGAATCTGAAAATACACAGTTTTACACCTATTCTCGCGAGGGAAACGATCCGGCCACTTTAAAAGATCGACGGGATCTTGTAAATGACTTTGGAAATCTGATCTTAAAATCCGGATCTTTGGACAGTTTCCCGTGTATGAAATGCCCGGAACTGACCACATGTTATGGAACCGATAATCGGGTTATGTCAAGGATTGTGCCCTATTCATTTTATCCTTTCCATTTGCTTATTTTTGAGGCTGATACCCTGAGTGCTCCTGATTTTTTAACGCTTATCTCCGGCGCCTCATTCGAAGCACTCAAAGCTAATCTGTCCGGCAAACAAGCACGCGGCAGACTTCGCTGCCTGCAGACGTATGAGCACACGCGAGCAACGCATTCAGACTATATGTTTGGCGGCGACAGCGAAAAAGGCTTTTTGGAAATTTTATACCTTAAGCTTTCATTTCTGGGAGAACTCATCAGAAAATTTTTTTCCGATTCCAATCGTGCTGTCTATTGCGATTCTTCCCTGTCCCTTGATCGGGTGTGGGTCAGCGTGGCGGATCAGGCCGGCCTGCTCCCTCAATTTTGGAATTTCAAAATATCTATTTTGGATATTTGGTCGGATTTAATCCACCAGCCCCACCTGTCGAAATATCCGCCGGCTTACGGGCACCATTTTTTGGGCACCATTTGGTTTTATGCCCTATTGGTCAACGACCACCAATCTGTTGAGAAAGTTCGGGCCGAACTGGATAAACATATGCCGGCGCTCAGCGCTCAGGACAGGGTATTTTCGGACATCATTCAGACAGAGGGCGCCGGTACGGTTTTTGCTCCAGAAAATATTTTTTGGATTCCGGAATCAAAACATGTTGGAGAAAATTGGCACGCCTTGTGGAACAAATCTCTGGATATCGGTGGTGCCATATTGGCCGCAGGGTTCCAATCGGAGCGCAAATGGTCTCCGGATGAGTTCTGGCTGGATTATAATACCCTTAGAACGGATATTAAAACGGAGTTATTTGGGCAAGCGCCTGCGGCGACTCCAGCCAAATACCCACCTGAGGATCCCGCGATCGCGGATATTTTGAACCGGCTGCTTACTAAATGGCGCCGGGAGATACGACCACCCGCAACACCTCTCACGGAGGAGGACACCGAAACGGTCATTTTATCCGGACCGCAAGAAACGGAAGCACTTGCCGAAACGGTGATACTATCGCCGAGTACCCCGCTGGAAGCATCCTTATCATCCGACCGTCCGACGTCGGGGGAAGAAACACTGATTCTGCCATCCAATAACCGACCCCAACCACCAAATCCTGCGACCCCATCATCGGATGAAGAACTCATTCAGGAAACAGTGATTCTGTCGCCGGGCAATTCCGCTCCGACACCGCCAGGCTTTGATTCAATAAACACAGACATAAGCCAGGAAGATCTTCCGGAAACGGTTGTGTTATCACCGGGGCGACGTCCTGGGGGGCATCCTGATATCACAGCACGAACATCCCTACATGACAATCAGACAATCACCCGCCAACAACCTGGCGGGGATAAAATTCAGCCCCAGATGGGTGCGGGAAAAAAAGAAGACCCGTCGCAGGATGACGACCTTTTGACTGAAACCGTTATATTACGACCGGAAAAAAACAAAGGCTCCAAAAATGAGTGATAACATCTCTGTTGATAATTTGGCCCATGAAATCCGGCTAACATATTCAATGGATTCCCGGCAGGCTGAAGAACGGATCGCCACCTACATGCAAGAGCAGTTAGGATCTCTTTCCGCCACTGAGAAGATCAGTATATTGGAACGATTGACCGCGCAATTCGATGCGTCGGTGCCGGGTTCAGACGATCGGGCTTACCTGGACGATGAAGTCCTGACACGATTGTTCTCGCTGGTGCTGGGAGACAAGGTCACCCGTGCCGATTTGTCATCCGCCGATTTGCTGCAGCGGCTGGCCGAGTCTTTAAATACGATCTTTGATGCCCTAAACAAACTAGTCGCTGTAATCGATTCCACCTTACTGGGTAAAGTCCGGGGGGAAGAAACCATCCGGCAGGTCATTGGCTTTCACCTGGAAGGTCAAGACCAAACCAAATCTCTGCAGAGCTATCTGGGTCAGATCAACAAAGCCTTTTTGCTGGCCCAGCAGGCATCCAAAAACGCTGCTTACCAGGTGGTGGGTAAAATTTTGCAGGAATTGGACCCGGAAAAAATCAGTCAGGAGGCTGCGGGCGGACTTAAATTCGGTCCTTTGCGTAAAGCAGAACTCTATGATATCTTTGAACAGGAAATGAAAAAATGCCGCCAATGGTATGAATCGGGTCGCTTTATGAAGGATCTGCAACGAGAATTTGAAAAAAATTGTCGGCCGAAACTGATGTAATAATTCGCAAAAAGGAGGTGCCCATTGAAAACGTGGTTGAAACTGGTGCTTGTGCTGGTTGTTGTCGTATTTATCTTCTCATGCGGATCCAAAAAAGGATCAACTCAGAAAAGTACGTCGGAGATAGAACCCGATGAATGGAATTATCAAAGAGATGCCATTCGATTGGTTCTGACTGCCGATCCTCAACTCAATGCCCACGACGGGTTGCCTCACACGCTGCATCTTTGCTTATATCAGCTCAAAGATCCCAATGCCTTCAATCAGTTCTCAGGCGATGAAGATGGACTCTATTTACTACTGGGCTGTAGTGTTTTTGACCAATCTGTGACCAGTTTCCAACGGTTGACGATTCAACCCGGACAGCAGCTTACCCAGTCATTCGATCGGGCAGAAGGATCACGGTATGTCGGTATCGCTGCCGGTTACTATATAATTGAAAAAGAAAGAATCACCCGGTTTTTAAAGATCCCCGTGAAAATTAAACGGCGGGGATTATTGTTTAAGAAGTATGGCGTGCCGGGAGAGTTAGATCTTAAGATAACTTTAGGATCCCAACAGATTGAAAAAGTTGAGACCATCCAATGAATATGAACCGACCCCTCTACTGGAATCAAGGCTTACTGCTGCAGCCGCATCACTTTCAGCTGCAGGATCTGTATTTTCAATCTCTGCTGGATCCCTATCAGCGCTTTATGCAGCCTTATCTTTGGGGTGTCGGCAGACTGGAAATTCAGGAATCCGCTCTCGGAAATCGGGCCTTCAGTCTGACCGGCGGTGAATTTCTGCTGCCGGACGGAACCCATATCATTTTGCCCGGCAATGCTCTGGTGGAAGCCCGTTCTTTTGAAGAAGATTGGATCGAAGGGGAAAAGCCGCTGACGGTTTTGCTGGGCCTCCGCAAGTACAACGAGATCGGAGAAAATGTCACTGTTGTGCCTGATCTGGAAAACCTGACGGAGATTACAACCCGGTTTGTTACCACCGCCGACAGCGAAGAAATACCGGACCTGTACCAGGAAGGTCCCACCGCGCAGATCAGACGCATGCACTATCTGCTGAAGATTTTTTGGGGTTCTGAAATCGATCAGCTGGGTGATTATCTGCTGGTACCGCTGGCTCAGATTACTAGATCCGGGGAAGATATCATCGTTGCCGAACAATTTATTCCGCCCAGCCTGACCCTTTCTGCTTCCGAGCGGTTAATGAAGGTTGTCCTGGAAATCAGGGATCAAATCGCGGCACGGGGCACGCAACTTGAAGCTTATAAACGGGAAAGAGGGATCCACACCGCCGAGTTCGGTGCACGGGATATGGTTTACTTGCTGGCGCTGAGGTCTTTAAACCGATACATCCCTGCATTGCATCACATGACGGACAGCGGCCATGTCCATCCCTGGTGGGTCTATGGCATTGTCAGACAAATGATTGGAGAGCTGTCTTCATTTTCCGAGGGAGTCAGCGTCATGGGGGGTACGGAAAACGAAACCCGCCAGCTTCCCAAATACGACCACCGCAACCTATGGCACTGCTTTCACGAAGCCCAGTTATTGGTGACCCGCCTGCTGGATGAAATTACCGCCGGACCGGAATACATGATCCAGCTTCTTTATGACGGCACCTACTACACTGCCGATATGATGCCGTCGATGTTTGAAGGCCGCAACCGGTTTTACCTGGTATTTGAAACCGAAGAAGATCCTCAATCGGTCTTAACTGCAATGGAGAATATCGCCAAATTAAGTTCGCGGGAGACCCTGCCGATTTTGATTGCACGTGCTTTGCCGGGCATCAGGCTGCAACACCTGCAACTTCCCCCGCAAGAACTGCCACGACGGGCCAACGCCATCTATTTTCAAATTGATCACCATGGGGATCAATGGGCTCATATTCCAAAGGGCAACAACATGGCCCTTTACTGGGATACGGCACCGGAAGATCTAAAGGTCGAACTAATGATTGTCGGGAGTGTGTAGCCATGCGTCTGACGGATATATTTATGGAACTGCTTGCTTACGTGACCTACTTCAACAAAAGTGTGGCGGTCAAGCAGCCTTCCTATGACCAGGTCAAGGCCGATATTACCCGGCTGATGTCAGACATAGAAATCCGGACAGGGCAGTCCAATATCACACCGGATGATTTCGATCTGGCCCGCTTTGCGGTAGTGGCCTGGGTGGATGAAACTCTTTTAAGCAGCGCGTGGCAGGATAAAGACCGCTGGCAAAAAGAGTCTTTGCAGCGGTTGTATTATCAGACCGCCGATGCCGGGGAGATATTATTTGATCGCTTAAATGCGATTGGTCCCCACCAGAGAGATGTGCGTGAAGTTTACTATCTTTGTCTGGCCATGGGATTTAAAGGCCGCTATATTCAAGAAGGCGACGATTATCTTCTGGATCAGCTGAAAACCTCTAATTTGAAACTGCTGACCGGCACTTCAGTCGGTATTCCAGGTCTAGAAAAAGGCAATTTCTTTCCGGAAGCCTACCCGGTGGAAGCCGAAGCCTTGTCCCCTTCGAAATCGGGCCGACACTTTTCGAAGTTTACCCTGATTGGCTTCGCAGTCCCGGTCGTACTTTTTCTGGGCTTGTTTGTCATTTATACTTTCATTCTCGGTCACATTGGTGACAGCTTATTTTAAATCGATGAAACAGATCCTGATTAAAATATTTAAACTCTTTCTGGTGCTTACCGCCGTTGTACTCGGCATTCTGCTGGTCTTCGGCATCTCGCTGGTCCTTGGCTGGCCGTGGTGGGTTGGCCTCTTTATTCTGGTGGGAATCCTGGGCGTCTGGCTCGGTGTTATCTTTTTTAAAAAGCTATGGCTCCGCCGCCGGGAACAGCTATTTGTCAACCAGGTAATCGAACAGGATGACCATTACCTAAAGCAGATGAGTGCCAAAGAAAAGGAGCATCACCAGGAGCTTCAGCACCGCTGGAAAGAAGCCATGGCGGCACTGAAGCAATCCCATCTTAAAAAATTCGGCAATCCGCTCTATGTTCTGCCCTGGTACATGGTAATCGGTGAAAGCGGTTCCGGTAAGACCACCGCCATTGAAAGTGCGCGACTGTCTTCACCCTTTGCGGAGATCAGCCGGACCTCCGGAATTTCCGGCACGAGAAACTGCGACTGGTGGTTTTTTGAACAGGCGGTTCTGATCGACACCGCCGGGCGCTATGCCATCCCGGTGGATGAAGGTCGTGACAGGGAAGAATGGCAGAATTTTCTATCTCTGTTGGCCAAGTTCCGCAAAAGAGAACCCTTGAACGGTTTGGTCGTCACCGTTTCGGCGGACAAACTGCTGGAATCCGGTCCCGAGGCCCTGGAAGCGGATGGCAAAAGTATTCGCCAGCGGGTGGATGAACTGATGCGGGTGCTGGGGGCAAAATTTCCCATCTACGTCCTGGTGACCAAATGTGATCTGGTCCAGGGCATGAATCCATTATGCGGCCGGCTCACCGACGAGACCCTGGACCAACCCATGGGACTGGCTAACCAGAATCTCTCAAACGACATCGCTGCGTTCCTGGATCGCACCATTGATTACATTGGAGAGCGGCTGCGGGATCTCAGGCTGCTGATTTTTCACAAAGCCGATTTCGGTCCGGATCACCGGCATAGCACCGATCCGGCCCTGCTGCTTTTTCCGGAGGAATTTGAACGCTTAAAGCCGGGGCTGACGGCATTTTTCAGAGGTGCCTTTCAGGAGAACCCTTACCAGGAATCACCCATTTTACGCGGTTTGTATTTCAGCAGCGGGCGGCAGGAAGGCAGCCCCTATTCCCACTTTTTAAAAGAGCTCGGGTTGATTGCCGAAAGAGACGTGCTGCCCGGGACCAATAAAGGTCTTTTCCTGCACGACTTTTTTTCCCGCATATTGCCGCAGGATCGCACCTTGTTTGCGCCCACTCAACGGGCTTTAGACTGGAGGCGGTTCACCCAGAATATCGGCCTGACGGCCTGGCTGGCCTGCGGCATCGCCCTGTGTGGGTTGTTGAGTTATTCTTTTGTCAAAAACCTCTGGACCTTGCGGGATGTTTCCTCGGAATTCAAGCAACCCCCTATTTTTAAGGGCGAAGTTGTCACCGACGTATCTATTATGGATCGTTATCGCGAGGCCATCGTAAAGGTCAGCCGGAAAAATCGCGGCTGGTGGATTCCCCGCTTCGGCCTTGATGAGAGCCAGGATGTGGAGCAGGAACTGAAAGCCAGATTTTGCCAGCGTTTTGAGGAGATATTTCAAACCAAATTTGACCAAGATATGTCTCATCGGATCGGCAGCTTTACGGCCGCCACCCCGCCGGATCTATTTGCCCGTTACATACCTCATCTTGTCAGGCGGATCAACCTGTCGCATTCCCGACTGCGGGGGGCAAGCTTGGAAAAACTGCAGGCCATGCCTCAGCCGGGATTCGAAGCTTTGGCCCTGGCAGCCGGTCATGAGAACATTTCGGACAAAATTGCCGAACGCTATGAATTCCTCTATCGCTATTACCTTATCTGGCAAAAGGATGAAAACCGTCTCAACCAGGAACTCAACACCCTGCAGGATTGGCTGAAACATGCGCTGACTCTGGAGAATGCCAATCTCAATTGGCTGGTCTTGTGGGTGAACAACCATACGTCGGTAAATGCTGTCCGGTTGGAAGACTTCTGGGGCAGCGATCTGACCGCGCCATCCCAGACTGCAGTCGCAGCCGCCTATACTCTGGATGGCAAAAAGGAACTGGACGCATTGATGGTGGAGACGGAAAAAGCACTTGTTGATCCGCTGATCTTATCTACCCAGAGGCTGCAGTTTGAAGACCGCTATCAAAAAGAATACATCCGCGCCTGGGAAAATTTCGCCGATTATTTTCCAGCCGGTCCTGATCTGCTCAGGAACAAAACGGCCTGGCAGCAAGTAGCCGCCAGAATGCCGACCGATCAGGGACCGTATTTTGCTCTGCTGGATCGGATGACGTCCGAGTTGCGGCCGTATAGCCTGCAGAATACCGGCGGGACGGAATATCCCGCCTGGGTCAAACTGATTTATGCCCTGGAGGCCGCCAAGGCCCAGGCTGCCGGCGAAGAAGCTGCCGAGAAAAAGAAAAGTATTCTGGCCAAGGCAGCCAAAAAGGGTAAAACCCTGCTCAGCAAGTTGGATAAAAAAGCCCGCATTATTCCCGGAACCGAAGATTTGGCCGCCCGGATGGCAGCCGGCAAAGCCCTGTATGATTATCAAAACGCTTTGGTCCAGTTTGTTCCGGCCGCCTCTTCCCAGGACGTTTCTTATCAAATGGCCGGCCAGGTCTTTAAAAAGGATGCTTCCGCCGATAATTCGGCCTATTACAAAGCTCACGATGCCTATAACCGACTCAAAGCAACCTTGATCTCACCGGGAACCAAACAGGATCTCTTCTGGCCGCTGCTGGCCGGACCACTGAACTATCTCGGTGCTTTTATTTGCCGTGAAGCGGCCTGTCAGTTGCAGGTGCTGTGGGACAATGAAGTTCTCGTGGAAATCACGGGAATTTCCGGCCAGACGAATTTAAACCAACTTCTTTTTGGCGAGGAAGGCTATGCCGTCAAATTTATTAAAGGCCCTGCGCAGCCGTTTATCGGGCGAAGCCTGAGCAAAGGGTATTATGCTAAAAAAGCCCGGGGATTGAGCATCGCGTTTGAGCCGGCATTTCTTAATTTTCTGGGCAAAGGCGCTCGAAGTTCCAAGCCGGTGAAGGCAAATTATCCGGTGACCTTCAGGGGCCTGCCCACCAGTGCCAACCCGGAAGCTCGCATTCAACCCCAAGCCACCCGGTTGGAGCTGGAATGTGCCGGTAAAACCCAGAGGTTGGTCAACCGCAACTATCCAATTCGAAAAACGTTTAACTGGTCGCCTCAGAATTGCGGCGACGTCCTTTTCGAGATTGAAGTCGGGAATCTGATTCTGACTCGAAAATACAAAGGTTTTCGTGCCTTCGCCAAATTTTTAAAGGATTTCTCCAAAGGACGGCGCACTTTTTATCCCGGCGATTTTCCGGATCAGGCCGGTGCCCTGAAGCGCCTCGGCATTAAACATATAATAGTCCAATACGAATTATCAGGCAGCGGACCTGCCATCGGCGCATTACGTGCCGCAACGGGCAGAGTGCCGCGCGATATTGCGAAATGCTGGGCTCAGTGAAACATAAAGATAGCTGGATTTGGTATGCCAGCGGAAAACATCCGGCGGCCAAAGACTTTTTGGAAATCGGCCCCAGGGATCCCCTGCTGCAGGCCTTCGCCGACTGGGTTGCCGGTGGCTTCCGGCAATGGTCAACCCGAAATAACCGGAAAACGGCTCAAAATTCGTGGCGCTTCTGGACCAGGGCAGCCCGCAAGAAGCATATAATCTGCGGCGTCAGCCGGGACAGCTGCGACAGTATCGGTCGATCTTTCCCTTTAGTGATAGTGGGATCCGGCCATCTGAGAAAATGGCAAACTCACTGGGAGCTGTTGCCGCTGGTGCTGGATAAAACCTGGCAGCAGATGGAATATTTATCCACCAAACGCCTGCCGGATTTCAACCACCTGGAGGATGAGGTTCGCATGCTGCCTTTTCCGACGGACAACTGGTCTGAATTAAATCTTGACCGTCAACAGACTACCGACCACAACGCCGGCTCCGGCGGTTCAACGACTGAAGGGACGCTGCCGCAAAATCCCATATCCGGCCGGCCGGATCCGCTGGTGGGCATTATGCCGTTAATAAATGTTTCACAGAATGACCAGCCCCGGCAACTTGCCTGGCTGCATGCGACTTTGAAAAAACGTTCAAAACAGCCTCCCAATGCGGTTTTTATGGGCGGCATTCCCGAAAAAAGCTGTCTGGTATTGTTTAAAAGGCCGCTGCGGCCGGAAGATTTTGTCACGCTGTGGTCATCCTGCCCGGAGGGTGCATCAGCGTAAAGATTGCAAATTCGAAATTCGTCATTCGTCATTCCATTGGGGATGAGGAAAATATCGCAATAAAAGGTGATACCGCTAAATGCAGAAAAATACCAATTCGGAGACTAAACATGGACGCCAAAGACCTCATCAAAGCCGGTA
>PVMK01124168.1_pt1 | contig 11490 bp, 11 predicted proteins | sample 1853481 | NCBI WGS metagenome assembly PVMK01 (sample SAMN08533507, study PRJNA380276) | Marine sediment metagenome, whole genome shotgun sequencing project. | reverse complement strand
CAGCGCCCGACGAACCCAATCGTCATCGCCGCCTGCGCCTGGGGTGGCCTCTGCGTCGCGGTCGTCTATTTCGGGGCGTTGACGCCGGACGCGATCGGCTTTGATCCAGCATGGTACCACTTGCCGATTGCACAGGACTACGCGCGCCACGGCGGGATCATCCCGTTCGCGGACTACAACCGTGCGTTCCCGCAGTTGGCTAGCCTCCTTCACACGTGGGCCTACACCGTTCCCGGTCTGTCGACCCCGTTGCGGTGGATGCTGGCGCTGCACAACGAGTTCTTCTTCTTTGTGTGGACGCTGGCCGGCGTCGGCGCGGTGGCCCGTTGGCTGCTCGACGAGAGCCCCCTGCCGGGTGCCTGGGCCGGGCTCTTCCTGTTCCCGGGGATCTTCGTCCACGACATCCACATCGCCGGCGGTGCGGATCACTTCCTCGCCTTCTTCGCCCCCATCCTCTTTCTAGCGACCGTCCGCGCCATCGAAGACTTCTCCATCCGAAGCTGTGCGATCGTCGGCATCGTCGCCGGTGGAGCGGTGCTTACGAAATACCAGGCGATCTACATGATCGCCGGCAGCGGCGCGCTCATCGCGGTGAGTTGGTTGCGCCAGGTGGTCGCCGAGCGTTCCGACGGGCGGCGGTATCACAGGTATTGCGCGGGCCCTCTTACGTGACCGGGCCTGCGACGATCATCGTGGTCGGCCTGCTGGTGACAGCGCCGCACTTCCTCAAGAACACCGCATTCTACAACAACCCGGTCTATCCGTTCGCCCAGGATGTCTTCGCCGCCAGTACGCCGATGGTTCCGGATGCGGCCGAGCTCGTCCGAACCGTCTTCCAAGAGGACCGCTGGCAGCCGCAGGGAGACCTCGGCGACAAGCTTTGGAACGCGGTGAAGCTGTTCTTCACCTTCTCGTTCGAGCCGCATTACTCTCGCACGAAGAACTTCCCGATCATCGGCTCGCTGTTCACCCTGCTGCTCCCGTCCCTGCTTCTCTTTGCTAAGCCCCGAAGGCTATGGCTCGCTGTCGCGTGGTGCTTCGTCGCAATCGTAGTTTGGGGGTCAACCTATCTCGTCGACCGATACTTGGTGTCGATCGTGCCGCTGATGGCAGCAGCCACGGTGGTGATGCTCATTCGCCTGTGGCGCTTCGGTTGGATCGCCCGAGCTGGTATCATCCCGTTGGTGGCGCTACAGGTGATATGGGCGGGCGATGCGACAGTTTATTCGAACATGCATCGCTTGAGATCTTCGATGGAGTTGGTGCAAAGCGGGTATGCCGGAAACACCGATGCGGTGTTCGCGAAATATCGCAGCGCCTATCGGAAGCTGTCCGACGCTCTTCCACCAGATGCGCGCGTCGTGCTGCATTCCGCGCGCCTATGCCTCGGTATCGATCGGGATCTGACCTACGATATCACCGGCGCCCAGGGGCTGATCAGTTATGCCGGCATCGCCGGGCCCGAGGGAGCTGTACGACTACTACCGGTCGCTCGGCTTCACCCACCTCGTGTATACACCCAACAACCGCCCCCCGATGATTCGTCAGGCGGACGTCCTGTTCCTGGAGCTGGTTCATCACTATGGCGTGGCTCCAAGAAACTTCGGTGGCTATAGACTGGTCGAGTTGCCACAGGCGCCCGCCACCGGGACGATGCCGGCTACGACGTTCTGATGCTGGGGATGGGCGGGTATCGCGACGGCCTCTACCCGGTAGAGACTCTGAGCACGGCCCAAAAGGGCTCGCGCTCACATCAAATATTCGCTGACCCACTGATTGAGACCGCCGCCGACGACCCAAAGCTCACCGAGCTGCTACAACAGGTTCGCGCGGTGGTCGTTCGCGGAAGCGTCCCGCCGGCAATCAGCGTGGCATTGCGGCATCGTTTCATGGTTGCGGCGCGCTATAGTCGCCAGCACACCGTATATATCCTCAAGGAAGCCTATCTTTCCCCTGAACAGGAACCAGGAGAGCAGCAATGAACCACCTGAAACCGGTCGAATCTCCCGCAAGGAATAGCGTGCCGATGGGCGTGATCGAACGAGATGAGCCAGCTGCGGAAGCCAAGCGCCGCTTCAACGACGGCATCGCCCAGGAGTATCTTCATCGCAACGCCCTGCGCCGCTACTTCCATGCGGAGCTGCTCAAGCAGATGCGTTTCCTGGTGCCACCCGGCGCGTCGGTCTTGGAGGTCGGGTGCGGGGTGGGGACGCTGTTGGGCGACCTGCAGCCAGCCCGTGGTCTCGGCATTGACTTCAGCCCGGAGATGATCCGCCTGGCGCAGGAGAACAACCCTGAGCTCGACTTCCGCGTCGCCGACGCACACGCCCTCGATGTAGACGAGAAGTTCGACTTCATCATCCTGTCGAACCTGGTCGGTGATCTGACCGACATCCAGCAGGCGCTCGCGGGGCTCCTGCAAGCCTGCCACAGCCGCACGCGGATCATCATCACCCACTACAATTACCTGTGGGCACCACTGGTTCGCTTCGCCGAGCGGCTCGGGCTCAAGCCGCGCCAGCAAGAACAGAACTGGTTGGAGATCGACGACCTCAGCAACCTGCTCGAGCTAGCCGGGCTCGACACTGTGCGCGGCAGCAGCTACCTGCTCAGCCCGCTACCGATCCCAGTAGTCAGCGAGCTACTCAACGGCTACTTAGGAAGCCTGCCGTTGCTCAACCGGCTGTGCATAAACCAGCTGGTGGTCGCGCGGCGGCTCCCCGAGCCCCTGGACCCCAAGGGGTACAGCGTTTCAGTGATCGTCGCGTGCAAAGATGAGCGCGGCAATATCGAAGAGCTGTTCCGCAAGACGCCGAAGATGGGACGCGGCACCGAGCTCATCTTCGTCGATGGCCACTCCGAAGACGGCACGGTCGAGGAGATCGAACGCTGCATCGCGCGTCTCGGGGAGCTCAATCCCGAGCTCGACAAAGTGCGGGTCTTTACGCAACCCGGAACGGGAAAAGGGGATGCGGTTCGCCTGGGCTTCGCCGAGGCTACCGGGGACATCCTGATGATCCTCGACGCCGACATTACCGTTCGTCCCGAGGAGCTGCCGAAGTTCTTCGACGCCCTGGTGGAAAGTAAGGGGGAGTTCATCAACGGCTCTCGCCTCGTCTACCCGATGGAAGACCAGGCGATGCGGCTGCTCAACATGCTCGGCAATCACTTTTTCGGGTGGACCTTCTCATGGCTCCTGGAGCAACGACTCACCGACACGCTGTGTGGCACCAAGGTACTGTTTCGCCATGACTACGAAGCGGTCGAACGAGGGCGCGCCTTCTTTGGCGACTTCGATCCGTTCGGCGACTTCGACCTGCTGTTCGGGGCGGCCAAGCTGAACCTCAAGATCCGCGAAGTGCCGGTCCGCTATCGCAACCGCGAGTATGGCGAGATCAAGATCTCCCGCTTCAAACACGGCCTGCTGCTTCTGCGCATGTCGCTGCTCGGCTTTCGGCGATTCAAGCTGCTACGCCAAAGCGAAGGGTGAGCGATGCTCGAGTGGCTGCGCGAGGATAAGGGAGACGACCTCGATGCTCCCGAGACTACGCTGCGACACGCCGAAATCATCGCACGCAAGCCGTTTCTGCGGGCGCTGTACCGCGAGTGGTACAGCACTTTCGCTGCCATCAGCCCTGAGCTCCCGCCTGGGGAGTTGGTAGAGCTCGGTTCGGGCGGTGGGTTCTTCCGGGACCTGCTGCCAGCGGTGACCACTTCGGATGTCCTCCCTCTGCCAAACTGCGACCTCGTCTTTTCGGCTGAGCAGATGCCGTTTGCCGACGCGAGCGTCGCCGGCCTGTTCATGGTCGACGTCCTGCACCACATCCCCGACTGCGAGCGTTTCTTCTCCGAAGTACAACGTGTCTTGGTTCCCGGCGGCCGGTTGTGCATGACAGAGCCGGCGAACACGTTGTTCAGTCGCCTGATCTACCAGAACCTCCACCACGAGCCGTTTCGTCCGGATGCCGACACGTGGACCTTCCCCTCATCTGGCCGCTGTCGGGTGCGAACGGGGCGCTGCCGTGGATCATCTTTGAGCGCGACGCGGTGCGCTTTGGCGAGCTGTTTGCGGGGCTGCAGATCCGCGACATCCGCCCGCACACGCCGCTGCGCTATCTGCTGAGCGGCGGCCTCAGCTTTCGCACGCCATTTCCAGGGTGGAGCTTCGACTGGGTGTCTCGCCTCGAGCGCGCGTTCGATCCGCTACTGCCGTGGACGGCGATGTTTCAAACGGTGCAGGTCGAGCGCAAACGCGAATCATGACCGGCGTGCCTTGCGGCGCGCCTCCCCCTCGGCGAGCGCTAGATCGTGTTCCACCATGATTGTCGTGAGTGTCTCGAGATCGGTGTGTGGTTTCCACCCGAGGATCTCTCGCGCCTTGGTCGGGTCGCCGAGGAGCAGGTCGACCTCGGTGGGGCGGTAGTAGGTCGGGTCTATTTGCACCCGCACCACCCCATTCGCATCGCGCCCGACCCGGTCGCTGCCGGTTCCCGGAGAACTCGAGCGGGCAGCTCCGCCTTGGCGAACGACAGAGAGCAGAACTCCTCGACCGTGTGAGTGCGCCCAGTGGCGAGGACGAAGTCGTCAGGGGGATGTCATGTTGGAGTATACGCCACATCCCCTCGACGTATTCCGGCGCATAGCCCCAGTCGCGCTTGGCGCCGAGGTTACCGAGGTAGATGACGTCTTGAAGACCATGGCGGATGCGCCCGACCGCACGGGTGATCTTGCGGGTGACGAAGGTCTCGCCGCGCCGTGGCGATTCGTGGTTGAACAGGATACCACTGCAGGCGAAGACGTCGTAGGCTTCGCGGTAGTTCACCGTTACCCAGTGGGCGTACACCTTGGCGGCGCCGTACGGGCTGCGTGGATAAAACGGTGTGGTCTCCCGCTGTGGAACCTCTTGGACGTTGCCGAACATCTCTGAAGTCGAGGCTTGGTAGAAGCGGGTTTCGATGCCAGCGTCTTTGATCGCGTCGAGCAGGCGAATCGTCCCGAGAGCGTCGACCTGGGCGGTGTACTCCGGCACGTCGAAGGAGACCTTCACGTGGCTTTGGGCGCCGAGGTTGTAGATCTCGGCGGGCCGCAGCGCTTCGATCAAGCGCGAGATGTTCGAGCCGTCGGTGAGATCGCCGTAATGCAGATGCAACTTGCGGTCGGGGCTCGTGCGGATCGGTGTAGAGGTGGTCGATCCGCGCCGTGTTGAACGAGCTCGAACGGCGGATGATCCCGTGCACCTCGTAGCCCTTGGCGAGCAGGAGCTCGGCTAGGTACGAGCCGTCCTGGCCGGTGATCCCAGTGAGCAACGCGCGCTTCATGGCATCTGCTCGAGGTAGGCCGCATAGGTGGTGCGGATGCCGTCTTCTAATGCAGTCTTCGCCTTCCACCCGAGGTTGGCCAGAACGCTAACGTCCAAGAGCTTGCGCGGCGTGCCGTCCGGTTTGCTCGTATCCCAGCGAATCTCGCCGCCATAGCCGACCACCTCGGCGACCGTGGCCGCGAGCTCGGCGATGGTGATATCCTCGCCGACCCCGACGTTGGCGAACACCGGGCCGTCGCCTGGCTCGAAATTCTCCATTAGAAAGACGCAGGCGTCGGCGAGGTCGTCGACGTAGAGGAACTCCCGCCGCGGCTTGCCGCTGCCCCACATGGTGACGCATGGTGAACCCGTGAGCTTCGCCTCGTGCAGGCGCAGGACCATCGCCGGCAGGACGTGGCTCGTCTCTGGGTCGAAGTTGTCCCCCGGCCCGTAGAGGTTGGTCGGCATCGCCGCGATGAAGCGGGTGCCGTACTGGCGATTGTAGCTGTCGCAGAGGCGTGAGGCCGGCGATCTTGGCGATGGCGTACGGCGCGTTGGTCGGTTCGAGAGCACCGGTGAGGAGGTGCTCCTCCTTGATCGGCTGGGCGCGAGCTTGGGGTAGATGCAGGAGCTGCCGAGGAAACAAAGAGCTTCTCGACTCCCGACGGCGTGGGCGGCGCACGTTAGGACGTTGGTCTGGATCTGGAGATTGATGCGGATGAAAGTCGGCGGGGAAGGTGCTGTTGGCGAGGATGCGCCCACCTTGGCCGCGGCGAGGAACACGTAGGTCGGGCGCTTCACCGTCGAAAGAAACGCCGCGGTGGCAGCGCGTCGGTGAGATCGAGCTCGGAGCGGCCGCGCATTAGCAGATTGCCGAAACCGGCGGTTTCCAGTCGCCGCACAAGCGCCGATCCCACCAGGCCTCGGTGCCCAGCGACGTATACTCTTGCCCCCCTGTCGATTCTGGCCATTGCGCCGAGTCTCCAGTCCGGCGCCTCATAGCAGTGTATGCCAACCGGGGCCACCATCCGCCGATCGAGCCCATGACCGAGAGAGCCCTTCGCCAGAGGAGCTCGGTCAATCCGCCGTGGCCGGTTGAGCGCAACCCAGTCGATCTAGCCGAGAGCCGTCGGCATCAGAAGCACGGCACGTACTCGAAGCTCACCCGGTGCTCTCCCGCCTCGACACGCGCCCCCTTGAACGTGCCGAAAGGCCTTTCCATCTTCGCTTCTCGCCCGTCGACGAGCACCCGCCAGTCTTGGTTCCAGTTGTCTATGAAACTGACGTAGACGGGCTTCTGAGCACTCACGGCCAGATCGAGCACATCCCCGTCATAGGCCTTCACGGTAGCTTTTGCCGTGTCCCTCGTGTGGTCCGCATCGGCGAGGAAGTGCTCGAGCGATGCGCCGTGATCCAGTGTCCGTGTCACATAGATCCGCTGGCCGTCCTTCATGCCCATGAAGCGACCGAAGTTCCCGTCGCGGCGGAACTTTTTCAGGAACGTGGTGTAGCGCTCGAAGTACCAGTTCGGCACCACGCCGACGTTCAGGCTCGGGTAGGTGAGCGACGTTCTCTTCTGCACGCGCGGCTCCGAAAACGATGCCGCGAAGACCTTGTCGTAGTCGTGCACAACGCGGATCTCTTCACCTTCCACTTCGGCGGCGTCCCTCGCCCACTGTTCGGAACCGCCGCCGGCACGGATGTCGCTCAGCCCTACGAGCAACCACACGGCGGTGACTCCGGTGAGCACTCTTGCACTGGCGGCTGGCCGTCGCACCGTCATCAGTAGTGGCGCGACGAGCGCCAGCGCTGCGATCCACGTGAACGTGAGGAAGCACTCACGGCCGCGAAGATGGGCAAACCACCATCTGTGCCAATAGGGGTCGAACAGCTCCTCGCTGAGCAGCCAGCGCTGGACGCCGTAGATGAGCACGGCCGTGATGACGACACCAAGAGCGACGACAACAGCGCGCCCGGCCTCGGAGTGTCTCGTAGTGTCGATGACCACGCGCCAACACCAGCGCGATGATCGGCAGAAGGATGATCCCCATCCGCCCCCACACCCGCAGCTGTGAGAAGCCCGGCAAATAGCGCCAGAGAAAATAGAACAGCACCGACTCGTCTTGGTACGTGATGTACGAGAGCAGCCCGAACCAAACGACTGCAATCACGAGTAGGCGTTGGTCGCGCTTGTCTTCCTCGCGTATCACCCCGATGGCGAAGGCAGCGATGAGCAGGACCCCCAGGATCGAGAAGTAATACCAACCCTCGGACTGCGCCGCCGGCGGGAAGACGAGCGATCCCACCGTGTCGCTGAAGGTGAACTCGTATTCCGTAGAGTAGGCGTAGTTCCCGCCACCGCGGTCGGTCGTTTCCTTCAGCAACTGCGACATCTTGCGGAGGTAGGGCACGCAAAGGGTGAGCGCCGCAGCGGGAGTGATCACCAGCGTGACGAGCAGTCGCCGCATGTCGAGCACATGCTCACCCGAGATGAGCACGCGCCGCGTCCTCGTCGCAATAAGGAGCAGCACCCACGGAACGACGAGGAAGAGGCAGTAGTAGACGTAATAGGGGTACCTGGCAGTGAGCAGCATGACGCAGCTGACGAAGAGCGCCGACCGCCGTGAGGGCACCAACGAATCGAGCCACAGGAAGAGCCCCACGCTGAACACCGCGATACCGAGCACGGTGAACCTTTGATGGTCGACGACGGAGTAGCCACCGGCCACGCGATAGTAGAGCGCGAGTGGTAGGTTGAGCGGGTAGAAGAACTGCACAGAGGGGCTGGAAAACAGTGGAAATCCAGCCCCTTCACCAGGCGACCAAAACCGGACGTTGCCGCTCGCGAGGGTGAGCACCTCGGTAAGCGTATCGCACGTTCTGCGAAATTCAGGAGCTGAAGGAGCTTTTCGAGTCCATGATCCGCCACCTCCCAAAGAAGCACTACGGTCGTCACGAGCTCGTGACGTTGCGCGAGGCGAAAGGGCCTTCCGATGACTCACCCATCACGGTGCTCGTCGTGGGGGCTGGCGGGTACGCGAACGGCGTGTACGCGATCGATCCGTTGTCGGTGGTTGAGGGGCTGCCGAGACACCTGCGCAAATATTCGAAGCCAACGCGCCCCTACGGCACCGACTTAGAGGGGTAGCTGGCCCAACTGGCCGAGGTTCAGGCGGTGTTCGCCAACCCGAACGTCTTGCGCGGTGAGCTGGGCCGTGCCATTGCGAACCAGTTCGAGCGTTTGAGACACCACAGCGGGAAATCATCGGTCTATGTCCGCAAATAGAGTCGACACTTCACATGATCGCAATTCCCGAAGACCCAACGCACTGCCAGCCGTCACCCGACAGCGTCCTTTTCGCGGGTTGACGCTCGCCGCAGTCCTCCTTGGCGTAGGCCCCATGGCATGCGATGGCGGCTGCCGAAGCGACGACGTCAACGTGCTCCTGATCTCGATCGACACGCTGCGGGCTGACCGCCTCAACGCCTACGGCTACGATGCCCATGAGGTGAGCCCCCACATCGACGCCTTGGCTGAAGACGGCATACTGTTTGAGAACCACATCACCGCTTCGCCCTGGACGACGCCGGCGCATATGAGCCTGCTGACGTCGCTCAATCCATCAGCGCACGGAGTCACCGCGTCCTTCAGAGAGCTGCGCAACGGTGTCCTAGGCGACGTAGAGTATCCCCGCCTCGCAGCCGACCAGACGACACTCGCCGAGGAGCTCGCCGCTGCGAACTACGTCACCGGAGCGTTCACCGCCGGAGGCACGGTCGACCCCAGCATCGGCTTCAACCAGGGGTTCGACTCGTACGACACCTCGATGCTCAAGCTCGCCGACAAGAACATGGCGCAGCTGTTCCGTTGGGTACAAAAGCGCAGCGACCAACGCTGGTTCATGTTCTGGCACACGTTCGAGGTCCACGCTCCGTACGTGCGAACCCGTTTCCTCGAGGGAAAACTCTCCGCGCCCGCGATCAAGAAACTCAACACGGGCTTGGCAGAGGTGCTCAATGGTATCGAAAACCAGAGTCCCATAAGCCCAGGCGTAGGGTGGCGCCATGCGCAAACTGTGCGTCTGCTGAAGAGCAACGGCGCGTACACGCCAGAGGTGTGCGAGCTCTTGTACCTTGGAGGCATTGCGTGGGTCGATCAGTGGATCGGCCGACTCGTTGCGAAGCTCCGCCAACAGGGTTTGTACAACAACACGCTGATCGTGTTGACGAGCGATCACGGCGAAGAGTTCAACGACCACCACGCCAACACGTTCTACGACAGGCATGGCCACTCGCTCTACGAAGAGCTCGTGCACGTGCCGCTCATCGTGAAGCTGCCCCAGCAGGCGCGGGCCGGCACTCGAGTCTCCGCGGTCACACGCCTCATCGACGTGATGCCGACGATCCTGGATGTCGCAGGCGTCACCCCGACGAGCAAGCGGATGCAGGGCGAATCACTTCGGCCGTTGTGGGAAGGGCCCCGACTCGCGCCCGAGCGCGTGGCCTTCATTGAAGCGCTGGCCGGAAACGCGGAGGCGAAGGCAATGCGCAGTGCGACACGCAAGTACGTCGTTTCAGTGCCCGCTTCAGTGGCCAGCAAACACGGGCGTGCGTACGTGCCGACACCGCCCGAGACGGAGATGCTGTTCGACATGGAAAGGGACCCGAAGGAATTGAGGAACTTGCTGGCACCGAAACCAAAGCCGACGCCCGCGAACGCGAAGGAGGCACGCGCCATGCTGAGTGATCTGCGGCGGGTACTCGCGGAACGCGTCGGGGCGCCAGAGGAGGGGGTCATCGACGCGGAGACGATCGAGCAGCTCAAAGCGTTGGGGTACATCGAGGAGTAGCCCCGGGACCTGGACTTGGTGTTTGGTGTCTGGGCTTCTGACCTGGGCTTGGGGCTTGGCTTCGAACCTGGACTTGGGCTTGTGCTTGGGCTTCGAATTCCGGCTTGGGCCCTGGGCGCCGGTGGTCCAAGGGCTCGTCGGCAGGGTCCTCATCCGGCGGAGCGGTCATCGCCGAGCTTGCAAGGAAGAAAGCAGCCATCAAGGAGAACTGGGGCCTAATCCGCGACCTCGATACACGTCAAGACGAGGTGGTCGCATACTCTGGTGCACGCGAATCGGGACCTACAGCGGAGCTCGTTGCGGAACTCAGGTCACTCCTAGATTCGCTCGAGGTCCGCGAGACGACGGTCAACAGCGCTGCCCCCGATCCCGGGGTCGTACAACAGCTAAAGGCGCTCGGGTACATCGAGTAGCAAGGACAAGATATCCCACCCGAACCACGGCTGGTCTTGGAGGTTCAGCCCGCAGACGGAGATCCAGGCGTATCTGGAACGCGAGGGCGCGTGGCTAGTCCGGGGAGGCGAGCTCCTGCAGCCGCGGGAGAAGCTCAGTCTCCACGAGAATCTGCGGCGTGTAGCGTTCGCGAAACAGGCGAGCGCCGTTTTCTCCGAGGCGTTGGCGCAGAGCTGGAGAGCGCTTCAGATCCAAAATCGCATCCGCGATCGCTTTGCCACTGGCCATCTCGCAGAGGAGGGCGTGCTCCCGGTCGACGAGGAGCTCCTCGCTCGCGGGCGACCGGCCGGTGACCACTGCCGCACCCGCGGCTAGGCACTGGTAGACCTTGTTCGGGACCACGCGCCGCGCCTTTGGCGTGTCGCCAAAGATCCCGAGGCACACCTGCGCCTCGCGCATGGCCTGGCGCAGCTGCTCCGGCTCGAGCCAAGGAATGAGCTCCAAGTTCTCGAGGCCCAAGCGTTCGGCGTAGGCCTTGCTCGCGGCGAAGGTCTGACCGCCGCCCACGATCTTGAACACGATCTCCGGATCATCACGTAGCTGGTTCGCGGCATCGAGGATGTAGGGCATCCCGTGCAGCGGCGCGAACTTGCTGTAGTGGAGCACCACGAAGCGGCCCTCGCGCGGCGCGACAGGCTCCTCCGCGGCATAGGCCGGATCGGCACCCACGAGGACCCGCTGGAACTTCGATGGGTCGAGGTCGAATTCTTCGCAGAAGTATTCGATGTGTTGGTTCGTATCGAGGAGCACCAGATCGGAGAGCTTGCACGACCATCTGTCGATTAGCCGTAGTAGGGTCGCGCTCAGGCTGCCGCGCCGGAACACTTTGCGGTCCTCCACCGAAGTGTCGTACAGCGACACGAAAGCGTCGAAGACCAGGGGCTTGCG
>PVMK01179502.1_pt1 | contig 11491 bp, 8 predicted proteins | sample 1853481 | NCBI WGS metagenome assembly PVMK01 (sample SAMN08533507, study PRJNA380276) | Marine sediment metagenome, whole genome shotgun sequencing project. | reverse complement strand
TATGACCGGATCGTAAGGTTCGATTCAAGAACACGGCTTCTTCTCCATCAAGATCAGTATTGATCGGTAATTTTTCAGGAGCTGGTGAGCTCTGATCCACTTTGATCGCTATACCAAGGTCCTGAGAAGCCCGGTCTGTGACCAGGGCCGTGCTCAAAACAGCCCAGAGTTTGATTTTTCTATCAGATAAAAAGCCTCGTAAATCTGCCAGTTCAGGAGATTTCAAAGTCCGGTCCCCGATTTCGATTACCAGCTTAGCGCCTTCAAAGAAGGCTAAATTCTGATCGATATGAGACAGGACGGTTTCCTGTTGGGTAGCCCAGTCCCCATCCTTTACCTCAATCAAAATTCCATTTTTAATGCCTTTTATTTCGATTTCCTGGGCTTTCATGGTCAAAAACTCCGTCGTTAAAACTGAAAAAAACAGTTTTTTCAATCCCTCAAATTATAGCATGAGACTCAGGGCAGACTTGCCCTGCTGTCGATGTTTTTTAATTCGAAGTAAGCTTCAATGGTCCTGCGTACGATTGGACCAGCTACACTGGCTCCCTCACCTCCGTTGTAGGCAAAAGCAACCACCACGATCTCTGGATTGTCGTAGGGGGCATAAGCAAGGGTCCAAGCATGAGAGGGCCATCTTCCAGGTATGCAGAGTCCTTTTTCATTGGCAAATGTGTCACAGTATTCTGCGGTCCCGGTTTTTCCGGCAACAGCAATACTGGTATTCTCAAAGACCTCTTCCAGGGTTCCGCCAGTCACCGCAGCTCGCATTCCTTCCTGGATTTTATCAATTACCCAGGGTTCAACAGTGATTTTTTCCCCTGTCAATTTAGCTTCACACCCTCCTGCGCTGGTTGGGTCGCTATATACATCAATCATTGGATCAACAGTGATATCCCACTTTATAACTGGTTCAAAGGGAAGGATAACAACGCCTTCGGCATCAGTGATTTTATCGATAACGGTGGGCTGCATTAATTTGCCATCGTTAGCAATTGTCGCTGCAGAAACCAGGATCTGAAGAGGTGTAGCTGTGACAAATCCCTGGCCTACACTGGTAATGTAAGTATCTCCAGTTGACCAGTTTTCGCCGTGAGCGATTCGCTTCCATTTTGGGTCGGGGACGATGCCATCGGCTTCTTCTGGCAGTTCAATTCCCAAGTAATCACCGTAACCCAGGGCACGGGCATAAGTTCCCAGGCGACAGATCCCCAATCCTTCCGGGACTTCTCCGGGTATACCGGTCCCTAATTCTTCAGCGTCGCCGCCGCCGAGTTGATAAAAATATACATTGCTGGAATTTGATATTCCACCGATAAAGTCCAGCTCACCAAATCCATCGTCTTTCCAGTCGACATATGTTCTACTGTTCCCGGGATCATTGGGAGTATATTTATTGGCCAGTTGAATTTCTGGTGGTGTGGTGATAACCTGTTCGGGAGTAACCACTCCCTCATTGAGGGCGCCCAGTGCGGTAGCTAATTTAAATACTGAACCAGCCGGTAGTTCAGCTCCCACTGCCTGGTTCACGAGGGGATTTCTGACATCTGCATTCAGCTGCTGGTAATAATAGGATGGAATGATCCTTGCCATCCGATTGTTTTCGTAAGTTGGATAGGAAACCATAGCCAGGATTTCCCCGGTTTGGGGATTCATGGCAATGACAACACCGCTGGTGATGCGCAGTTCACCAAAATATGCGTTCCAGTCCCCGAGTTCATCCAGCAAGATAGCTTCAGCTGCTTGCTGGAGCCGTAGGTCGAGAGTGGTGTAGATATTTTGCCCCGCCAGAGGTGGGATAACGGGAACAGCGTCCCGGATGATCTGGCCGCCGACGTCAACTTCAACAACCCGTTTTCCAGGTTTGCCTGATAGAATGGACTCAAAAAAACGTTCCAATCCCGCATATCCTATCTTGTCCCGATTGGTAACAAATCCCCGGTCAGTGTAATATGTTTCTTCGATGCTGGATATTGGTCCCAAAAAACCGATAATACTGGCAGTTAGGGACCCGGTGGGGTAATCACGGACAGTTTCAATTTCCAGTGAAATTCCGGGCCAGTCCATGGTTTTTTCCTGGATGATCCTGGCTTCGGTTTCAGGGATATTACAGACGATCTTTACCTCCCGGAAGGGAGCACTTAATTCACCGTATTCGATGACCTGGCTGATGCCGTGATCAGACACGCAAGGCACAAATGGGTTTTCGGGTGTGATTTCTCCTCGAGAAATTGGAACGTCTATGTATACAGCAAGCGACCTGATGATATTTTGGATGGATCCCTCATCATCAGGCAGGTTTGCGGCAGTGACCACTACGTTGTATGAGGCAACATTGCGTGCCAGGACAATCCCGTTGCGATCAAAGATCACTCCCCTGGTAGGTGCGAGGCTGATTTCACGAAGACGATTTTCCAGCGCCTGAGCTACCCAGGTATCTCCGTTAATTATCTGAATGGAAAAAAGGCGGAAAATAAATATCAGAAAAACCAGCCCGATAACTCCCGCAAAACTGAGAATCCGGATGTTTGTGATCTTATTTTGGGATGAAATTGGTGAATTTAACATATTTTATTCAACTGGTTTAAACTGTTTGATGACATCCTGTGTAAGAATGAATATCGGCAGAGACAACATAAAATTTAAAATGATGCTTGGCAAGGTAACAGCCTGAAGGGTGATTGTGAATGGCAGACTGGCACCCTGAAATAAAAGGGTCAGATAGGTGAAGCCGTGGCTGAGAATTGTACCTGCCAGGACTACCAACAGCTGCATTAAGAAAGAAAAGCGCCATATTCTATCCCTTAGAATTAATGCCAGCCCGGTAGCGATCAAGTAACTGATTGTGAATATTCCAAAAGGCAGCCCGGAAAAGAAGTCAACAAATAATCCGCCCACAAGGCTCCACTGCCAGGAAACAGTAACAGTTTTTTGCAGGGCGATCGCTACCAGCACAACCAGGACCAGATCTGCTGTCCCGCGGTTTAATGGCAATCTGCTGATAACTGCAGACTGAATAATTGTTAATAAACCAAGCACCGGGATACTTAAGATCACTGACATGAATAGCCTCTGGGATCAATCAGGGTGTTCCAGATCCTGGGACAAGCGGGCTGATATCGATTGGCTCAAAATTAGTTATCACCAGAACAATGGTTAAGTCACTGAAATCTGTCACAGGTTGGACGGAAGCGCTTTGGAAGAGGGCATTTTCAAAACTTCTTACACTGGTCACCTGACCAACTATGATATTGGCGGGATAATTTCCGCCTAAACCCGAGGTGAGGATCAAATTGCCGGGATTAACATCGGCATCCTGGGGTATTTGGACCAGTGTAATATCACCAGTTATAGAACCAGACAGGACGGCGGCGCTCCGGGATGGTTCAACGCGGACATTAATTTTAGTTACAGGATCGGTTACCAGGCTGACTCGGGCTCCGCTTGCTGTTACCTGTACTATCCGCCCCGCCAGCCCGTTTTGGGTTACTACTGGCATACCGCGCTTTAAACCATCATCAGACCCCCGGTTGATAATGATGTAGTTCAGAAAGGGACTGGGATCCCTGCCGATCACTGCTGCTCCGATGTACCGATGTTCAGGATTTGCCCTGGCAAATTCCAACAGAGCAGACAAGATTTCATATTCCACCAACTGCTGTTGTAGCTCAACTATCTGGGCTTGCATACGGGCGTTCTCAGCTTCTAATTCGGTGTTTTGCTGACGTATTTCCCGGATATCCTGGGAGGCTGATATAAAATTTTCAACCCCCTGGTACTGGCTGGATATCCAGGTTTGAATAGATGTGATTGGTGATACCACCAGTCTCGATAGAGTGGTAAAAACTCCACTGAAAGCCAGGATGAGAACGCCAATTGCCACCAGGCTGAGTGCTATGATTTGAAGTGATCTTGGGAATCTTGTATTCATTCTTTTCGAATGTTATCTACCTGAATTTATTGTGAGTGGATATAATCCGCTGTCCCGGGATAATACAACAATAGTGGACTTAGATAGTAATTGATGATGTATCAGGGGATAGGAAGGGTTAAATATCCGGGATTTTTAATCTCGTTGAGCACTTTTGCGCTCCAATCCGACAAACAAACCCTTCCATTTATCCATATCTTCCAGGGCAACACCAGCGCCTCGGGCTACACAGCTGATCGGGTCTTCAGCCAGCCAGGCGCGGATCTTCAGTTCTTCGGTTAAGCGTTGATCCAGACCTTGCAGCAATGATCCACCTCCAGCCATGCAGACGCCATTGTCCATTAGGTCAGAGAGAATTTCCGGAGGGGTTTCGTCCAGAGCATCACGTACAGTATCAATAATTGTTTGTACAGAGTCTGAGATGGCATCCCGAATCTCAATAGATGAAACTTCAATCGAATCCGGCAGCCCGGTAACCAGATTTCTTCCCCGCAGGGTCATAGTCTTTTCTTCGGGAAGGGGAAATGCTGAACCGATCTTTATTTTGGCTTCTTCAGCCAATCTTTGTCCAATTAGGATGTTGTATTTATTGCGAATGTATTGGATGATGTCTTCATCTAGCTCATCACCGGCAACTCGTAAGGATCGGGAGGAAACAACTCCGCCCATAGTCATGATCGCTACCTCTGAGGTGCCGCCGCCGATATCAACAATCATATTGCCGCCAACCTCATCAATAGGTAGTCCTGCTCCAAGAGCAGCCGCTACAGGTTCTTCAATTAAATAGGTGTGGCGGGATCCGGCAGCCATGGCTGCATCGTAAACGGCTCGTTTTTCCACTTCAGTTACTCCGGCAGGAATGCCAATCACTACCCGCGGTCGGGGTACAGGAACAATACTCTGCTGATGGGCCCGGGCGATAAAATATTCCAGCATTGCCTGGGTGATCTCAAATTCGGAAATCACACCATCTCTCAACGGGCGGAGAGTAATAATATCGGCCGGTGTGCGGCCGATCATTTCTTTTGCTGCTGCACCAATCGCAATTGGTTCCCTGGTACGTTTATTGATTGCAACCCAGGAGGGTTCTTGAATGACAATGCCTTTCCCCTTGACATTTACAAGGGTATTTGCAGTCCCTAAATCAATTCCGATATCTAAAGAGAAATATCCCAACAGCCAATCGAAGGGAGAAAAAACCACTGCGTACTCCTTTTTTCTAACAGATTGATTATACCAGCTTTGATTTATTCTGTACTGCCGGGCAAAAGGGCAGAAATAGGGCAGTTTCAGGGGGAAAATGACCCTTTTTAGAGAGATAAACATAGGAAAATAAAGTATTCTTTTCAGCATTAAAGGGTGCATTGGGATTTAGCGAGATTCCCCTGAAATCGCAGACCAGAATGCTTTTATGTATAATACAATTTAAGAATAATCAATGGGGAGGACACCTATGGCAAAGAAACCACTCAATATCGATCTGGCTCATATCCTGACCTTTCCATTTCAGGATCAAGCCTGGCTAAAAAAATTTCTGATTGCCAGTTTGCTGGTCTTTTTCAGTTTTATCCCGGTTATCCCGATAGTCCTGCTGCTTGGATATGTTGCTGAAATAATCAGAGGAATTGCTGTGGATCACGAATCCCCATCTTTACCAGAATGGGATGATTTAAGCTCGTATTTCAATGAGGGTTTCCGGCTTTTTGGTGTGGGGGCAGTTTATATGATACCGGCAACCCTGTTGATCGGAATTGGATATATAGGTATGTTCATTCCTGTGTTTCTGATGGAAATGGGGGGGATGACAGAAACCGAAGCCATTGGTTTCGTAATCGCTGGATATCTGGTTGGGTTTGGGTTTATGGGAATAGGCGCGATGATATTTATGCTGACCGGATTGATCCTTCCGATCGCTGGAACCCATGCAGTTGTTACGGGAGATTTCAAGTCAGCCTTTAAGTTTAAGGAACTCTGGTCTTTATTTAAGGCAAACAGCGGAGGTTTTGTAATTGTATTTTTAATCATGATCGGTGCAGCCGTGGTTTTATATTACGGGGCTTATTTTCTGGTTGTCACTGTTGTATTATGCTGTCTATACCCCTTTGCGCTGTCTTTTTTGTCAGCATACCTGATCCTGATTGGGGCTGGGTTTTTCGGAAATGCTTATCAGACAGCCAGCGTAAATTTATTGAAGCAAACCTGATCCTGATCTATATTTTCAATATAAAACCAGCGGCCATTCATATTATAGCCGCTGGTTTTTTTCCTTATCCTCTTGAATTTAATTTGAGAGAATTGTATAGTGAAATAAAGTTGTCATTGTTGGTACGACAGCGGTTTATTGGAAATCAGGGGAAATTCCGGGGGATTGATGTTTATAAGAGGGGGAAAACACAGTGGGTTTTACCTGGTCCTGCTGGTAACCATTGTTATGATTTTGTTCCAAACCGCGTGCAATCGAAAACCGCGGCATCTTTCTATATGTGAAATCCAGGGCAAAGGATCTTTATCTCCACACCTCGGTTCTACAGTCCTTGTTGAAGGCATTATCAGTGTTGATTTTGGTGATCAAAATCCTCCTGGTTTTTATCTTGATGGTAAGTGCCCGGAAAACGAAAATTCCAGGGGTATCTGGATTGTGTTGGATGATGAAGTTGATTGGATCGACCTGGGAGATGAAATTAGCCTGGAAGGTGTGGTTGAAGAGCGCAACCTGGAAACCATGATTAACGGCAGAGTTGATTCTATCGAAATTCTTTCTCTTTCCAATCCGATTTCTGATCCGACAAATCTGGCAGATATTTATAATCTTGACCCCCTGTCTTTCAGTTATGAAGACTGGGAAGGGGAATTGGTCTACCTGCCCAGAAGTACGGTGCTCATTCATGGGGATGAAAAAGATGATTTGATGGTTTGTCCGATTTTTGTTGAGCATTTTTTTTCAGAATACTTATGCAATTTGGGGCAAAGGTATTATCTTAGCCTAAGGGCCTCGTTTAAGCATCCAGGTCTTGGATCGGCAGCTGTGGGAGATCAGGTCCTTTTCATAATGGGTGTTTTAAAACAGGAACAAAAGGGATATTTTATTCAGATATTGGATCCTTCCGCAATTCGTCTCAAGTTACAACAGGTATCATCCTCCAACCTGATGGCGGTTAACTTGGATCAGGAATCGGAAGGAACTCCCTTTGATATTAGCTCAAACACCCCACAATTATCAACCCAGAACCCAGCAAATACGGTGATGCCAATTTCAACCGCAACCCGAGTCCCCAGTCCGACATACTATCCGGTCCATTTGCTGTTGACGGAAATCCACCCCAATCCGGAGGGAGAAGAACCGGAGTTGGAGTGGATTGAGATATACAATCCGGAAAGTTATGGGATCCCTTTGACAGGAGTAAAACTTGGAGATGAGGAATCACCGGAAGGGCGAGAGGGCATCCTGCGATTTCCGGATGGATATTATATTGAAGCTGGAGAAGTGCTGGTGATTGCTAACGACGGGTTAGCTTTTTTAGCACAGTATGGTTTTCCCCCGGACTTTGAAATGTATGCCAGTGACAATCGGGTACCGGAGATGCTTCCTTATTCAGGATGGGGAGGAAACAAGATCCAATTCAGCAACAGCGGCGATGAGCTGCTGTTGATTGATCCCTGGGACCAGGTAATTGACCAGTTGGCTTATGGCAAATCAACCTGGGGAGGGTTTGCGCCTTCGATAGACGCTCCCCGCGAGGGTCACAGCCTGGAAAGATATCCCCCTGAGCGGGATAGGAATATTGCCGGAGATTGGAGGGAAAGTAAGGGAGGGTCACCGGGCTGGCTGGATCGCAGTTCACCCACTGCTGTTGCAACCAAGACACAGGTCCCAATTCCATCTTCCACCATAACAATCTCACCATCTTTATCTCCCTCACTTACAATCGCGCCTACCAACACGGCTGCTCCCACTTCCACTGTCATGGCAACTGCCACTCATACAATCATAATTGCTGATACTCTCACAACCACCCTCTCAGTCACAATTACACCAATTCCCACATCTACAGTCACACTTTCTACCTCCCTAACTAACACCCCGTCACTCACTCTGTCCGTGACAAACTCACCAACTCGCTCAGTCTCTCCATCGCCTTCTCTCAATTTCACTATCACTCTTTCCCCCCTTCCCACAAACTCGCCCACACTCTCTCCTGTTATCACCTCACCACCCACACTCACAAACACAACTGCTCCCCCTCATACCATCACACCATCTCCTTTTTATAAAATCCTGATCAACGAGATCCACGCCGACCCCCATCCCCTGCTGGGAGATGCCAATAATGATGGAGAAGTTCATAGTGATAATGACGAGTTTCTGGAGTTAGTTAATGTAGGGGAGGAGAGCCTGAACCTGAGTGGATGGCAGATCAGAGATTTGATCAAGACTCGCTTCGTTTTTCCCGAAGGAACCATATTGAATGGGGGATGTGGTCTTGTAATATTCGGAGGAGAGGTTTCTGTTGCCCTGATTGAAGGCAGCCAGGTATTCAGCACCGGGTCCCTGGCTTTAAATAACAATGGAGACACAATCTTTTTACTTGATCAAGAGCAATTGATTCAAATGACCCTCATTTACGGACCAGAAGGTGGTGAGGATCAATCCCTGACCCTTTTCCCTGACCTTGTTGGACAGCTTCCACATAACCTTCACAGTGAAATTATCGAAGCTGAAGGCCGATTATTTTCTCCTGGAACCCGTGTTGACGGAAACGCTTTTGGAAATTGCCCCTGATTAGCTAATTAAAATGAAAGAGCCGCTACCAATCTGGAGCGGCTCTAGATGAGGAGGGTGAAGCGTTCCCTCGAAATCCCAAATTACATCTGCCGGATCACCAGGACAACACTGCCCTGAATTTCAATGTCTGTGGATGAATCCACGTATATGGGATCCATGGTGGGGTTGGCAGGCTGAAGGCGAACACGATCTCCTTCATGATAAAAGTGCTTCAGGGTGGTTTCGTTCCGATCTTTGAGGCGGACAGCAACCATTTCCCCGTTTTTGGCTTCCCGGGTGGGCCTCATGATGATCACATCACCGTCATTGACCATGGCATCGATCATGGAATCACCAGCTACTTCAAGTGCAAATAGATTTTCCTTTTGCATGTTAAAGGGTATGAGGGATTCCGGAATTTCGATGTTGCTTTCGGAATCAAATAATCCAAAATCTGTTTCAGGTATGGGTACAGGTTCACTGGCAACAATCCTGCCAACGATCGGGATGGTCAGCGAATTGGATATTTCCTGAACAGCCTGTTTGACGTTGCCAAGAACTTGATCAACTTTTTCCTTGGCTGAGCTTTTAATGTGCAGACTGCGGGAGATATTCTCACTGCGTTCAATATATCCCATATCTTCCAACTGCTCAAGATAATAGTTCACCATCGAAGTTGAGGTGATATCCGTTCGGGCGCAGATCTCCCGGTAGGAGGGGGCGAAACCGTGTTTGGCGGTGTACTCCTGGATGACATCCAGGACCTGTTTGTGCCGATCTTTTAGTTGTTTCCGGGCTTTCGGAGCCATAGGCTGACCTCCAGGGGCCAAGATAAAAAGTAGAATATTTGTGCTAATCCGGATTATACACGAACACTTGTTCTGTGTCAAGCAATAATAAACCACTAAATGAACAGAAATTATTATTAATAACGAATAATCTGCTTTCCTAAAAATGGTCTTTATGGCTGGAATAAGATATAATTTTTTTCTATAAAGACAATGATTGACTGCAGGAAAATTTGTTTCAATATTCGGCTAAAATATCCATTTCCAGCCGGGATAACGGGAGGGCAAATTGGCGATAAAAGCATCCGCAGGAAATCACGGACCTGGAATTCGGTCCGATTGTTTTGCTGCCCTGGAGATCAAGTCCAGCGGGGGAATCAAGATCTACCTGACCAGCAAAGTAAAAGCGCTGTTTAACAATTCCATTCATAAACTAGCTGAAGATATCCTGGATCATTTCCAGGTGAAAGACGCTGTTCTGGAGATCACTGATCGGGGAGCTCTACCCTTTGTTCTAGCGGCTAGGATCGAGGCCGCTGTTAAAGGCTGCCTGGAGACTGAGGAAGAGTATTTGCTGGATATCATCCCTGAAAACCAATCTCAAACTAACCGTGATGAAACCCGCCGATCCAGGTTATATCTTCCAGGCAATACTCCCAAATTGATGCTTAATGCCGGCATCCATCAGCCGGATGGGATCATTTTGGATCTGGAAGACTCGGTTGCGGTTGATAAAAAATCCGAAGCCCGCCTGGTGGTGCGAAACGCTTTAAGGGGAGTGAATTTTTACGGCGCTGAGCGCATGGTGCGGGTTAACCAACTGCCTCAAGGTTTGGAAGATTTGAATTACGTAGTTCCCCATCATGTAAATTTGATCCTCCTGCCAAAATGTGAATCCCCTGATCAGGTGATGCAGGTTGATCAACGGATAAGCCAGATTTTAGTTGACCGAGGTTTAGACTACCCGGTTTTTATTATGCCCATTATCGAAAGCGCCCTGGGTGTGGTGAAAGCTTTTGAGATTGCTTCTGCCTCCGATCGAGTAGCTGCCCTGGCAATTGGATTGGAGGATTATACAGCGGATCTGGGCGTTGCCCGTACCCGGGATGGTGTGGAAAGTTTTTACGCCCGGGTTCAGCTGGTAAATGCGGCCAAAGCTGCCGGCATTCAGGCAATTGATTCAGTATTTTCTGATGTGGCTGATATGGATGGGTTAAAAGATGTTGTGCTGGAATCCAAATCTCTGGGCTTTAACGGTATGGGTTGTATCCATCCTCGCCAGATCAGGGTTATTCATAAAGCCTTTGCCCCAACTGAATTAGAGGTCAATAAAGCCAAAAAGATCGTTTTAGCTTTTGATGATGCCACCTCCAGGGGTTTGGGTGTGGTATCCATGGGATCCAAGATGATTGATCCGCCGGTGGTCAAACGAGCCCAAAAAACCATCGATCAAGCCTTAAAATCAAGTTTACTTCCTGAAAATTGGAAGGAGCTAACTGAGGAATAAGAACCTTTAACAGGAGTGTTGACTGGAGATGATATGGCAACAAAATTTGTAAAGAACGCTGTGGGTCGCTTGATACCAGAAAAAATCAACGGCAAACCGGTGATCCCATTCCAGGGTGTACACGCCTATAGAATAGAAGGTAAACGTTATGCGCCCCCCATTCCCAGCTGCGCTGATTATCCCAAGGACGGGAACAAACTTGTAAAAGATCTAAAGACAGCCCTAAAAAATGCCGGGTTAAAAGATGGCATGACTATATCCACTCACCATCACTTTCGCAATGGCGACCTGATTGCAAATCAGATATTTAAAATTGCCGCGAAGATGGGTGTGAAGGATCTGATCTGGTTTCCATCTGCTAGCTTTCCCTGCCACGAACCCATCATCAAATACCTGGAAGACGGGACAATACATCACATAGAAGGCAGTATGAACGGACCCCTGGGCAGGTTTGCTTCCCTCGGAAAGATGAAAGGCGCGGGAGTGTTGAGGTCACACGGCGG
>PVMK01158494.1_pt1 | contig 11491 bp, 13 predicted proteins | sample 1853481 | NCBI WGS metagenome assembly PVMK01 (sample SAMN08533507, study PRJNA380276) | Marine sediment metagenome, whole genome shotgun sequencing project. | reverse complement strand
AGGTGGCCAAATTAGTTGATTTTCATATTTCCTGGACTGATACATTGTGGTACTTTTGAGGATTATCAAGGGGCATGCTGAAGATTTTTTATGAATGAATCCTCAGTTTTCCTTGACAAGCGGTAGTGAGTGCATTAGAAGACTGCCGCTAAGCGACGTGTTCAAACGTGCTACCTTAACCAAGGAGTTTTTAGCGTGGCAGAACAACCAATCCTAGATCACCTTTATGTTGCCGCCTTTTTCTTAGGCGGTCTTCTTATGGCCGTGGGGCCATTTATTATCGCCCATATCTTTTCCCCGCGTGGTACCAGAAATATTGCAAACAAAACCCAACAGTCTATTGAATGTGGTGTAGAGCCAATTGGCGATGCCTGGATCAGGTTCGGCATTGTTTATTACCTCTATGCTTTGATGTTTCTTGCCTTTGACGTTGATGTCCTGTTCCTGTTTCCTGTGGCCCTGGCATATGACAGCGTCTATGTTATTCGTGACTTTGTAGAAATCTTAATTTTCGTCGGCATTTTATCGCTGGCATTAGTGTACGCATGGAAAAAGGGAGTGTTCAAGTGGGAACGCAAGATATACAACCCCCGATAATTCATTTTGCAAACCTGGACAAGATACTGTCTTTGGGTCGGGCTAATTCACTGTGGCCGATGACCTTCGGTCTGGCTTGCTGTGCTATCGAGATGATGGCCACCGGAGCGGCGCGCTTTGATCTGGCCCGTTTCGGGGCGGAAGTATTCAGGCCATCTCCCAGGCAGTGCGATGTCATGATTGTAGCCGGGACCATCTCCAAGAAGATGGAGCCGGCAGTCAAAACCCTTTATGACCAGATGCCGGAACCCAAGTGGGTTATTGCCATGGGGAATTGTGCTATTTCCGGCGGGCCATTTGTTTTTGAAGGCCAGTATGGCATTGTTGAGGGTGCAGATAAGTTTTTGCCTGTTGATATTTACATTCCCGGATGTCCTCCCAGGCCTGAAGCCCTGCTTGAAGGTATAATGGAACTTGAAGAAAAGCTCACCGGTTTCCGGAGATGGCCACGGGTGGAGGCTAAATAAGAAATGCTGTTGACAAGAATCAAAGAGGCTTTAAGCAGCCTGTATGAAGATATTCAGGAAACTCAAGAAGTTCCTGACGCAGTAGAGGCCGAAGTGGCAACTGAAGAAGTGGCTGCAGAAGCGGAAACTGCCGTTGCTGACGCTGCCGCCGCTGACGCTGCTCCTGCAGAAGACGCCCAGGCTGAAGAAGCCGAGGAACCCAAAGCTCCACCAGGTCCCAAAGAGACAGATTATAAGGTCAAGGGTTATCATCTTGATGTGGAACTGCCACCGGAAAAAATTCCTGAAGCGGCCGAGATCCTTACACGGGAAAATTTCTTCATTGAATCCATCACCGGTGTTGACTGGATTGATGAGCAACAGCTGGAAGTAGTCTATGATTTTAACCATTTTGATGAACTCTGCAGGGTTGTGATTCGTTCCAGAACGGATCGAAATAATCCTGAAATTCCGACAATTTCACATATCTATCAGGGTGCCAACTGGCACGAAAGAGAAACCCATGATTTTTTTGGCATAAAATTTATCGGGCATCCGGACCTTTCGCCGCTCCTGTTGCCGGAAGATGCAGATTTTCATCCACTGCTGAAGGATTTCAAAGCATGAACGGATTATTGCAGCAAGACGTGAATCAGGAAACCTTTACGCTTAACCTGGGACCGCAGCATCCGGCAACCCATGGTGTTCTGCGGGTTAAACTGGTGATGGACGGTGAATATATCGTCGAGGCGGAACCGGTTTTAGGCTATATCCACCGGATGCATGAAAAGATGGGTGAGAATAGAACCTGGGTTAAGTTTTTACCAAATTGCGGCAGAATGGATTACCTCTGTGCCCTGTCTTACAACCATGGATATGTCGGAGCTGTAGAACGGGCAGCTGGTATTGAAGTCCCTGAACGGGCCGAGTACTTGCGGGTGATCACCGTCGAGTTGAACCGGATTTCCAGTCACCTACTGTGGTTTGGCGCCTTCGTGCTTGATCTTGGCGGATTCACCCCGCTGCTTTATGCCTTTGATGATCGTGAACAAATTCTTGATTTGTTGGAATCTGTTACCGGATCCAGGTTGACGTATTGCTATTTCCGTTTCGGCGGGGTGTATAACGATATTGATGATTCTTTTATCACCGGCACCAGGGAGTTTATTAAACGGCAACGCAAAAGAATGCCGATGTATGATGCCCTGGTCACCAAGAATATAATTCTTATCAAGCGGTTAAAGGATATCGGCCATATCTCCAAGGATATGGCACGACGCTACGGGGCCACCGGTCCGGTAGCCAGGGGATCCGGGATTAATTTCGATGTGCGCAAGCATGAGCCGTATTCAGTATATCCTGAGTTTGATTTTGATATTCCGGTGTACGAGGAGGGAGATTCAATGGCTCGCTATATGGTACGCATGGATGAGATCGAGCAGTCTATGCGCATCATTGAGCAGGCCTTGGATAAACTGCCGGAGGGAGAGATAAAGCCGAAAAAGGCCGTCAAGTTGGTTAAACCTGAGAAGGGCGACTACTACCATGCAGTGGAAGCGGCCCGCGGCTCTTTCGGGGTGCGTATTGTCAGTGACGGCACCAATTCCGCTTATCGGCTGAAACTGCGTTCGCCGACCTTTTCCAACTTAAGTCTTTATGGAGAGGTCTGCAGGGGAATGTTGCTGCCCGATGCCCTGGCGTTGATGGGAAGCCTAGATCTGGTAATTCCGGAGATAGACAGATAATTTTTTTGTCATGTTGCATGAGGCAGAAGTAGGCTGCATAAGATAAACCTAAATGAAAAGGACATAAAAGATAACAATGCCTGAACCGTTCAGAGTGATCCTTTTTGTTATTTTCGTCATGGCTTTTGCCGGATTGAATGCCGCGTATCTTGTCTGGTGTGAGAGAAAAGGCGCCGCGCATGTCCAGCGGCGCATCGGCCCGAAAGAGGTTGGCCCCTATGGTCTTTTGCAGCCTATTGCTGACGGCATCAAACTCATGACCAAGCAGCTTTTTCTGCCAAAAGGGGCTGATCCGATTCTTTTCATGGTCGCACCCCTGATGGTCATGGTGCCTGCGATTATGAGTTTTTGTGTAATTCCATTCAGTGAGACCTTTGTTGCCCGTGAGATCAATATCGGCCTGCTCTTGATCTTTGCCTTTGCCTCGGTCAACGTGCTCGGCCTTCTGCTGGGTGCCTGGGGGTCTGCAAATAAGTATGCTGTTATTGCCGCAGCTCGAACTGTTTCCCAGAATGTGGCCTATGAGATTCCCATGTTGATCACCGTGATCACCATGGTCATGGTGACCAATACCATGAACCTCAATGAAATTGTCAGGTCGCAGGCCGGCTGGTTTTTCCACTGGCACATCTTTCGGCTCGATATCAGCCTTCTCATGCCGGTATCTTTTCTGATCTTTTTTGTCTGTTTTCTGGCAGAGACAAATCGGGCGCCCTTTGATATGGCTGAGGCTGAGAGTGAATTGATTGCCGGCGTCTATACTGAATATCCCGGGTATGGGATTCGGCGTTTTTTTCATGGGCGAGTATGCCAATATCGTTATCGGCGCCGCATTGGCGGTTATTCTTTTTCTGGGGGGCTGGCAGTCGCCGATTCCTTTTAATCCAGCAGGCCTCCTTGGGGTTTTCTGGGGCTTGTTCTGGTTCCTTTTAAAACTGTATACCCTTATTTTTACGGTTATCTGGATTCGCTGGACCTATCCGCGCACCCAGTTTTATGTGTTGCTCAACCTTTCCTGGAAAGTGTTGATCCCGATTTCGTTGTTTAACCTGATACTGACAGCTTTGCAGATAAAGATTTTTCCCTGGCTGTAACTGAAAGGTTTATAGGCTATGAGCGGTTATTTTAAAGAATTGATAAGCGGTACGAAAAGTCTCTTTATCGGGCTGGGGATCACTGCTAAATATTTCATGGAACCGGTGGTGACCCTTCAGTATCCGCATGAGACATCTTGAGATGACGCCGCAGGTTTCGGGGCCATATCGAACTGATTCCCGATGAGGAGACAGGAGAGCCCAAATGCATTGTTTGCGGCATGTGCCAGAAGGGTTGTCCCACGGGTTGCATTTCACTGGCCGGTGAAAAGCGCGAAGGTGTCAAGGGCAAGGTTCTGACCAAGTATATTCTCAATTTTACTACCTGCAGCCTCTGCGGCCAGTGCGTGGAAAGTTGTAAATTCGGGGCGATCAGGTTTTCAAAGGATTACAACCTCGCCAGTCCCGAGAAAAGAAGATTTTATTTTTGATCTCATCAAACGGTTAAAGGAAAAAAGTTGATGGTGCCTCTGTTCTCAGCTGAAGGACTTTCAAGTCTGGTATTCATTGTCATCGTGATGACAACGGTGCTGGGCGCGGTCATTGCCACGCACTCGGAGCGGCTCATCAGGGCTGTCACCGGCCTGGCTATTTGCTTCATCGGTTTGGCGGGCCTCTATTACTACCTGCACAGCCCCTATGTAGCCATGATGGAAATGTTGATCTATGTGGGTGCTGTTTGTGTAACTATTGTATTTGCAGTGATGCTGGCTGACCCAAAACCTGAAATTGAGGTAGGCAAGGGCTCCATCTTTGCCGGACCTTTAAGTTTTTCCCTTGGCATTATGCTTTTCTGGGGGTTGTCAACCCTGGCCAGTAAAACAGCATGGGTGCTGCCGGCTGCCAGGATAAATGACGGCTCTTTGGAGGAGGTAGGCAAGTCACTGCTGTCAAACTACAGCATGGTGTTTGAGCTTATCTCGGTTGTGCTTTTGGTGGCGATTATGGGGGCCTTGGTCCTTGCACGTCATGGCAGGACGCGGACAGGAGGAGAATCATGAGCATCCCGGCATTTGGCGACAGCCTCATCACCTACCTGATCATAGCCGCGCTGCTGTTCGGCATAGGTTTTTATGGTTTGGTGCACCGCCGCACCCTGATCGGCATGCTGATCGCAAGTGAACTGATTCTGGCAGGCGCATCGCTCAACTTCATGGCCTTTAACAGGTTCTTAGCCCCTGATCCTACGGTGGGCCAGATATTTACCCTGTTTATCATGGGCATTGCCGCGGCCGAAGCAGCAATTGCCCTCAGCATAATAATCGTTGTCTATAGAAACTTCCGCACCATCGATGTAGAAGATGTGGCGGAGTTGAAAGGATAGGTTGAGGAGAAGGGAAACTGGTCATGGAAATTGCTTCGTGTAAACCATTATATGCCGTTCTAGTCGCTCTGATCGGCGCGATCCTGGTTAGCATGGCAGGGCGCAAACCCAATTTCCGCGAGGGTCTGTCAACTGTTGCGGCAGTGATTATGTTTTTGATCATCGCATCAATGGTGCCGGATGTTCTGGCCGGCAATATGCTGAAGTGCACAGTTTTTGATATCCTTCCCGGTTTAAGCGTGACGTTCCGGGTTGATGCCCTTTCCATGATATTTGCCCTGGCAGCCTCATTCTTGTGGATCATTTCTGTTTTCTACTCCATGGGTTACATGCGCGGGTTGCAGGAGCATGCCCAGACCAGGTTTAATACCTGTTTTGCCCTATCACTGTTCGGGGCAATCGGCGTTGCTTTTGCTGACAACCTTTTTACCCTGTATCTCTTTTATGAGATTGTAAGCATCTGCACCTATCCTCTGGTTGCCCATCACCAGGACGAAGAGGGGTACGCAGGCGCCAGAAAATATATTGTTTACCTGACTGCAACAGCTAAGGGATTAGTGCTGCCGGCCATGGTCCTTATCTATGTATTGACCGGCACTCTTGATTTTGCAACCAATATCAGTACGGGTATTTTCCCGCCGGATGTAAATTCCACTCTGGTAACCATACTCTACATATGCTGTATTTTCGGATTTGCCAAAAACGGTATTATGCCGTTCCACCACTGGCTGCCGGGTGCCATGGTTGCACCCACACCCGTCAGTGCCCTCTCCATGCGGTTGCAGTGGTCAAGGTCGGCGTCTTTTCTACAACCCGCGTCATGCTGTACGTGTTCGGGGTTGACACCATGAGTGCTCTGAACCTGGGCATTCCCACCGCGTATTTTGTTTCGTTCACCATCCTCATGGCTTCGATAATCGCGCTCTCCAAAGACAACCTTAAGGCCAGGCTTGCCTATTCTACGATCAGCCAGCTTTCTTATATCATCCTCGGCGTGGCGCTTCTCACTCCGTCAGCAATCGAGGGCGGGCTTATCCATATCGCCAACCATGCCTTCTCAAAAATCACACTCTTTTTCTGTGCCGGTGCTATCTACGTTGCCGCCCATAAGAAAAATATTTCCGAGATGGGCGGCCTGGGACGTACCATGCCCTTTACCTTTGCCGCCTTTGGTATAGCCTCGCTCTCCATGATCGGTGTTCCGCCGGTGGCAGGTTTTGTTACAAAGTGGAAGCTGCTGGTGGGCGCCATGGAAATGGAGTCCTACTATATTGGGATTCTGTTGGTGCTCCTGGCCAGTACCCTCTTGAATGCAGCCTATTTTGCCCCGGTTACCTATAAGGCCTTTTTTGGCAAACGGCCTGAGGGGGAAAAATATGAAGGTATAAAGGAAGCTCCTCTGGCCATGATTATACCGATTATGATTGCGGCGATTATTTCAGTGCTTATTGGAATCTTTCCGGACTTTATGATGGGTTTTGTGGATTTGGTGACACCTGATAATATAGCTGTCGCCATGCCGGCATACGACCCGGCGGGGGCGCATATAGTTGCTCCGACAGTTATACCTCATGCTCCAGTAGGCCACTAAACGTTTTATGATACACAATGCGGTGATGATATGATTGTAAAACTTATTGATTACTTACGGGATAGGCTGAAAACGGTTGTTCGGTTCAGTTATGTCGTGCTGGCCCTGTTGGTGGTTTTTGACGTCGCTTTTGTCGATAAACATCATGCCCATACCGCAATGGAACATCTGCCGGGCTTTTGGGCGGTGTTCGGTTTTATCGCCTGTGCGCTGATTATCATTCTTTCCAAGTGGTATGGTCACGTAAAATGGTTTGGCAGTAATTTCCGGATTATGTCACCGGAGGACTATTACGATGACTGAGTTTATACATCCAGGATTTGTATTGATCATCGGTGCTCTGCTGCTGCCGTTTGTCCCGGTGGCGGCCAGGAAGCCCTACCTTCTCCTGGTGCCCATCCTTGCCTTTGTCTCCGTTTTGATGATGCATGACGGCACCTACGGGGTTGTCAACTTTATGGACTGGAAGCTGACATTTGGCCGGGTTGATAGCTTGAGCCAGGTGTTCGGCTATATCATGACGCTGATGTGTATCATCGGCTCCATGTACGGCCTGCATGTCAAGGATCCAAAGGAGCACATGGCCGCCTGGATATATGTCGGCGGCTCGCTGGGGGTCATATACTGCGGTGATTTTATAACGCTGTTTATCTTCTGGGAATTGATGGCCTTTTCATCCGTCTTCCTGGTCTGGTTCCGCAACCGCAAGGAATCAATGCCCACCGGCTACAGGTACCTTCTGGTGCACACTGCCGGCGGTCTGATCCTGCTGGCCGGCTTTGTCCTGCGCTACAAGGCAACCGGCGCCCTTGACTTCAACCTGCTCGACGTGAACAACCCGGCTTTTTACACCTACCTTATTATGGTGGGCTTTATATTAAATGCCGCCGTGCCGCCCTTTCATGCCTGGCTGCCTGATGCCTATGGCGAGGCCACTGTTTCGGGGGCGGTTTTCATGTGTGCCTTTACCACGAAGACGGCGGTCTATGCCCTGGCCCGCAGCATGGCCGGACTCGACATCCTGATATATCTCGGCGTCATCATGGCGCTCTATGGTGTTGTGTACGCGGTTTTGGAAAACGATACCCGGCGTCTGCTGGCCTATCACATCATCAGCCAGGTCGGCTACATGGTTGCCGGTGTGGGGATCGGTACCCAGCTGGCCATCAACGGCGTCTGTGCCCATGCCTTTGCCCATATTCTCTATAAAGGACTGTTGTTCATGGGTTGCGGTTCGGTCCTTTATATGACCGGTACGAGTAAGTTCAGTGAACTGGGCGGGCTATACAAGAAAATGCCATGGGCCTTTGTCTTTACCCTGATCGGCGGCCTGTCGATCTCCGCCTTCCCGCTATTTTCAGGATTTGTCAGCAAGTCGATGATTATATCTTCCGGCTTTGAGGATCATTTATACTGGGCCGCTTTCCTGTTGACCCTGGCGTCGGCAGGTACCTTTCTGCATACCGGTTTGAAGGTACCTTACTTTATCTGGTTCGGTAAGAACAACTGCTCCAAGGAGACCTGGGAAAAGGCGGCTGATCCGCCTTGGAATATGATGGTTGCCATGGGTGTGGCATCATTCCTCTGTATTTTTATCGGCAGCTACACCCCGTATCTCTACAATATGCTGCCCTATCAGAATGAAGCGGCGGAATATGCCCTGCGTGTCTATTCATCCTACCATGTTTTTGAAACGCTTCAGATTCTGCTGTTCACCGCCCTGGGCTTCTTCCTGCTGGTCAAGAAGCTGGCGCCCGAACCAACCATCAGCATCGATATGGATTGGTTTTACCGCAAGGGCGGCAGGGGATTTTACTGGCTGGCCAGAAAGCCCATCCAGACTTTTGACACTTGGTTTGGAGATGTTTACAGGACTGTAGGGCTTCATCCATTGATGACGACTGCCAAGTTCTGGTCCTGGTTTGACTGGCATGGTATCGACGGTGTGGTTGACGGGCTGGCGCGTTTGGTGCGTTTTTTAGGCACAAAGCTGCGCTTGGTTCAGGATGGCAGGCTGCAGTACAACATTTATTATGCTGCTTCGATAGTTGCCGTGTTGATAGTTGCCTATGTGTTGGGTTGAGAAGGCATGGTGCAACTTAGAGTGATAATTTCAGGATAAAACGCTAAACAACAAGGATAGCAGGAAATGCAAGATTTTCTGATCATGAATAATTTGGGATATCCCATTCTGAGTATTCTGGTGTTTTTGCCGCTCTTAGGGGTAATACCGCTGATTATTTTGAAGAATGACGAGATCGCCAAGTACTGGACGCTGGCCATATCCACATTTATAGCACTTGTTTCGCTGCTGCTCTATTTTAATTTTGACAAGACCACTGCCCAGTATCAGTTTGGCGAGCACCATGCCTGGATCCCGATGTGGGATATCAATTACACCCTGGGCATTGATGGCATCAGCCTGCTTCTCATTCTGCTTACAACAATGATTATGCCACTCTGTGTTCTCTGTTCCTGGAACTATATCAAAACCAGGGTGCGTCCTTTCTTTGCCTGTCTGCTCATCATGGAAACATCCATGCTCGGTGTTTTCATGTCCCTTGATTTTGTGCTGTTCTATATTCTCTGGGAGGCCATGCTTATTCCCATGTACCTGCTTATCGCCATATGGGGCGGGCCCAGAAGAATATATGCCTCTATCAAGTTTTTCCTCTATACCCTGGCAGGATCTGTACTGCTTTTAGTTGCCATCATTGCCCTGTACATGAAAACCGGCACATTCAGCATCCCGATGATGATGGGGCAGGATTATTCATCGGAATTCCAGATTTACGTGTTTCTGGCATTCTTCCTGGCTTTTGCCATCAAGGTGCCCATGTTTCCGTTCCATACCTGGTTGCCGGCAGCGCACGTTGAGGCACCAACAGCCGGCTCAGTGGTTCTGGCCAGTGTCCTGTTGAAGATGGGAACCTATGGTTTCCTGCGCTTCTGTCTGCCGATCACACCAGAGGCAAGCATCACGTTCATGCCATATATTCTCTGGCTTTCCATTGCCGGTATTATCTATGGCGGTTTTACAGCTCTGGCTCAGTCGGATATGAAGAAACTTATCGCATACTCCAGCGTAGGGCATATGGGTTTTGTCACCCTGGGCATTTTTCTTTTTAATGCACAGGGCATTGAAGGTGCCCTCCTGCAGATGATCAACCACGGTGTTACCACGGGTGCTCTGTTTATCATGGTCGGTATGATCTATGAGCGGACACACAGCCGCGAGTTGTCCATGGCAGCAGGAGTAGGGAAATTCATGCCGATCTATGTGGTTTTTCTGGGCTTTTTCTCCCTGTCGTCATTGGCCTTTCCAGGTACCAACAGTTTTGTCGCTGAATTTTTAATTTTGGCAGGTGCTTTTTCAAAGACAAAGATTATTGCTGCCTGTGCCATTCCCGGTGCGGTATTGGCAGCAGCCTATATGTTGCGTATGCTGCAGAAGATCGTCTGGGGGGGAACCAATAATCCTGATCAGTCTTATCTGTTGGATTTGAATGTACGTGAAATTATAACACTGGCGCCTCTGCTGCTCTTTGTTTTCTGGATTGGCTTGAATCCAGGGCCGTTTCTGGATGTAATGCATGCCAGCGTCAATCACCTGATTGAGCAGGTTAATATTGCAAACGTCGGCCAGCAGGGGTCTATTGTCGCGAAACTGGTCATACCTTAACAATTGATAGAATGAAAAAGGTCAGATAATGAAAATGGTATTGTTTCTTCCAGAGCTCTTTCTGCTGTTAAGCTGCCTGGTGATTTTTATCCTTACCCTTGGAAAATCCAGCAGCAGTATAGTTAGAAATATTACTGTGGCTCTGTCTGTCATCACCTTTTTAATCTGTGCAGCCAGCCTGAAACTTGAAGGCGAACTGTTTTTTAAAGCGTACCGCATTGACCTTTTCTCACAGCTCTTCAAGCTGACCATTACGGGCGGCCTTTCCGTGTTGCTCCTGTTCAGCAAGGAGCTGAAAGGCATCAATGAAACTATCCGGGCGGAATATTATCTCTTTCTGCTGTTAAGCGTTCTTGGTCTGGTCATGCTTGTAAGCAGCGTTGAGTTACTCACCATCTTTGTGGCCCTGGAGCTTTCCTCCTTTACCCTCTACCTGCTCGTGCCTATGCGGGATGACCAGGGTGGTCTGCGTGAGCAGATGGAAGCCGGCATCAAGTACATCCTCTTTGGTGTGGTGGCAACAGGCGTCATGCTCTTTGGTATGAGCTATCTCTTTGGGCTGACCGGAACCACCTATTTAAATGAGTTGGTCCCGGCTATGAATCAGGTAATAACATCACCTGCAGCTATTGTAGGAATTGCCATGGTCATGGGTGGTTTCTTTTTCAAGCTTGGCCTTTTCCCTTTCCATTTCTGGCTTCCGGATGTGTACCAGGGGGCCTCGAATGAAACGACCGCATTTATTGCCTCGATACCCAAGCTTGGTGCTGTTGCATTACTGATCCGGGTTGCTACCCTTGCTGCACCATCAGCAGATTCCCTGGTGAAGCTGTTAATGATCCTTGCCGTCTGCTCCATGTTTTACGGCAACCTGATTGCCCTGGTGCAGAAAGACATCAAACGCATGCTTGCCTTTTCCGGTATTGCCCACGCAGGATTTGTTATTCTTGGTATTCTTACATTAAAGGACACTGGATTTGCCACAGCCATCTATTACATCACCGGTTACATG